>OJFL01000111.1_pt1 | contig 42840 bp, 40 predicted proteins | sample 1594131 | NCBI WGS metagenome assembly OJFL01 (sample SAMN05416782, study PRJEB24817) | seawater metagenome | isolation source: Sea water | place: Canada:Atlantic | collected 2013-07 | reverse complement strand
TATAAGTAGTAACCCACCTCCGCAGCCATTTATTGGTGTGGTCTACAGAGGATTAAGTCTTTTTAGAGGGGAAAATCCCTAGAACCCCATAATGTAACGACATCGCTCAGCATTGTTGTTGAGTGAGAACGTAGAGCACATTAAGGTTATGTACGCTTCCTGTGAGCGCCCTGCGGCAAGTGGTGGCAACTCCACGGTTTGTGCGTCGCATTGTCTTTTATATTTTGATCTACAAACTGGTAATAACCTTCTTTTGTGTGTGTCCACCAGTCATTGTGAAGATCTGCGCCGTGTTTTCGAATGATCGCTTCAATACCGTCTAAATCGATATGTGTCGCATCATATGCCAGGTGAATAGCCCCTTCTTTGATGTTGTAGCTCACCTCATCAATGCCAAAGAGCTTGTCAATCTCTTCAATTAGGGGCTCGCAATTTGCCTCATAGACATTGCTGAGCCGTAAATTCCGAACGACTAAATTTGCTTCTCTGACACCGACTCTGTGGTCTAAATCACTCATATCTTTCTCCTCGGGTGTTAATTTGAATGTTTCTGAGATTCGGGTGAATGGCTTCCATCCATTTTCGACATCATTACTTCCATCATCTTAAGATGCCTTTCTGCCATATCAACTTGGTTTTGCATGGGTTGCCCTTCCATTTTTTCGTGCATTATATGCATCATTCCCATCATGGATTGCATGTGTTTTTTCATCATTTCACGCTGCTTGCTGGGATTCTTTTCTTCTTTGATAGCGTTAACTTCTTCCTTCATCGACTTTATTTTTGCATTCATCATATGCATATCTTGGCCACGCATAGGCATTCCCGTTTGAATCTCTGGCTTGTCTGAGCCCTTATGCTCATGCTCTTCCATTTGTTGAGCTTGCGATGTTGCAGCCATTACTAATGTGGTTGAAAAAATGATTGATTTAGTGAATTTTTTCATGGCTTTCACCTTTTAATTTAAAGTTGAGGTTTGGGATCCAGCCAGGTGTCGTGTTGATATAGCTCACATACTCATCGCCAAATTCAGCAATAGCCAGAGCTTCTTCACGCTTTGCCAGTTTCACATACACAACAACTAAAACTGGAAACATGACCAGTGTGGGAATGGTCGGCCATTGCAACAAAAAACCGAACATGATCAGTATGAAGGCTAAATATTGAGGGTGGCGACACCGCGCATACCATCCAGTCTTAGCTAAGTGATGGTTCTTCTGAGCGTGGTGCAGCACATTCCATGCTGAGGACAAGATAAAGAATCCTGCAACAATAAATACCATACTGGCGATATGAAATGGGTCCCAGTGGGCGTCGCCTTTAAAACCAAAGAAAGTATGCAACAGATGTCCGTTTTCGTGCGCAAAAAAGTTTACTTCCGGATAGGTTTCAGCAAGCCATCCTGACAAGAAATAAATAGTCAGTGGGAAGCCATACATTTCGGTAAACAGGGCTACAATAAACGCAGAAAATACCCCCAAACTTCGCCAGTCGGTGGAAGATTTTGGCTTTACAAAACTGAATGCAAAAAAGATAAAAATAGCTGAGTTCAGTATCACCATTGACCATAAGCCATAATCATATGTATCATTCATCTTGGTTGTCCTTTTTAAGTGACTCCTTTCGGCCTTCCTCCAACCCCTGAATGTATCCATCACGATAAGCCGCGTTGTTATCACTCAATTCCTGAAAACTTTTCTGCTTATTGTCACTGTCGCGAGAATGTTCGTGGGCGTGTCCGTGTTTACCGTGGCTACTGTGCATGAATATATGCATGAATGGGCACAGCAATAAAATCAAATAGGGAAGAAACTGAAGGACATGATGACCATGTTCGAAAATTAAAAAATAAGTAACGGCAGCGATCATCGCTAATGCTGCCCACCCTGTAGGTGTTGACCAAAATCTGGGGTGACTGTTTTTCATGACTCCTCCTATACCACCGTAAGAACACCGCGATACATCTGCATCTGGCAGTGAAAAGTATGTTCGCCCTGTGGGACGTTTTCGAGGTGAATTGGTGTTACCTCATTAAGCGTTAGCTGCTCACTGATATCTAATGAAGGAATTAGCAGTACTTCGGAACAGGGAGACTCATCTTTGCGCAAAAACTTCAACGTAACAGATTGGTTTGCGTTTACCTGAATAGACGCTGGTGAGTACACGCCATTTTTTACTTCTATGAGTATTTCGTTACTTTCAGTAACTGTCTGATCAGGCTTGTATAACCAAAACCACCAAATAATCAGTGCAATACCCGTAAGTCCCACAATATTAATTATCATCATAAGAAAACTCCTTAGTGGTCCTTTGCCTTGAATAGGCGAAGCCGGTTCGCATTTGATACCACTGTTAACGAAGAAAATGCCATGGCGGCTCCGGCGATAACTGGGCTTAGCAATACTCCGAAAAATGGATAGAGCACGCCCGCCGCAAAAGGTATACCTGCTACGTTGTAGATAAAGGCTCCAAACAAGTTTTGCTTAATGTTGCGCAAGGTGGCTTTACTAACCGCTATAGCATCGGCCAGACCATGCAACGAGCCGCGCATCAGGGTGATATCGGCGCTTTCAATGGCAACGTCCGTTCCTGTACCAATGGCAAAGCCAACATCAGCCAAGGCAAGAGCCGGAGCATCGTTAATTCCATCACCAGTCATACCCACTACTTCTCTCTGCTGCTGTAATTCATGTACTTTGTTGGCCTTATCTTCGGGCAATACTTCAGCAAAAAACTCGCTTATTGCCGCTTTCTTTGCCACTGCAGCAGCAGTTTCTTTGTTGTCCCCCGTTAACATGATGACCCGGATATCATTAGCCTGAAGACGCTTGATGGCAGAAACAGAGTCAGGTTTTATCGGGTCGGCAACCGCTATGATGGCAGCAAGTTGTCCATCTACAGCGAAATACATGGGAGTTTTGGCGTCTTTGGCCAGTGTTTGTGCTTTCTCTGAATAATTACCTATGCCCACCCCTTTTGAAGCCATAAGCTTGCTGTTACCAAACAATAAGGCCTTTCCTTCACAACGGCCTTCAACCCCCATACCGGTAATCGCATTAAACTCTTCGGTTTTCAGCAGCTCAATGCCCTGGTCGTGGGCACTTTCTACTATCGCCATTGCTAATGGGTGCTCTGAACCATTTTCCAGACTAGCTGCCAATTGCAGCACTGTCTTTTCATCACTGAAATTGGCTAAAATTATGTCAGTGACCTTGGGTGTACCTTCCGTAATCGTTCCGGTTTTATCCAGTATCATCACACTGATTTTTGATGCCGTTTGTAGCGCTTCGCCGTTGCGAATTAGCACGCCGGCTTCAGCAGCCTTTCCAACCCCCACCATAACTGACATCGGCGTGGCTAGGCCCAATGCACATGGACAAGCAATGATCAATACAGTGGTGGCCGAAACTATGGCAAATGCCAGTGCGGGCTCAGGCCCAAAGTTCAGCCATGCTAGCGCACTGAGCACAGATATAATCATGACCACAGGAACAAAGTAAGCGGATATCACGTCGGCCAAGCGCCCAATAGGCGGCTTTGAATTTTGTGCGCGTTTAACCATTGCAATGATTTGCGCCAGTGCCGTGTCTTTACCTACTCGAGTTGCTTTAAATAGAAACATTCCTGACTTGTTGAGAGTTCCAGCAACGACTTCATCGTCATGTGATTTTTCAACTGGCATCGGTTCCCCGGTTAGCATTGACTCGTCGATTGACGTATGGCCTTCAACAACCACACCATCAACAGGCACTTTTTCTCCAGGCCTGACTTTGATGACATCGTTAAAAAGCACTTGCTCGATAGCGACCTGGACCTCTTTATTGTCGCGAATAACCGTGGCTGTTTTCGCTTGTAATCCAATTAAACGTTTGATTGCTTCTGAGGTTTTTCCGCGGGCTTTTAGTTCTAAGGCAAGCCCCAGATCAATTAGACCAATGATCATAGCTGTAGCTTCAAAATAAACGTGCCTTGCCATTAACGGCACTGCTTCAGGTACCAACACTACCAACATCGAATAGAACCATGCTGTGCCTGTACCAAGTGCAATGAGTGTATCCATATTGGCAGAATGATTTTTAAAGCTCTTCCACGCACCGATGTAAAAATGCCGGCCGGAAAAGAACATTACACCCAGCGTCAGTAGGCCAACTGCTAGCCACAACAACCTCTCGACATTAGTCTCGACCGTCATTTCGTCGACAACAATGCTATAAGTCATTAGAGGGATACCTAGCGAAAGCGCAATGAAAGTATCTCGCATCAGCTTTTTGTAATAGGTCCTATCCGCTGCTTCTTTTTCATCGACTACATCAGTGTCAGGCTTATCTTCGAAAGGCTTTGCGTTGTAACCAACGGACTCTACTGCTTGAACCAATAATTGAGAATCCGCTGTACCCGATACAAGTACTGTTCTGTCTGCAAAGTTCATTTCGGCATTCTGCACTCCCGGCGTCTGCTTCAAGGCAGCTTCTATTTTTCCAACGCAACTGGCACATCCGGCGCCTTCTATCACTAATTGTCGCTGTGTTACTTCTGCACTCATAGTGCTCTCCTTTTTTCCTATTTTTAGAAGACTTGTTTTTTGACGGACAACAATTTTTCTGAAGAAACACCTGCATTAAGTTCTGTCATTTATGTTTTCCTCCAGGACGGTGTGTTCAAACTCTTCTATTAAATGACAGACCACGTGTGAGGATGGGGCTTTGTCACCCATTGCTCCCCATTTCCTTACTGCCAGCATCATATTTTGCCTGAGTAACAACATTGCCTTAAATTGTCTTTCTGTTTCTGCTAGCCTTCTTGCAATTAAGGTTCTAACTAGGGGACAAGCGGTCTTTCCATTATCTGCTTCTCTGAGAATTTGCTTGATATCTTCAACTGAAAAACCTAAATGCCTTGCACTTAATATAAACCGCAACCTGGAAGCATCTTTCGTTGAATAGAATTTATAACCATTGTCAGATTTTGCCGGCGTTATTAACTGCAAGCGCGTGTAATAGCGAACAGTATCTGGCGTTGTAGCCAAGGCGCTTGCGATCTCTCTTACTTTCATAGTTGTTCCGATGTCTTTAACCTAAAATTTTACTTATACCTAAAGGCTAAACCTGTGTGTGGGACGCAGGTCAATAGGCATGTAACTCGTGAAACTTTCGGTTCTAAGATGTAATGCGTTTTTAAGTGAGGCGGATAATACTTGCTGTTCGTTTACTGATAGCAAACAGTGTCTTAATGTATATTAATTAAGCAGTTGATCGTCTAAGACATTCTTTGATTGCAATTGATTAGTAAAGAAAACTTAGAGAAAAGCCTCACTGAGTTTATGTGTAGCTCTTAATCGGAGGGTGGAAGGGAGGAGAGTGTATACCAATTAAAGGGGTAATATTTATATCTGAAAATGAGCTTTGCTTAATGTTTTCACTTATCAGAATTTCAATATTTGAAAGTATACAAAATTGGGTTAAAGAAGTTGCACAGTAAGCACCTATACAGCACGCGCATATCGATTGATCATTTCCTTCGCAGTGCTGTACATCCTGGTTCTTTTCTGAATGAAGTGTGTGATTATTTAAAGTAGTATGTTCTACGCTTGATAAGGAATCATTTGAGGACATATGAGATTCTGATGTGTCGTGACCATCACATTTAATTGGGTTCGTCATAGCAAAGCCGTGCTGTGAAAGCAGCGCAGCTATTAGTACTAATTTAAACCACTTATAAATGCCTGACACAATAAACTCCATCAGTGAGTAAGGGAATAGTAGCGGTATTCCGTTATTCTTACTTTGACGTAGATCAACACAACACAAAAAAGTGCTTAGGACCTTTAAACATTAAAGCCGTAATCAACTAGTTTAGTACTCTTGATTCATATAGCCTTAAACTACGCTTAGAAAGTACAACATAGCCATCATTTATAGCAATGCTTTTAATCAGTGCATCCTCAAAGATTATGCTACCGCACGTGAAATCGTGACTGAAAGTTGTGACTTCGACATCATTTGCGATATATAACGCGTTATCTAACGAAATAAGAATCCCAAAGTGCCCATACTGTCGAAGGGCATGACTAAATTGAGCGGTGTTTTGATCCCAATTTACAAACCTTCTTTTTACTGGAGGTAGACTTTGGAATGACGCTAGCTTTTCCAATTGAGGTGTGGCGTTATTATAAAGTTCATTAAAGTTATTAAGTAATTCTTCTAACAGAGTTTCTGCGAGTAACTGAGACTTGACCATCAATGATGAAATCGTTTCATTGTTTTCGACCTCAAATTTCTCTTGGATTAGGATGCTACCTGCATCAAGTTTCTCAGTGAGTTTATGAATGCTAACACCCGCGTTCTCAGGGTTGTCGATAATGTAGGTGAGTGGGGTTGGGCCTCTACTTTTGGGTAGTAAAGATGGGTGGATATTAATCGCATATTTTATTTCGTTTGTGGGTACTTTGTATCCGTAATCGGCTACAACAAAGACTGTCTGTTCGTCATTTAAATATCCTTTAAGAGTCACGATACTTGGTTTTTCAGTGGAATAAACAATATTGTATTTACGACAAATTCGTTTGATGAAGCTCGCATTTTCCTGAACATCGTTTATAAAAACGCGTTCAATGTTCAATCTATTTTTAATTAGAAGTAACAAACAATTCGAGAATAAGTCGTTTCCAAAATAAACGATTTTCATATTTCTCTGCACCTTTTGAGAATAGCGTATGTGGAACAAAATGTAGGTTGGGAGGACAAGTGTTTAAGGATTCGATGTTGATTAAAAATCTGTGCAAAAACGAATACCAAGGGTTCATTGGCTGGCGGGAAGCTTAGTTCGTGCCAATATGAAGTGTAAGGCATTTTGACAATAGGATAGCCGAGATGGTTCTGATATTGAGCAAACTGGAAAGCTACCGTTGATATTACCAAAGTAGCTTTCAATACATTTATTTCGCTAGTCTTTTGCACGATTTCTACTAGAGGAATGCGTGTGAACTATCAGCCACTCACCGTTAACTTTTTTAAAAAGAAAGGTTTGAAACCCCGTTTTGTTGAAAGTTTCTCCAGACTTCCTAACCTTTCCTTGAACGGTTGTATCAACGAGTGTCCAAGCAAAATCATCTTCTACATGAGTTTGAATGTTAGAAAAATCTAAACTTAAGAAAACTAAGGCATCCTTTTCTGGTTCAACATGATGCTCTATCAAGTCACTTAACCCTACATTCTGTCCGCCAGATTCAAAGTATCTTGCGCCTTTAAAGTCGAAAAAGTGCTTTTTAAAGGGGGCACCGTCTCCATTCTCCCAGCCATATTCAATTTGCTTTATAATGTCTTTTATCTGATCTTTATCAGTTGCATTGTTATCATGAGCGAAAGTGAAAAAAGATAACAAAGACGAAATGATTATGATTAAAAATTTTTTCATACGAGCTCTCTCGGGTAGTTAATCGAATCAATTAGACCAATGAATATGTTTGATTTTCCACTCTCCTTCGGTGTTGATTAAGACAATTGTTTCCATACTTTGGTAGTCTCTCTCTTCCCCCTTAAACATCCCATTGACCAGAAACCGCGATGCGGAGATTGCTGTGTTGCCCAGAACTTTGACTTGATGCTCCAACGCTTTATTTGTCACTGACGATAGATATTCCATATCTGAATTCATATGATGTTGAGCATATTCATCTGCGCTCCTCTCAACTCCGCCTCCTTCATAAATAGTCACATCATCCGCCAGTAGGCTCTTCGCAGTGATTTTGTCTCCCGTATTAAGCGCGTGATGGAATGCAATAACTATTTTAGCTGCAGGCGTATCTAACCCACTAAACATACCTTTCTCATGATGTTCTTTTTCATGGGCACTAGCAGCAAAACTCATGATTACGGGCATGATAAATAGTAAGACTAATAATTTAATTTTCATTTGAATTTCTCTTCTAAGTTTTATCTTTCGGGACCTACAATACTCGTAAGCCCAGAAGTAATGATTAAAATAGCAACTGCTATTGTTAACTCTAATGAAATGGATTTTGAGAGTGCTTCGCTTCCCGAGCCACTTTTAAGTTTTGGGACTAATTTCAGTTTGTGCCGTATAGCAATAGCTAGAATGCTAGTTACAAGGAACATTTTAACAAGAAGAGTTTGCCCATATATGGAGCTAAATAACCCTTCAAAACTACCTACCAATTGAATAGCTAGCCAAATGCCTGCAGATAATAATAAGGTAACCAATACGGCCGCCTGCGTACCAAACCTATCCATTAATTTATAAAGCTTTTCGTAGCTCTGGTAATGGCAGGAGAGCTTTAACGGAATCAATGCACCAAACCACCAAGCCATAACAAATACGTGAACCATAAGTAGTATTCGAGCAATACTTCCTAATTCAGAAACGTGGCCGGTTAAAGTAAATGTGTACGAGAGAGTGAATAGACACAGCACAAGTAAGCAAGACTTTAACCTTAGGAAAGGTTTAAGAGGTTTAAATTTCAATAAGTAGATAGTTATTAAAGCTACGGCTAACCCCCCCGCACGATACAAGGTGACTTCACCGATAGGAGAACTCAACATTATCTTAAGCATAAAGGGGTCAAGTGCGCCTTGAATTCCCTCTTCTACCATCGCTCCAGTGTTCGCGATAAACCACACTGCATTAGAAATAAACGCAACAAAGACACAAACCTTTACCCATACAGCGCTATAAGATGGCGTTGTATAACTTGTCCTACTGTCGTTAATATCTCGCCAGAAAAATGTATATCCAGCTGTGGCCGCGAAACCTAAATAAAACATTAGCTTTGTCACTACAATTACAGTGTTCCAGATATACATTTCCACAGCTGAATCCCCTTTTTAGTGCACCATAAATCCAAAACTATCTTTCATCTTGTGCCCATCGGAGCCAAGCATGATGAACTCAACATTGTATGAACCTGGACGTAATTTAGGTAAGGTCCAAGAATAATCCGTTGCAACCTCTTTCGGAGGTTCAAAGCCAAAATCAACTTTTGCACCTTCACTATCTTTTAAAACTACTTTTATTAATCTAACTCCCTTGGTAAAGCTGACTGATAGTTCCATTGGGGCCTCCATCAGCATTGCATTTTTGCTTGGTGTGCTAGATTTAATTTCTATAGCCTCATGTGCTAATGCCACGCTGCTTAGCAGTACACTAAATATTGCAAATGATTTAACAAGTGCTTTCATGATTACCTCTATCTTTGGTTTTTAAAAATTAAAATTGCTTTGATTGTCAAAAGTGCGCATTTATTTGTTTAACTTTGACTTCAATCGAATTGACTTTCGTAGCTTTCTACTTTCGCGTAAGGTTCGTAGCTCCCATCTTGATATATAATGAAAACGGTATAAGGCATAAACTGCTCTGCTACTTCCATTCCGGGTGAACCTACTGGCATAGCTGGAACAGATAACCCGATAGCCTTTGGATGTTCTTCTAACAAGAATCGTTTTATAAACTTAGAAGGGACATGGCCTTCAAATACAAAGCCACTTTCTGTAACAGCGGTATGGCAAGAGCGAAGATTTGGCGAAATTCCGTATTCGTTCTTGATGTCGCTCAAGTTATGAAAGTCCTTTGTACGTAGTTGAAACCCTTGGCTTTCTAGATGAGTTATCCACTTTTTACAGCATCCACACGATGGTGATTTATAGACCAATAATTCAAAGGCGTCGTTTGCGCCATGGTGGATATTTGCCATGGCAACGCTAGGTAGAATTAGCAGTAATACCGCAGCTTGATAGGTGATTTTTTTTAACATTTTTGCCTCCAGACAAAGCTGGCACATATAGGTACGCTAGCACCTAGATAATAAACAGGAACTAAAACAAATTGTGCGTGAAATTTGGACGCACTGACCCTGTGTTAGGCAAATATCGGTGGGCGAAAAAGTGAGGAAGTTACTGAAACTGGCTGTTGGAAGAACAAGCCAAATGAAGCGTCCGGCACCACTGGGTGTTGAACAATCATCATGGAAGCTATAAGGACGGGAGCATGAGTACAACCACCTGGTGGGCATGTGCATTCCGAAGTGTTGCAACAATCTTTAATACTAGCGTTTTCGGAACTTATAGAATCTACTCTCATACCATGGCTCATGTTCGTAGAGCAATTCGATTCAGAATTACTATTGTAATGTTTGTTATCAATATCCATTTCAAAACTCATAGTATCTACAGCCATCGCTTGCCCGACGAGGGCAGATAGCACTGTAAACACTAATATTAGTTTTGATATGAATTTAAACATTTCTTAAGCATTAAACATAACCAATATGGAGAATAATGGATTTTCGCGAATTGGTAAACAGTTGAGGCTGATTTGTAATTAGAATAGCCCGTTCATCGGCAGAATTTAAGAAATAGTCATGATGAGAGAGATAGCCTACAACCATGCAAATTTTTGGGCGCGTCTCCAACTCCATAATTCAGATACTGCGGTAGAACTTGAACGCTTTAAGTAGCCGCCACAATACTTCCCTTTTGTCCAGTTCCATTAACGTTATAACGGGGGCTAACCAGAAATACAAAAAATTGAGGAGGCTTGAGGAGCTATATAAATAAACACACCCGATAAATATAAATTCATCGGTAACTTGAAAGAGAAATCAGATATTCTGTTTAAATCGTTGAGGCACAAACTAACTTCAGCGATTTCAACTTAAGCGCCACTCAAGCGCTGGTCGATAAGTGACTCTCGCCCCGCGGTTATAGATACTCTCTGCTTCACTTATTTTTCTGCATATGAATAAGGCGATTAATATCAGCTTTAGGATACAAAAGTTCAATCACTTCTATCAATTGTGAGCACGGTAATAAGTTGTCTATCCGTGATAGGAAAACCTCTTTATAGGGCTATCAGCGCTTGCTTTAGCTGACTACTGGCAATAATTAACTGTTGGCTCACGAGCAGTAGAAAATGTAACTTAACATGCAGTCATGATCTCACGTTAGGAACTTATTCGGATCTTCCCTAGTATCAATTGAATAACATTTTTATGCTGTTTCTAATTATTTCATCGATCTCGGGACATTCATTGAGACAGGTAACGTTAATCTATATTAGGATAACCTATTGTCAGCAAGTGTTTTTCAACAGTTTCTTGGTAGAACTCTGCAAAAAAATCGTAAAGTCATTTTATCGTTGTACGCCCAATGAGTTGAATGGAAGCATTGACTTGTTCCAGCAGCAATTATCCGTGACAAGGAACAGGTGGCCGAAAACTTTTTTGATCTCTACTACATACCAAATTCGAAAGCTAGGTTACGTTTCATTACCCTATTTTTATTCTCTTGCTAAGTCGCAGTCTCTCTTTTCAGGAGTGATATTAAGGCTAAGGTTACAGTAACTTAAGCCTGCCAAAGATTACGGACCAATAGTTTCATTTTTAAAAGTCAACAAAAACGATATGTCTTCTTCGGCGGTTTTGGTTACAGAAACTTCTGCACATACAGCGTCGCACAATGCATCTACTATAGAAAGACCTAGCCCAAAGTTATCTTCAGATGTTCTAGAAGCATCTTTTTGCCAAAGCGGTTCAAACATATGCTTTAGATCATCCTCATTAACCTCTGTCCCCACCTTATTTGTCACTCTGAGGTAAACATTACTAGAACTATTTACACCTAAGTTCACAAGTATTTCTGTATCAGTTTTTCCGTGTTCTATAGCGTTATCTATCAGATTACTTATTATCGATTCTACTGCAACGCGATTGCTCTTGACGCTTAACTGAAAATTGGAGCTAATCTCTACCTTAACATTTCTTGCTTCTTTTATCTGAATAAGTTGAGTTACTAATTTGTGGATATCTATCTCATCAGTTAGCTCTAGGGTCTTAAAACTATATTTTTGGATTAACATAAGGCCAGAAATAATATTTTTCATTCTTGTGCCTATTTGCAAAACACGTGGCTTAAAATCTTTTTCTAATCTTATTTCTCCTGGAAACTTAATTGCTACTTCAGTCATATTTATTAATTCAGAGACTGGTGTTTTTAGCTCGTGTGCGATATCCGAAGTCAACCTCTTCTCACGCAGGTAAAGCGAATAATTATCTTCAATAAAGTGATTCAAACTTTGGGTAATGGGTTCCAATTCCTCGACATTATTTTGAAAAGCTTCGTGTTTTTGCCTAGTGGTAAATCGTAGTCCTTTTATCTTGGCATTTAAGGCATCCAAGGGTGCCAGAGCATAAGCCACAGTGTTACGCACTGTAAATCGAACAACTAGCGGCACGATAATTAATGCAAATAGAAAAGCACCATCGATAAACCACAACGTGAAATTTAACAATTCTGTAGATGTTGCGTACGCGATAACCATTGACGGACGAGTATCGTTACCCTTATCCATGACCCGATAAAATCCAGCTCTGTCTTCAGAATCAATCTGAGGTATATATCGAGTGTAAATTACCCGACCCGTACGGCCATCGGGCAGAGTAATATCCTGGAAAGAATATTCATCCAGGCCAATGCTGCTGTAAGGCAATTCATTGATGGTATAAAGCGCCAGAGTATCTGATTTTTCAAACGTTGAGTCTTTGTACCAAAGTTGAAAATACTCGGGGGAAGATGTCCCTTCAAACTCAGGCAAATACTCACCTGCAAATTCGAACTCCACACCCTCGACATCTTCATTTACCAAGCTCTGAAGCATACCTACTTTTGCCTTCATAGCCTGGTTGAATTCTTGTTCGATCCAGGAATCGACACCAATATCTGCTGCAAGTAAAACGGCAATGACTAACAGTGAAATAATAATAGAAAGTCTACGTGTTAATGTTTTACGTATTGATTTCATTAGCTTCTACAACTCTGTAACCAAAACCACGTTTACTTTTAATGGGTAGAGACGCGCCGCTTTCTCTTACTTTTCTCCTTGCTGAGGAAAGGTGAGCTTCAATAGCATTTTTTGAGATATGGTCATAGCTTCCAGAAATAAATTCACTCAGCATTTCTGAGGTAACTATCTTGTGTCTATTGAGGAAAATACATTCAACAATTTTGTACTCATTCGGGGTCAGGTTGATAATGCCATTATTGTATGAAAGCGTTTTAAACTGGATATTGAGTGTCAAACTGTTGATAGTAACCTGGTCATTGAGACAATTTGCCGCACCTCTCCTCATCAAGCTAAGTAGTCTAGCAGTCAATTCGTCAAACGAGAACGGCTTAGAAAGGTAGTCGTCAGCACCTGCCAATAGCCCCGCTACCTTGTCTTCAGACTCAGATCGCGCAGATAAGATGATAACCTTTGTTTCTAAATGTCTTTTTCGTAACGTTTTAAGAATAGTCATACCGTCCAACTCAGGTAGCATCATATCAAGGATGATTATTTCGTAGCTACCAAGCAACGCCATACTCAATCCCTCAGAGCCAGTGCCAGCAGTATCGACTGAGTACCCCAACTTTTCTAAGCCTAAGCTCAAACTGTTCCTTAATGATAAGGAGTCTTCTATCAGAAGTATTCTCATAATTTGAACGTCAATTTTAAAGTTATTTCAGTATACCTTCTCATCCTTAGGATTTACTGAAGAAGCTATTGAACTGGTGCTTATAGTTAACCTACACAAAAGTGGTTCTTTTAGCATAAACTGATTGATTTCCTTCAGTAGCTCTTAATTTATCTCGTTATTATGTTCATATTAATAACAGTTTTGTGACTGACGATGAAGACCGATTCTTATCAGCCCTGCTACTTAGCGAGTGCTCAATAACCTCTACAGAAATTTCTGCCCCCAAATTGTAAGAGTGACAAAGCTGTTATTTTTGACACCGATGAAACACTGATGCTCAGTAACACCTGCATTTTTTCTGAAAGAGAAAGTGCGTCTGAACTTGTTCAAGCATACACTGATAACGGCCCCAGAGTTATCTATCTGACTGCGCGAAGTATATACTTCCAGTGCAACATTTCATTTTTTTATCCCGTTACCATTTCCCAGACGGAAATATTCAGGTAGCGAATGCTACGGCTGAGCGAAAAAACTTTAAAACATTAAACTAAATATTCTAAAGCGTTACACGGAGTCTGGCTGGACACTTTTTGCTGCATTTGGCGATTCAAGCACTGACTTTGCTGCTTATTTGGCCGCAGGCGTTACTCAGGACAAAATATTTGCAATAACAAGACAAGGTGATCGTAAGTGCAAACCAGGGCCGTGGCAAAAGTGCTACGATAACTGGTCGAAACACATTCCTATAGCGTGTTTTCCTTAACCCACCTCTTTCTTCCTTCCTGAGCGATTAAAACATTATTACTTCAATTAAATGACTCTTCATAAGCGTATCTTAAGTTTTGTTTGTTAACGTTTTCCTGTCGAAAATAGAATTTGCTTGATCTTGAGGCTTTGACAGAGGGCTACGTGCGAATTTCAGTTGTAATACCAGCGAAAAACGAAGAAAAAAATTTAAAACCCTTAATTGAGGAAATTTATAGAGCGTTAACAGGTGTAGCCAACTTCGAAGTCATCTATGTTGATGATGGAAGTACGGATAATACATTTGAGAATCTGCTTTATCTGAAAGCGAGTGGCTTTGAAAGAGTTAACGTACTACGGCACAAGCACTCGGTGGGACAAAGTACAGCTATTTGGACAGGGGTGAGCCATGCTGATGGAGAACTTGTAGTTACACTTGATGCGGATGGGCAGAATGATCCCTCTGATATACCAAACCTCCTGACTATGGCCTCTCAATTTCCGTTAGGGAGTCACTTTTGCATTGCTGGTCATCGTAAAGACAGAAAGGATACAGCTTGGAAAAGATTTCAGTCAAAACTAGCAAATTCTGTAAGAAGTAAATTTCTTAATGATGATACACCTGACACCGGATGTGGGTTAAAGGTCTTTCCAAAACAAACATTCCTCGATTTACCCTATTTTGATCATATGCATCGTTTTCTGCCAGCACTGATCCGACGACAAGGTGGGATCATTAAAGTTGTTGAAGTGAATCACAGAGACAGGCAATTCGGAAAATCAAAATATAATATGTTAGGGCGGCTTGGGGTTGGACTAATTGATATGGCAGGAGTTTATTGGCTTCAGAAACGTAATAAACTTAATGATGTCATCTTAGAAAATGAAGAGAGTATCTAATTGAATTCCAGTCTCCTTCGTTTCTTCATTCTGGTACTTACCATTCTGTTTTTTTGTCATTTGATTTCGCTCTCCCCCTCATTTGACGCATTTAATCAGGAGTGGATAGACAATCATACCCGTGATAATGGAGTGACAGGGATAGCCAAATTTTTAGCCGTCTCAGTATTTTTACTTACTATCGGACTTCCACGCCAGTTAGTCGCATTTATGGGGGGGTATGCCTTTGGATTTGCTGAAGGTGTCATCTATTCAACATTAGCAGCTACGCTCAGCTGTGCAACAGTTATGGCAGTGTCCCGGTATTTCGCTAGACCGATTATTATTCAACACTTTGAAATGCGAGTGCGCAAGTTAGACCACTTTCTACTTCGCTCTCCCTTTCTTAAGTCCGTTATCATTAGACTGTTGCCAGTAGGGAATAATCTACTCACAAACATTTTTGCTGGCGTTTCAAAGATTCCACGACGCTCTTTTATTTTTGGGTCTACTATTGGCTACATCCCTCAAATGGCGGTTTTTGCATTAATGGGTAAGGGTGTATTAGTCAACTCTGAACTTAAAATAATCATAAGCGCCCTATTATTTGGGATTTCCAGCTTGCTAAGCGCATATCTTTTTAAGGTTTATCATCGTCAACATAATGACGATAAAACTCTTCGTTCTCTCACAAAAAGCAGCAAATGTAGCAATGAATCAGACGAGCCTAGCCATTATACATAAGAACAAGCACCCAAATTATACTTTCTGGCTTTTTGTACTGGCTAGCGTGTTGATATTTATCGGGCTTGGGTTAAGAGATCCCTGGCCTGCTGACGAACCTCGTTTTGCACAAGTTGCAAAAGAAATGGTTGAAACAGGTCAGTGGTTCTTTCCAGCCAGAGCGGGAGAGTTTTATCCTGATAAACCACCTGTGTTTATGTGGTCTATCGCTTTTTTCTTTGCGCTATTCGGGTCAATTAAGATTGCCTTTCTGCTCCCATCTGCTTTATGCAGCCTACTCACACTTTTTTTGGTGTATGACATCTCAAAACGACTGTGGAGTACAAAAGAGGCGCTGATCGCAACGTCACTTCTTTTATTGAGTTTTCAATTTTTGCTTCAAGCCAAGTCTGCACAGATAGACGCAATGGTCTGCTGCTGGATAACAATCGGATGCTATGGTCTTTTGCGCTTTTTCTTAGTTGAAAGGCGATGGCGTTGGTATTACCTCGCCTTTTTCTTCATGGGAATTGGCGTCATCACAAAAGGGGTCGGATTTTTACCAGTCCTGATGCTGATACCATACTTGATACATCGACACTTTTGGCCTCAGCGGGACATAGCTAAGAAGCAAACTAAAAAGTCCGTATTACCGTGGATAATGGGTGCAGTGGTGATGTTACTGGCTATATCACTATGGTTTATACCTATGTTGATATTGGTCGAAAATAGCCACAACACATCACTTGCTCTATATAGAGATAATATTCTTTTCAGGCAAACGGTCACTCGATATGCTGATTCCTGGCATCACATAAAGCCGTTCTGGTATTACCTCGTAGAGGTTATTCCATTATTCTGGTTGCCAATTAGCATCGCTCTCCCATGGCTCATCCCATGTTGGTATCGCGCAATCAAAAAAGGTGATGCCCGCATATACTTACCATTGGTTTGGATTGTACTTGTTCTGCTTTTCTTCAGTGTAAGTCCTGGTAAACGGGGGGTGTACATCTTACCCGCATTGCCGATGCTGGCACTGATCTCTGCGCCTTACTTTGATTCAGTTGTTAATAAGAAAGTATTTTCCTGGCTTTTGTGGGGCGTTGTATTTTTACTATCAGTAGGCTTATTGGGGTTTGGTTTTTCCGGCATAGTAAAAGCATCATTCGCCCTAAAGTTAGAAGAAAAGTTCGGGCTTTCTCCGTGGATGTTTTTTTTAGTAACGGGGGGACTGACGTGTCTGGTTACGGTGATCACTACTAGAGGGAAGCACTGGAAAGTCTGGCCCTATTTCTTGTGCACTCTTTGGGGCATGTACGCTACTTGGGGTTACACTTTACTTGAAGATGTAAAAACCCCTAAAAGCGTATTTGCAAATATTGAAAAAGAAATTGGTAAACATGATGCAACTATTGCACTTGTTGATTTTTCTGAACAGTTCATTCTCTTCTCGCCTTATCCCATCACTCATTTTGGGTATCATACCCCTGTTGATCAGCAATTGTCTGCCGCCTACCAGTGGCTGGATAAGACTGAAAAGGGAAGATACATCCTCGTCGATGAAAAACATGTACGCAATAGTTGTTTTAAAAAAGAAATGGCAACGTCTGTAGGGTATGCACATCGCGCCCACTGGGTACTATTATCGCACGAGGCATTAACCGAAAAGTGTCCGCTTACGAAAACTGCGACTGAGATCTTTAGTTATATCCCAGATAGGCCCGTTACGTGAGGTACATGTTTTCATACAATTAAAAAATAATGCGAGAATTTTCATTCTACAGTTTTTCTTAAGCGTTATTTAAGTTTAGACAGGTAACTTATGTGCTAAGAAGTACACGAGAACCTTATTGTGAAATTTCCAAGAACACTAAATTTCAATCCTACATCAGCTCAGTTCATTTTACTTTCTTCATTGTTTATCGCAGCAATATTTAACATACCATTTTTGTCCGCTGTTTATGAAGTTGTAGCCCCTGTAACATTGAATGAGTGGGTGTTTTTTCTCTCTGTACCGCTCTTGCTAACCTTTTTTAATATTATTTTTCTAAGTCTTTTTGGTGCCCTATTTTTGCCGCGCACCACCGTTGCAATTGCTTTCGTTGTAAGTTCTATTCTACTTTACGGCACCTTGGCCTATGGTGTCATTTTCGATAAGAGCATGATACAGAATGTAATGGAAACAAATTCTGGTGAAGCCTTTTCTTATCTAAATTCAACACTTTTTTTATTCTTCTCTATACTGGGATTAATCCCTGTATTTGCGATTTTTAATCTGGAAATAAATGGAAAGCTCAAGGCTCGAATCAAGCACCTTCTAGTGCTGAACTTATTAGCTTTATTGGGTATTGCAATTATAGCCACGTTCCTTTTTAAGAGCTATGCAGCTGTCGGCAGAAATAACAAAGATCTAACGAAGTATATTATTCCCTACGCCTTTTATGATTCAGGGTACAAGTACCTTCGGGACACTTACTTCTATCCGCCTTTACCCTACAAAGTATTAGACAAGCGTCCCTACTTAAAAGGTAACGCTAATATACACCCATCTATTACAGTGTTAGTGGTTGGCGAAACAGCCAGAGCGGACAAGTTTTCAAGCAACAGCTATTCGAGGCGTACTTCGCCTAATATCCAGAACGCAGGTGCAATCAGTTTTAGCAAGGTGACATCTTGCGGTACTGCTACCGCAGTCTCCGTGCCATGTATGTTCTCAAGACTCTCTCGAGAAAATTATGATTCGCGTATTGCAGACAGTCAGGACAATGTTTTAGACATCATTCATCGTGCAGGAGTTGACGTGACTTGGATTGACAACAACAGTAGCTGTAAAGGCGTATGCAAGAGGGTAAAGACCCTAGACTTTGATCCGTCCAGAGATCCCAAGTTTTGCGATGGAGATTATTGTTATGATGAGGTACTTGTTGACCTTTTAAGAGAAACTCTTTCAAGGCCATCTAAAGAACATAGAGTGATAGTCTTACATATGATTGGCTCACACGGCCCTACTTACTACCGGAGATACCCAGAGAAATTTGCTAAGTTCGTGCCTGACTGTCCCAGAAGTGATATTCAAAATTGTGAAGAGGCAGAGCTGACAAATACGTACGATAATACTATTGCATACACAGACTACGTGCTAGGCCAGATTATTGAACAGCTTTCCACTATTCCTAATTCGTCGATGCTTTATCTATCGGATCATGGTGAGTCATTGGGAGAAAAAGGGCTTTATTTACACGGTTTCCCTTATAATTTAGCGCCTGTTGAGCAAACTCATGTACCAATGGTTTATTGGGCCTCCAAGTTTAGCCAACCTGAATACAGTGATTGCGTAAAGTCGTTATCCAGTCATCCTTATTCGCATGACAACCTTTTTGACACATTACTTGGTCTTACAAATGTGCAAAGCAGCACCTACCAACCCACTCAGGATATTTTACGAAAATGCGAGTCATAGACGAAGCCACATCAAAAATGCATTTCGACCCTAAAGCCAAACCAAAGGGCATGTTGCGTATTGTATTAGCAATGAAAAACTCAGTTCGAGCTATATCATGGCTTGTTAAAAACGAGTCAGCGTTCCGGCAAGAACTTATCTTACTTATCTTAGCGGCGGGAGTGCTTGCATTTTGGTCAATTCCTTATATGGAAAAGACGATTTTACTTTCCTCCATACTCTTCGTTTTGTTCGCTGAAATTATAAATACTGCAATTGAAGTAACTATTGACCGTATTGGAAAAGAGATTCACCCACTGTCAGGCTTAGCGAAAGATTTAGGCTCAGCGGCTGTTTTAGTGACGATCGCAATTTCATCACTGTTGTGGTTAGCTACATTGTGTAGATATTTTTGATTTGAGACTGTTGACTCACCGATGAGGTACCGCACTGACATGGGTCCAACTGTGCAAATTCATCAATGTGTATAAAAGAATAGAAAGCCAATAATTAGCGAGCTTTAATATAAGAAGTTAAAGTCTGATATAACTAAAAGGCAATACCCAACAACCTTTGGGTTCAGTTTTCAATTACTAGCCAGGAGTTGCATAGCAAATCGCAAAGCAAAATTGTCAGTTAGAAAAAGTTCTTCGCGTGCTTTTACTTTCGCTGATTTTTTTTAAGTTTAATGAAAGTGAAAGCAAAAGTCAGCGATGCCATCAGCTCAAATAGCCAAAATATAGGAATGAAGCCAAACGATTCAACCAAAAAACCATTTTCATCTATACTCGAGCCTTTTATGTTATAAGCGATTAAACACAAAATACCACTAATAAAAAATAAGAAGCTCATCTTATAGTTACTTATAAATTTCATTAATGTCTCTATATTTTATTTTCAACATCTCGTAAGAGCACGAAAGAAACGTTGATGTCGAAGGTACGTGTTCAATCTTGCCTCTTACCACTTTAGTTACGCATTATTATCTATCACACTCTCCTTACAGTTTAACAAAAAATTTAATCATGAGGGGAACAAACTAAAAAGTTCCATGAAAATCTATAGTCATGATTGTAGACAATGTGTCACAAATAAAATTTTAGCTTAGTATTAAAACTTGAATTACTGTCGACTATCATTGTTAATGAGTAATGGAATTTCATCTCACCTCCTCATTAACTGCAGAATGCTCGTCAGTAAACTCTATTTCAACTGTGCTGTAACTGAAGTCAAACATGGCCAAGCTATCATAAATATCAAGCTTCAATAACTTGTATTCTTCAACTGTCTTTAAGGCACTGCCAACGCGTATAGTAATAACATTGTGTTCTCCGTCAAGTGACCAAATTTTTAAGTCATGGATATATTCAACTCTATCAACACTCCGGAGTTCATCTAACACTTGTTTGTATAAGTTTTTCTCTGGAACACCTTGCAAAAATAATTTTAAGGTTGCTAATAAGTTTCGAATTACATTAAACAATATAAAAAGCGTAAAGCCAATCGAAAGTAGGGGGTCTAAAATTGGCCAGTCGACAAATTGCATTACTATGGCAATAATTAATACAGCAACCCAGCCTAAAACGTCCTCCAATAAATGCCAGTTCAACACTCTCTCGTTTAGGGTATTTCCTCCCTGGAGTTTATACACAGCAAAGCCGTTTACAGCGACACCTAGAATCGCAAGTAATATCATGCCTTCTGTATTTGGAACGACCGGGTCTAATACTCGAGGAATGGCTTCTGATAATACCCAGATTGAGCCAAGGATAAGTACGGCTCCGTTAATAAATGCCCCTAACAGGCTGAGTCGCTTGTACCCATATGTGAAATTTTCATCGGCCTCTCTCTCTCCTAACCTATTGAGACACCAGGCGCTTCCAATAGAAACTGAATCGCCGAGATCATGAACAGCATCTGCCATTATAGCAGTGCTGTTCGTTAGCCAGCCGCCAATAAATTCAATAATTGTGAAGCTGAAATTTAATAGAAAAGCCCACCCAATTTTGTTTGAGCTATTTGAATGATTATGAGTCATAGAGGCTCCGGTGCGCCCGGAACATACCGGGCGTAAAATTTGATTAAGAGTTGCGTTTGTTATGTGCGAGCTGATAAAGCGCAGGTAATATAAACAGTGTCAGTAAAGTTGACGATATAATTCCCCCAATGACTACAGTGGCGAGCGGTCTTTGTACTTCAGCACCTGTTCCTGTATTAAGTGCCATGGGAACAAAGCCTAAGCTGGCCACTAACGCAGTCATCAAAACAGGTCGAAGCCGGATTATGGCCCCTCGAATTACTGAAGTATAAATATCACCATTTTCCTGCCAGAGTTGTCTGATGAATGCGACCATCACTAGTCCATTCAAAACCGCGACCCCGGACAAAGCGATAAAGCCTACTCCCGCAGAAATTGAAAGAGGCATATCTCTAATCCAGAGTGCCAGTACTCCTCCAGTCAAGGCTAGTGGTACACCAGTGAAAATTATCAATGCGTCTTTAACAGACCCAAACGCCATAATGAGTATGCCAACTATCAACGCAAGCGTAACCGGAACGACTAAAGTCAGCCGTTTGCTGGCGGATTCCAGTTGTTCAAAGGTACCACCAAACTCTAACCAATATCCTTCCTTCATTTTTAAATCGGATTTAAGTCTTTTTTGTAAATCAACGACAAATCCTCCTAGGTCGGTTCCTCGTACGTTAGTCGTTACGACAACTCTGCGCTTTCCATTCTCTCGGCTGATCTGTGCAGGCGCCGGCTTTAACTCGAGAGTGGCTACCTCTTCAAGCGGTACAAAACTATTGCCGACACGAACAGGTAAGCTCTCTAATTTGTCAATATTTGTACGCAACTCTTCAGATAATCTGATTACAATTTTAAACCGACGATCGCCTTCATAGATTATGCCTGATTCCTTACCCCCTATGCTGGTTGAAACGAGTGCTTGAATGTCTGCTACGTTAAGACCGTACCTTGCGAGAGCATCTCGTTTTGGTAATATGGACAACATAGGAAGGCCGGCAACTTGCTCAACTCGGGTGTCTGAGGCACCTTGTATCGACTCAGCGATCTCAGCAACCTTATTTGCAGAATCCAACAATTGCTCTAAGTCATCACCGAAAACCTTGACTGCAACATCAGCCCTTACGCCGGAAATCAATTCATTAAATCTCATTTGAATTGGTTGGGTAAATTCATAGTTATTACCGGGAAGCTTTGAGGCGACTGATTCAATTTCAGCCACTAGATCCGATTTAGATTTAGCTGGATCAGGCCATTCTGAGCGAGGTTTAAGTATTACAAAACTATCGGCTACATTAGGAGGCATTGGGTCTGTAGCGACTTCTGGTGTACCTATTTTCGCAAAGACTACCGCTACCTCTGGAATTTCTAACAGCGCACCTTCAAGTAATTCTTGCATTTGAATTGATTGGTTTAGACCGGTACCCGTTATGCGTAAAGCCTGTAAAGCGACATCACCTTCATCCAGTTGAGGAATAAATTCAGACCCAAGTGTTGTTGCCAACCATCCGCAGAAGACAACAAACGCTAGTGCAGCCCCAAGAGCAGCAGCTTTAAATTTAAGAATAGCCCTAAGTGCTGGTTCGTAAGCCAGTTTCACCCAACGTATTAAAAAACTCTCCTTTTCACTGATTTTTCCCCCCATGAAAATTGCGATCGCTGCAGGCACTACCGTCAGTGACAAAATCATTGCCGCAATAAGAGCGATAACAACAGTTATTGCCATGGGATGAAACATCTTTCCCTCTACGCCTGTTAAAGTAAAAATAGGCAGATAAACAGCGGTTATGATCCCGACTCCAAATAAGCTGGGCCTGATTACTTCAATCGTTGCTATTTTCACTTCTTCTAGACGTTCCTTGAGTTGAAGAAGTCTGCCGTGATGCTGTTGCGCTTCAGATAAGCGCCTAATACAGTTTTCAACAATGATGACAGCGCCATCGACAATCAGACCAAAATCTAAAGCCCCCAAACTCATCAGATTTGCCGAAACACCTCTCTGGACCATTCCAGTGATTGTCATCATCATAGCAATAGGTATGATCGCAGCCGTAATAAGAGCCGCTCGAATATTGCCTAGTAGTAAAAATAATATGACAATTACGAGTAATGCTCCTTCCAGCAGGTTCTTCTGCACAGTGTTTATCGCTTTGTCGACCAGTGTAGTTCGATCATAGGCGGGTTCAGTAACTACCCAGCTTGGTAACGATCTTTGAATTTCAGTTAATTTACTGGCAGTTAAAGCTGCAACTTCCCTTGAGTTTTCTCCCAGCAACATCATGACCGTTCCCATCACTGTCTCTTTACCATTTCTTGTAGCGGCACCGGTCCTCAGCTGCTTACCCAAGCCTACAGTTCCAATATCTTTTATTAGAACAGGAACAGATCCTTTTTTTCCTACTACGACATTTTCGATATCCTTTATCCCTGTCAATTGACCTGGAGAGCGAACAAGAAGTTGCTCGCCATTTTTCTCAATATAGCCTGCTCCAGCATTATCATTGTTTAAATATAGTGCTTCAGAAATGTCTTTAAGCGAGACTCCCATCTCCAGCATTTTTACAGGGTCGGGATTGACGTGATATTGCTTGTCATAACCTCCAATAGTGTTTACTTCTACTACTCCCGGAACCTGGGCTAACTGTGGTCGAATGATCCAATCTTGTACCTCTCTTAAAGCCATAGGTGTGACCGGCGAGCCATCGGGTAACGTTGCTCCATCTTTCCCTTCCAGTGTATATACGAAAATTTCGCCAAGCCCTGTTGCGATTGGCCCCATTTCTGGCTCAAGGCCATCAGGTAAAACACTTTTAAGGTTAGCAAGTCTTTCGTCGATTAAATTTCGGGCAAAAAAGATATCCGTTCCTTCTTCGAAAATAACTGTAATCTGTGAAAGACCATACCTCGATATAGAACGTGTATAGGATAAGTTAGGCAAGCCATATAGTGCTGTTTTGACAGGAAATGTTATTCGTTGTTCAGCTTCTAATGGTGAGTACCCCGGAGCTTTGGTGTTAATCTGAACCTGTACATTTGTAATATCTGGTACAGCATCAATAGGTAATCGCTGGTAGCTCCAAACGCCGATCCCAATTAAGATTAGTGCAAGAACAAGAAACAAAAAGCGTCTTTCTACTGAAAGACGAATAATATTATCAATCATTTATCGTCTCCAGGATTAGTGAGCGTGAGAGGCACCGGATTTTTCAAGATCCGCTTTTATCAGAAAGCTATTTTTTGATACGTAAATTTGACCAGCGATTAAGCCACGCTTTACTTCAGTGAAGTTGTCATCTTTTATACCCAGCTCGACAGGGACAGCTTGAAACGTGTTACCATCGTTTAAAAATACAACTGAGTTACCATCCATTGATTGGATAGCTTCATTCTCAACGCGAAGCGAAACATCGACTTTCTGAGCATCAACTACACCTGTAACCATATCGCCGGGGGAGAATTCTCCTTCGGTATTAGTGATTTCAACAATTGCGATCTGATAAGGTTCAAGTGAACCTGACGGAATGAGAAATTTGACCTTTGCATCTTGCTGTCGGGAACCTTTTTTTATGTGGATATAAGAGCCCTGCTTTATTGTATCCCGCTTGGATGGAAATACTTTCAATTCTGCCCAAAGCGTTTCAGCGTCGACTATTTTATAAAGCGTTTCACTGGTAACCAACTGCCCAACATTAACATTTCGACTTACTACCGTACCCGAAATTGGCGCTTTCACGATGTAGGTTTGTAAGCTGTCATTTGATTGAATTTTTGCAATTACATCGCCAGCCTTCACGCTGTCACCAACATCCGAAGCGAGAGTTTCTACAACTCCCGAGAACCGCGCATTAACTTCAGCCTTGTTCTTGGGTGGAATTACAAGAGTACCCAACAATTCGATATGTCTTTCAATGGTCCCACTCTGAACTTCGGAGGTTGCTAATTGAAACTTTTCAGTTAATGCTCTTGAGATCTGTGTTCTTCCCTCGAAGTTTTCCCACTCCCAGGAATACTTTCGTCTTTTGTCAGTCAGATAAATAGTAGCCCTAAAAGAATGAGGTTCAGACAGAGCTTTTATTGACCGCAAAACCCCCTCTGAAGTTTGAAACTCAAATTTTTCTGAGCTTGAACCTAACTTCTGTAGCTCTATAGAAAAGGAATCAGGGATAAATGGCTTCCCATCTTCAAAAGTCGAGGCAATAATTACAGAGCCCTCGGGGCTTTCATCGATACTTACTTCTATTTTGATGTTACCTTTCTGGAATATATTTTGGTTGTCATTTGAATTGGTGGCATCTTCACTTGCGGTCGCGATAGATGTCACAGTGCCGATAAGAAATAAAAATAAAATTTGCTTTAGCATAATTAATCCTGGAGATTGAAAGTGAATGATTTCAGAGATTGCCCTGTCCATTGTTCGATAAGTGCTTCATTGAGCAGGGTGGCTTCGCGATAGTTGATGAGACTCCGTTGAGATTGGAGAAGTGCATCACGTGAAGCAAACCATTCTTGATAAGTGTAAATTCCCTTTTGATAGCCCTCCTTGGTCAGCTCCAATGCTCTTTTCAAATCTGGCATTACTTCTTTTTCCAGGTGCAATGCTGCCTGTGAACTAAAATTTATGCTTTTCGTTGCTTTAAATAGAATCGCTTTTACATCGAGATACTTGGTGTCTCGCTCTAATAACTCCGCCTCCTTACTAGCAATTGCAGATTTGACTGCACCCGAATTCCTCTTCTCAGCAAATAGTGGAATTGAGGCACCAAAAACTAACGATGTATCTTGAGCTCCCTGATTCCTTCTAACACCAACAGACCAAGATAGGTCTGCGGTATTATCAGACTTAGCCAACTGAATTTCAGCGTCCTTCAGGTCAAGTGACTTAATTAGTAAATCCGCATTCGATGATGATAAGAATTGGTTAAAAAGTGTTTCGTAGGAATAATTTTTAGCGGGTGAATTTAAAGAACCAGTAAGCGTGATATCTTCATAATTGCCCTGCCAGAATAGTGTGAGAGATTGCAGGGCTATCTCTTTATTCACCTTTGCTGTCGCAAGTTCTAATTTCGCTTGATTTAAAGCCGATTTAGCTCTGAACAATTCAGCATCATTCGTTGCACCACTTTTTATTCTATTAGTGATCACAGTAAGAGCATCTTCAGCTAAGCTCACACTTCGCTCAGCTATTTGCAGACGCTCCTGTTGTGCCAGAACGCGAATATACTGCTGAGTGAGCCCACCAAGTAGTGAGAGAGACATTGAATACTGCTCTGAATCTAAAAGGGCAGCTCTGGCATCCACAACCAGTGTTCTTGCACTCTTCTTTCCACCAAGTTCATACACTGAAGATAGAGAGATGGTTGCTTCTGCTGCTTGAACTCCCGAAGTAGAACTTGTGCCCATCACATTTTCTAGATTAGCACCTACGGTGTAAGCTGGAGAAAGCAAAGCTTGTTGGCGATCTCCCTCAAGAGCTCTAGTAAGAGGTCTGAATTTCAACAAGCTTGGATGACGGTTGAGAGTAAGTTGAACTGCATCATCTAAAGTTACTTGTTCTGCCAATGCATTGGCTTGAGATAGCATCAATGCACTAGTCAATATTCCGGCGCGCGTAAATTTGCGCACAGGAAACTGTGAAATTTTCATGATATATAATCCTAGTCAGTTGAAAAAACGAAAAACGACAGGGATTAAATTCTTGGAGGACGCTCTATTTGGTTAATGAAACGATTAGGTGTAGCTTCACTATAAACTGAGACTAAATTGGGAGATTTTTTTAGAAACGAGCTTTCAATATCAAAGTAAAAAGCTATGTGTGTAAAATGGCCATGACAAGAACAACAATGGTCACAATCACTTCCCGTATCTAAATCGTAAGCATCGGACAGTTCGATTAATGTATTTTCAGTACATAATTCATTGCTAAACAAGTGGTCTTGTTCAATAGAAAACGCGTCAGTCACAATCAACAAAAATTGTGCGCACAACAAAAAAGCGGCTAAGACCACTTTTAGATTTTTGCTAATGCGGTAATTCGTTTTCAACACAAGATTCCTCTATTGGCAATTCATGTTCTCTTAAAATATGATTGTAGTCAATGCCTAAATGGTCAGCTTTCTGATTCACAAGAGGAACTCTGTATTAAAAAGCCATGTATTTCAATTAAGTTGCTAAATCTTGTCAGAAAAACAGAAATCTACTGCAAAGCCTGCTCATACATAATCCGGCAATGTAAAATAAGTACACCGAAGGAATAGAAGAATACATCATGCAATTTCAATAAGCCTGTCACAATTATTGCGTCTCGCTCGTACCAAAACCTGTAATACCCCCTACAACAAGTGTAAAAGCAAGTCCAATACTGAAAGATAAAATCACCGTTGACCCAAGAGGTAGCTTTTCCAATTGCTATCTGATCTCCTTACAGTGAGCGCATCAATGAACAACAAAGTAAATATTATCTGGCTCATGCCATAACCGTGATGCTATGCTTATGAGCATGAAGTTGGTTCGCATCGCTTCTTTGAGTTCACCAAATCATCTAAGGCTCCATTTTCGAATAAACGGTACAATAGACTAGTAGAAAGGCATATCGGAAACTCGATATCGCTAGATACCTTACTGTAACTTTTTGGCTAAAAACGTTGTCGCTTCGCGTAAAAATGCCGGTCATTTTTTGACCTTGGCAAGTTCATGTTTTAATCTGCTATCCCCGCGTCACAACGGGGATCACTGCTCTTATGTGTTTTATCTTTAGATTGCGCAGCATGATGTTTTCAGCAGTTAGGTAGACTAAGAAAAATACTAATATCTAAAGCAATCTGACGACCAATAATATCAGGTTTCTAGCAGAGTAATACCGCTTCGAGTATGAATTCTGAAGTATACTTTGTTTGTTAACAACCACTCATTCCTGGCATAGCAAGCTTCTTTAGGGGAGGTTTCCTAAAAATCTGAAGAGGCTCCACAGATGACTGAAATCTATGAAGGGGCACTATAATAATTGTGATAATTCTCTTTCTGATCTAGAACCGTAGCAGAGTTACTTTCATGTTAAATAGTTCATGTTAATGCTTATTAACGTGACTTATTCTCGGCATAGATACTCTGGGAACGTGAATGATGCTTGCATTACCTATACAATATTTTCAATTTTGAGCGACTATTCATTTGTATACACAAATAGTTTTAGAAGATGATAGCGAGGTGCAGTCTATTCAGGCGATGACATCAACTAGAAAAGCTGCGAAAGATTAGGGAAAGCAATTTAAAAGAATGGGAAGTTGAATTTAAGATGCGTGGATACATACAAAATAAGAATAGTAAGCAGTTAAAGTAAACACTTTTTAGTGCGATCTTTTTAGTAGCAAAACTATATTTAGGAAAGGAGGCCAAGAAAGTTTGAAGAGAATTATCAATGTACCAACGATAAGAGATGATAACAGTGGCTATGAACAAATATTATCAATTGCTTCTGAAATAACTAATGCTCCAAAAAAGCATTTTGACTTTGATTTTAGTCACTGTTCCAAGTTAGAGCATAACGGTGTTGTGATACTAGGGGCTTTAGCTAGATTTGTTGACTATCAAAATACTCGGACCAACAGAACTATTGCTAACATGTTTAACACAACTACACTGTCTTCTGCAGGTGTTATGTTTCGAGTCGACACTATGAATAGCCTAATATTGCAGCAATTACAAACTAACAACTTCTTATCTCATTTCTCCAGCTCTTATCATAGCGGCTATCCAAAAGGCGACTATATAGGTTACCGAGAACACAATTCAAATATGGATGACGATAATATCGCCAACCATCTGGGAAACGAGTGGCTGTCTTCCGAGAAGTTGAGCATTAGCCCGAAACTCAAACCATATATCGTCAGCAGAATATTTGAAATTTTCATGAATGCCTATGGACATGGAACATCAATACAACCTATTGAAAAGTTGGGTGTTTACAGTTGTGGACAATACGATAAAAAAGAAAAAAAACTAAATTTAAGCGTTCTAGATTTTGGTCTTGGCATAGTAAAAAATGTACGAAATTATCTAGAAAATGATAGCATGGATTCATTGGAAGCGTTCAATTGGGCATTATTGAGAGGAAATTCTACTGGTACTGATAATCAAGGCATAGAGATGCCTCGAGGTTTAGGCTTAGATTTACTTAAAGAGTTTATACGGTTGAATAAAGGTGAACTGCGAATATACAGTAATGATGTATTTGCCGTGTGTGGAGAAGAAGGAATGTGGAAAGTTACAAAGTGTAAAAAACCATTTCTCGGTACCTTCGTAAGTATTAAGATTAATTGTGACGATGACCACTATTGCTTTGCGTCCGAAGCGAGCCCATCTAGCTCCAGCTACTTTTAGGGTATGAAAATGAAATCTATCAAAGTATTCAATATTGTAGGTAAAAATGCCATATCAATCCAAGCCGGTCGGAAGCTACATCACGAGTTAGAAAACGATATCCTTAAAGGAAACAAAATTGAGTTGAACTTTCAAGAAGTTGAAGTGTTTGCATCTCCATTTTTTAATTCTTCTATTGGCGTTTTACTTAAAGATAGAAGTATAGATGAATTGTTGAGTCTATTGACCATTATAAATCTGGAAGGTACAGGTAAAGACTTGCTCAATCATGTTATTACGAATGCATTGAGGTTCTACGACTCAAGTCAAAGTGTTACGCAGGTATTGAATAAAAAATCATCGGAAGATTGAAATGGCTAATTTGATTAAACTTCGAGATCACACGATCCATCATACAGATAAAATATTTGTAGATACCAATGTATGGTTTTGGTTTACTTATGCGGCTTCAAATGAAATTGAAACAGAAAATCAGCCACTAAGATATCAAACTTTAAACTATCCAGAATTCTTAGAAAAGGTACTGGATACTGGTGCTAGCTTATTTCACTCACCACTAACTCTAGCAGAGCTTTCTAATGTAATTGATAGAACAGAGAAAGAAATACATAATGTTCGAAACCAAAAAGATTTAACAAGAAAGGAGTTTAGAAATAACTTAGCTTGTCGAGAAAGAGTTATTAATGAAATAGAGATAGCGTGGCGAGCAATAAACGATATTTCAAGCAGTATTGATGTAAATTTGAATCATGAATTCTCAGATTCAGCGTTAAAAATTTATTCTCAATGCACATTGGATCCGTATGATTCCTTTTATGTGAAAATGATGCGGGATTACGGCATTAATTCTATCTTAACCGACGATAAAGATTTCCTTTCAGTTCAAGGCATAAATGTCCTTACATATAGAAATTAGCTTTTGTTAATAATGATTAACATGGAGCTATTTTTGACTTTTATCCAGTCAAATCTGATTGTCTTCATTATTAATTAACAGCAACTAAATTCAGCTGATGAATGGCTTGCTATTCCCGAGCCGCTGCAAGCTTCGGGGGCCAAGATTGCTGATTTGATGAAACTGAAAGACTAAATTTGCCCACCCACTCCTTTGAACTTCTCAACAAACGCTGCGATTTTCTGAAATACCGTTTGCTTCTGCGTGCGGTACTGCGGGTTCAATGGACTTAGCTTTGGTAATGCGTCATTGAGTGCCGTGCCATTTTCAGAGGCAAACTCTCGCTTAAGTGATGAGGCAATATAGCGTTTTGCAGCTTGCTCATTCAACTTTTCAGAGGCAATAATCGCATCAGCTTCGCGTTTCTGTTCCGCTTGAGCAAACTTGAAAAATGCGTCGATGATGCTGGCTTTGTCACTGATCTCATCAAGGTTTGTCTGATTGATAAAATCCACTACTAGGCTTTCTTTTGCTCGATTGCCAAGACTACCACGTATCATTCGACGAACCTCTTCAATCAGGCCTTCTTTGCTCTTGTTCTTCTTATTGTGCTCAAAAATTAATTCAAGAATATAATCGAGATTAATTTCTTGCGATTTTAGCAGATCAACCTCAAAGACCACATCGTCCCAGTCTACCGTTGACTTATCTTTGTCCTGACCATCTTTTTCCCGACGCAACCAGTCACGTGTGTCGTTATATGTGGAACGATAATCTTGAATAGAACGCTCGCTAGGCATGTTGATGGCTTGCATTTTCTCGATATCAGCATCGTCTAAATAGTACTTTGATTTGAACTCTTCAACTGCTTTTTCATCACTGGTATCTAAGCTTTGCAGTGCTTTTAATCCAGCAAACTCATCGTAGTTTTGTAAGATATTTTCCGCTTTTAAGTATTCACCAAAGAGCTTTGCAAATTCTTTCTTATCTTGTTCTTTCTCAATATTTTCTGGGTTCGGAAAGCGTTCTTGCAGCTCTTTAACAATATCGACAAATCCACGACGCGCTTGGCCTGTAGCAATATCGTTAAAGCCTTCCATATATTCTTTGTAGCTCTTCTCCAACACCACATTTTTGGTATTTTTGTCACCAAACAAGGTGATAGCATCAATCGTTGCCTGCTCCAAATCACGGAAGGTGACAATATTGCCAAATGTCTTGGTCGCATCATAAATACGGTTAGTGCGAGAAAACGCCTGCATTAAGCCGTGATAGCGCAAATTCTTATCAACAAACAAGGTGTTGAGCGTTGGTGCATCAAAGCCCGTTAAAAACATACCCACCACTATGAGCAGATCTACTTCTTGATTCTTCACTCGATGGGCAAGATCACGGTAGTAGTTCTGAAAGCCATTACTGTCCACGCCATAGTTGGATTTAAACATGTCGTTATAGTCATTGATTGCGGCGCTCAAGAACTCTTTCGCACTACTGTTCATGGCACTGACTTCGAAGCTTTCATCTAAAATATCACCAATGGCTTCCTGCTCTTCATTGGCTGCAAATGAGAAGATAGTCGCAACGCGCAGAGGTTTACTTGTGGGCCCATTCTCAGCCTCGGCCTGCAATGTTTTGAAGGTTTCATAGTACGCTTTAGCAGCATCAACACTACTTACCGCAAACATGGCGTTAAACCCTTTCGCACCGGAATAAGCTCGATGCGTTTTTTGGTTAAAATGGCTCAGAATATACTGCGAGATTTCACGAATCCGCATGGGATGTAAAAACGCTTGTTTGTTCTCAGCGGCACTGAGCTTCTTATCATCCTGCTCAGTTTCAATGCTCTTGAATTGCGGCCGAACATCGTTATAGTCCACTTTGAACTTTAGTACTTTCTCATCACGAATGGCATCGGTGATCACATAAGTGTGCAACTGCTGACCGAATACACTGCCTGTAGTTTCAGCACCCAAAGAGTTTTCAGGGAAAATTGGCGTACCGGTAAAACCAAACTGGTAGTACTTTTTGAATTTTCTCTTCAGGTTTTTCTGCGCTTCACCGAACTGACTTCGGTGACACTCATCAAAAATAAAAACGACTTGCTTGTAGTAGATAGGTAAATCGCTTTCACTTTTGATTAAGTTGTTGAGCTTCTGGATTGTGGTAACAACAATCTTGTTATCGTCTTTACCTAGGTTGCTTTTAAGTCCTGCGGTACTGACTGAGCCGTTCACACTATCAGGCGAGAACCTCTGATATTCCTTCATGGTCTGGTAATCGAGGTCTTTTCTGTCTACAACAAAGAATACTTTATCGATACCATCAAGATCTGTTGCTAATTGCGCAGCTTTAAAGCTAGTGAGCGTTTTACCTGAACCTGTAGTGTGCCAAATGTAGCCACCGCTTTCGGTGTTACTCCAATTTTTACTATTAAAGGCACTCTTTATCTTCCATAGGATGCGCTCTGTGGCGGCAATCTGGTAGGGGCGCATCACTAGCAAGGTATTGCTGACATCAAACACCGAGTAACGCAAGATCACTTCTAGCAAAGTCTCTTTCTGTAAAAAAGTGGCAGTAAAGTCTTTCAAATCCTTTATCAGCGTATTGTCAGATTTTGCCCAATTCATAGTAAAGTCAAAGCTGTTCTTGTCGCGCTTGGTCGTATTGGCAAAATAGCGCGTGTCGGTGCCATTAGAGATCACGAAAAGCTGTAAGAACTTGTATAACGAGTTCTCGGTATTAAAACTCTCTTTGCTGTAACGATGTATTTGGTTAAATGCCTCACGAATCGCAACGCCACGCTTTTTCAGTTCAATTTGTACCAAAGGCAAACCATTGACCAAAATCGTTACATCGTACCGATTTACATGGGTTCCTGTTTGTTCAAACTGTTTAATAACCTGCACTTTGTTGCGAGCAAAAGTCTTCTTGTCGAACAGGTAGATGTTTTCTATATGGCCATCATCAAAGATAAAATCGAAGATATAGTCACTGTGTACCTTTCGGGTCTTATCGAGAATATTGTCACTTGGCGTGTTCAGATATTGCTCGCAAAAGCGAATCCACTCGGCATCAGTAAACTCAACTTTATTCAAGGCTTGTAGTTGCTTGCGCACATTCGCCATCATTGCATCAGGAGTAACTAATTCAGGTAAGTATTCGTAACCTTGGCTTGCTAAATCCTGAATAAGCTCGCGTTCTAGATCGGCTTCGCTTTGATAGCTTTCAGCTATCTGCCATGTTTTTGTATATCTATCCAGAACAATGAAATTTTTAGATTCCGCGATTGCTTTGTATTCTGCCATATCTATTCCTAAGCCTGTGTCCCTTGTGGAGTGCGCATCCCTTTATAAATATTGTCTATCTCTTTCACTAAAAACTTGAAGACGCGCTTATGGTCTTCCTCTACTTCAGCTACTTCGTGGGCAGCATGTTTTGCGTGGTTATAAAAATTGATCACACGTGCATAGGGGTTTACCTGCCCTGTAGCTCTATTACCTCTAACACCGGGCAACAGCTCCCCCCACTCCTCGTAACCCAAAAAAGTGGATGTCTTTTCAAGCACATTTCGTAAAAAGTTAAAGTGGTATTTATGGATGTCGCCTGAATCAGCCGCTTTTATTAATTCATTTTTTAAGTGCAGGTGGTAGGAGAAGGGCGAATCGTTTTCTTGCTGAATCAGATCATGGTTACCATCATCGAGTTTGCGCAAAACGAACTTTGTCGCTCGATTAAATTCATTATGTAAAACATTATAAAAAAGCGGATTATGCGTGGTAATAATGAACTTAAGACCAGAGATTGCAAAATCGCTCGATTTGATTAAACGAGCTAAATCTACTGCCAACTCAATAAGGTGGTTATCATCTAGCGAGCTAACAGGGTCATCAATAAACACATATTCTAATTGATTAAACTGGTCAGTTTCGCGGTCAGCTTCTTCAGGTACATTTAAAATGCTAATGACTTGCTCTAGCAGTGAATAAAAGATACTCCAAATGAAATTACTTTCTTCACCCTTAGATATTTTAATTTTTCTATCCGGCTCGTCATCGCCGCCTTCGTGTGAAAAAGTCACTTCTGAAAAAGCTTTGAAGGTCACATCTTTTCCGTCTTTGTCTTTAGCCATGTATTGCGGATTAAAGCGTGGCGTTAGTTTATCGTTGGCGTAACGTTGGAACGTTGAGATCACATTCATGTCTTGCCCTTGCTCTTGTAAAATCCAATCGGTAAACGTATTAGGCTGGATTTTTAGCTTCGGCTGAGCATCCGCATCTAAATCGTTATCCCAGTAAAACAAGTCTTCCGTAAACGCGTTGTAATACAAAATCTTGTGGCGGGACAGTGGCGCTTGCTCTGCACCATCAAGATCAACCAGTCCATCTTCCTTTGGCGCGATGACCTCTTTAAATTCACGCGACAAACGCGTTTTACCTGTACCATTAAAGGCATAGATCAACTGAACTTTGTTTGCACTTGCTTGTAGCTGACCTGCTATTTCCGTTAGCGTTTTACTCATTAAGCCGCCTCACCTGGTTTAGGGAAGCTCAATAACAGGTCACGATAATACTCGTATTGCTTTCGGCGTAACTCGATTTCGCGTGGGAGACCTTCTTGCAGCGAAGTTGTTAACGTGTCGAATTTATCCAGTATGGCTACAATTCGCGCCTGCTCGAGCAGTGATTTTTCAGGATCGTTTGCGTAAGGAACAGGTAACCTAAAATTCTTAATGATTGTCGAATTTAGGTCTCCTCTAGCACCTTGTCCTAGAGCTTTTATGTTTTCATAATTGAAACTAACCCAATGAAAGACGTACCGGTATAGGGCTCTTTTATCGTCGATTTCCAAACATCCACAGTGCTGATTAGTTGTTAGTGGGATCTTATTAATTGCAGATCTACCAGCAGTTGCTCCAGAAATAGCAATTATCACGCAGTTTTTCGGTATCCATTTGGCTGAAGAGTTTTGCAAAGCCGCTGGAGTTACTTTTACATCTGTGTCGAAAATATCAGCAAACTTTACTTCCTGAGTTCTAAGCCATGGTATATTACCGTCTTCGTAAAATTCAGGATTGCCAGCCTTAGGTGTTCCACCTGAATACCATTTTTTAGTTACATCACCTAACGTCTTCCACTCAACGTCACCCTCTTCAAAACTCAACAACTGGTCGCGGTAGTAGTTGTATTGTTTTTTGCGTAGGTTAAGCTCGGCGGTAAGCTCGGCGGTCATGGCGGTAAATGCGTCCAGAATACGTACAATTTCAGCTTGTATTGCCAGCGATTTTTCCGGGTTATCTCGGCATGGGATGGGTATTGGAATACTGTTTAAGTTCTTTTGATTTAGTTTTGGTTGTGCCGCACCAGAAATATATGGAGTTAGATCAATACTGTTGAGATAAATATCAACAAATCTGCGTTCAACATAAGTATTGAATTTTAATACATGAGCATGATTGTTGACCCAACTTTTACCACTAATGCTAAAAGCTATAGGCGTATTTCTCGCGAGCAAATTTGCTCCATCTTCGGAGACAAGTAAAAAATCGCCATCAAAAATATAATCTTTAACATAATCAACAATTCCAGAGGCTCCATAGTACGGAATTGCCCCTGATTCCCTTAAGCCACTAGTAATTGGTTTTCGCATTGAATCAAGATTTTCAGCAAGACCACCTAAAGCTATCCACTCTACCTCCACCCCATCCAACAGTTTCTCCATGTAGCTCAAATGACTCATGCTTCAAGCTCCTCACCTTCAATTTCCGCCACAATGGCATCAATATCATTGCGAAGTTGAGTGATTTTAGCGACGGTGGTTCTAAGTTCGGCATTGAGTTTTGTGATGTCTACTAACTCGCGGTTGTCTTTAGATTCTATATAACTGCTTACCGAAAGGTTGTAGCTATTGCCTACGATGACATCCAAATCAACGGATTTGGCAAAGTGATCCACATTCTCTTTGCTGGCAAACACTTTCATGATGTCTTCGATGTGTTGATTGGTGATAACGTTGGTATTGGTTTCCTTTTTAAAGTAAGCCTCGCCGCTTGCATCGATAAACTGGATGGTAGTATCGGCTTTATGTTTTGACAGTACCAATATGTTAACGGCAATGGTGGTGCCAAAGAACAGATTTGGAGCCAGTGAAATCACGGTTTCAACATAGTTGTTATCAACCAGATACTGGCGTATTTTTTGCTCAGCACCACCACGGTAAAAAATACCGGGGAAGCAAACAATGGCTGCACGGCCTTTGCTTGATAGGTAACTTAGTGCATGCAGCACAAAGGCAAAGTCGGCTTTTGATTTTGGCGCAAGTACACCAGCTGGCGCAAAACGGTCATCGTTTATTAAGGTTGGATCGTCGCTACCAATCCACTTCACCGAATAAGGCGGGTTAGAGACAATCGCATCAAATGGCTTGTCGTCTAAGAAGTGCGGTTCAGTTAAGGTATCACCCAATTGAATGTTGAACTTGTCGTAGTTAATGTTGTGCAAAAACATGTTCATACGCGCCAAGTTGTAGGTGGTGTGATTGAGCTCTTGACCAAAGAAACCATCCTCAATGATATGTACATCAAAGTGTTTCTTGGCTTGTAAGAGTAATGAACCGGAGCCCGCCGCAGGATCATAGATTTTATTAACACTGGTTTGGCCGTGCATGGCGAGCTGGGCGATCAGTTTTGAAACGTGCTGAGGCGTGAAAAATTCACCTCCTGATTTACCCGCATTCGCTGCATAGTTTGAAATAAGGAACTCGTAAGCGTCACCGAATAAATCAATTTGGTTTTCTTCAAAATTGCCGAAGGTTAAACCCGCCACGCCTTTCAATACGGCTGCAAGGCGTTTGTTTTTAGCCTCCACCGTATTACCCAGACGATTACTGGTAGTATCAAAATCGGCAAACAACCCTTTGATATCTTTTTCTGAATCATAACCATTGGCTGAGTTTTCAATTGCGGCAAAAATAGCAGCTAAGTCAGTATTTAAATTTTCGTTCTTGTGCGCATTGGCTGCCACATTACTGAACAACTGACGAGGAAGGATAAAATATCCTTTAGTGCGAACTGCATCATCTTTTGCAGCAAGAATATTTTCATCATCGTCAGACATGGCCGCATAATTAACGCTCTCGTCACCACCTGTGATGTAATTGACAAAGTTTTCACTAATAAAGCGATAGAAAAGCGTACCCAGTACATATTGCTTAAAATCCCAGCCATCTACTGAACCTCGAACATCGTTGGCAATTGCCCATATTTGGCGTTGAAGTTCGGCACGTTGCTGTATGCTAGTCATAGTTTTAGTCTTCCAATTTTTTAATCTTGTCTATTTTTATTTACTCAGGTGCGACATGAGTCATCACCTTTTATTAATCTTTTTAATGCAGCATCAAGCTTTGAGTATTCTTTTCTGAGCTAGCTGTTAACCTTGATGATAGGTTTCTCATTTCTCTATCTGGCCATATGTAATCTTTCTGGCCTTTTACGCCGCAAGGTCGATGGCTTAAATCTGCGCTGTATCGGTACGGGTTTATATCCGCTACCGACATACTTTTGTAATACAACCCGTAATCAATGTCCTGTGCCACCTGATTCATCGTACCTTGTACTGAACGATTACAGGTTGTATCGAACGTAAGTGGTTGGTAGTTCGTCGCAGCGGTATTAATCAGCTCAGGCGGCATATCACTTTTCAGCAAGGTGTTTATAAACACATCGTCAAAATGCCAATCTAGGTTTGCGAAGTCTTTCTTGGTCAGGCATGGAATAAACAACGTGAAGCGAGTCGCATCGTGCACTGCGATTACACATTGCCTACGCTGAATAGTGATTAGATTTGCATGCCAGTTTAGCCACTGCGCTTGAATGCCTATAGCAGTCGCAGTTTGTTCTGCCACTTTCACTTTTTCAGGCAACTTGGCGTAAAGCTTCTTGGTGCAATGGAGGATCACTTACTACCTCCGCTTGCATTACCTTTAAATTCATACCCCGGCGCAATCGCTAAGTTTTGCACGTTGTTTAGCGTAAAACGGTTTTGTAGCCAAAGCTGGTATTCAGCACCTATTAGTGTGCCTCGCTCGGTACAGTCGACATTCCATCGCCTTAACAGGTAACCAGCCATCGCTGCTCTTACCTCGATAAGCAGCTGTTTGTTTTCCATGCCGTAATCCATTTCTATCGCGGTTGGATGTTCAACGTTCTTTGGATGCGGCACTAGCTGAAGCGGAATAAGACGTTGCCATTCGGTATCTACTTGGGCGCTCTCTTTCTCATTAGGCGTGTCTTTGATTGTTACTTTGCTAATGCGCGTTAACACAAAATCTCGGAAGCTTTGACTCTTTCGATCAAACGCACGAACGTGCCAGCGTAGGCCATTGTCGACTATGGAGTGCGGCACAAGTTCTCTGGCGTTGGAACCGCTAGAAAGTGACGTATAGATAACGCTTACGGCTTTGTTATTGATAATGGCTTGTACCAGACGCGCAACAATAAATATGTCTGGAACATTCAAGCTAGAAGGTGCTTCTACTGGGAAATGAATATCGCCTATTGCATCAAACCCATCAGATATATCGTTGGCGAGTTTGGTTAAGGTGCGCCTTGCGTCGTGTTCGAAAACAGGTTTGAACTGGGGCGTCTGGAAGTAACGCTTTTCTCTCGAGTCGTAAGACAGGTTATCCGGTGCAAGCTCTTTGTAAATACTAAAATCGCGTGAGCCTGCCGACAAACCGACCTGAAAACGATTAATTAAGTCCTGACGATAAATTGCACCTTTGAACAATAAGCAAAAGTCGATGTAGGCAAGGCGTTGTTTTTGAGCAAAGCTGATGGAATCGAGCATCGTCCCTGTTTATTTTTATACTTTTGCATAGTATGGTTTATTTTAAGACACGTGTAAACCATAAGGATTTGTAGTGATAGTGGGAAATAGATTTCAAAATGATAACAATGAATTGTTAAAAAATATTCAAAAAGAGTCCTATGGAAAGACTCTTAGCTTAATATTCAACGTTGCTAAGAAACAGTACATTACCGCTGACTCGATCCTTCAAGCAAATCACCCCAATATTCCGTTACTTAACAAAATTAATTCTATTGACCATAGAGTACTTCAAGCCGCACACGATAACATTGCAGCTGCTTTCCGTTATAAAAATCAAAATGTCAAGCAGCTCAAGCTTTTCAATAGTATTAACGATGAATCAAGTGAATATATTAAGGTCTGGAGTGATTGGATTTATAATGAGCTTGCTAGTCTCAAAGATAACGCTATCTTCGTTAGAAATGTTATCGAAGCCGTAATTCATAGCAATACAGAGCAAGGATATACTGCTGAAGATAGACTTCATGAGTTTCTCGTTGACTACTATTCGATTAAAGAATGAGCAGTAATGACCACTAGGCGAATAATCTTAAAGCACCTCGTTTACAACAAGGGATTTAATTACAAGGATGTTCAATTATGCCAAGAAAAAATACATCTTTTGCGGACCTTCTTTTCCAAGCGCCGTGGTGGGTTTCGGTTATAGCGGCAGCAATTACCTATGTTGTAATGGGTCACCTACTGCCGTCTGTAGAAACTGATAACCAGCTTATCAACATGATATTTAAGGCACTCGCTATTCCTGCCCCTTATTTTGCAATTTTCATATTATTCATCGCTCCTTTTTCGTTTTTTAATGCGCGTCGGAAAGCCAAGCAATTAGATGCGCAAAAGAGTATTGAGACCATTAGACAGCTGCATTGGCGCAATTTTGAGAAGCTAGTGGCAGAAGCCTATCGAAGACAAGGTTATCGAGTAACCGAAGGTAGCTTTGGTGCTGACGGTGGTATTGACCTAGAACTAAGGAAAGGCGAAGGGCTTATTCTCGTTCAGTGCAAACAATGGAAGGCACAAAAAGTTGGTGTCAGTGTGGTACGCGAGATGTTTGGGGTATTAACCGCCAGTAATGCAGACAAGGTCATTGTTATTTGTTCGGGCAAATTTACCCAACAGGCGATAGATTTTGCATCTGATAAGCCTATCGAGCTAATTACCGGAAATGAACTATTATCGCTCGTTAAAGATGCACAGGCAGAGCCCATTATAGCGCCGGTCCAACAGGCATCATGTCCTAGGTGTGGTAGTGAATTAGTTGAACGACAAGCTAAGCGCGGCACCAATGCAGGTAATACCTTCTTGGGTTGTTCCAGCTTTCCCAAGTGCCGCTACACCGAGTAGTTTTTTGTAAATTATTTGAGGTATGTTGCATTGTTGGAAGATGAAAGCTTTAGCGGATAGTAGAACTGTTTAAACTGCCGAAGCCTTCCTCCAATGGTATTCAGCGTCTCCTAACTGGTCGCGAATATGACCAAGTAAACTCCTTGTTCGGATAGTAGTCACTAGACTCCTTTTCCTGAATGCGGCTTTAGCTTTCGCCAGCGCGTCATACTTTTTTAGACACATTCAATAAGACGGATAAAATCCTCTACCACGCCTTGGTGAATATGAAGCGGATTGCACTCGTGTATCGCGTAAACCGTACCAATGGCTTCGTCTTTCGAAATAAAACCTTGTTCGGCGAGTTCAAGTAACAACTTCAATCCTCGCTTCGTTGGTATATTATCTTCCTCGCAAAATTTCAGGAGTGCTTTCTCGTTTGTAATACAAGTTATATCACCAATACTCTTTGCTAAATACAAGCAAACCTTGTCTTGAAAAGACAATGGCCCATGTTGTGCATTTGATGCTTCAAAAAGAACTTCTAGATCTTCTTCAACTACGTCAAAACCATACTGCAAACAGTCATCATGACTAAGCTGTTCAACTTCACCTAGAATAACTGAAGGTATAACAACTCTTTCAATCTTCTCGGAATACAACGCCAGCATCATTATATCGGCATCGGTATAATCAATGAGGACATTTGCATCTGTTATTACTGGCACTATTTATTCCCGAATTAACCAACCCATGAAGACGCCAGTTGACGCATTTCCTTATTCTGCAGTCTCAGTATCTCTGCCCCACGAGAAAGTGAAATATTGCCACTCTCAACAGCCTTTCTTACAAGGAATGGCAAACGATCTTCCCTAAAATCAAATACATCAAGATTGAAGGGCTCACTTGCAGTGGTGTACCTATGGTTAATCCTGTAATGGTCGCTTTCAATGCCTACCGGCTCAGTATGCTTCTGAAGCGATTTACGGTAACGGTGTTTAAACTCGATATTGAAATTCATCCAAAGCTTATTTTTCTTTTCAGACGGCATATCTTCCGCGTATCGATAGAGAACAGTCCTCCAACTGACTTTAAATACTTTTTTTACCTTTAAAACCCGATCCACAAAACTTAAGCCGGCCGCTTCATTCCATTCTCTTTCAAAGGCGTCTTGAGGCATGAGGAAATGTGATGCAAATTGATCAGCTTCTGCCTCTTGTTCTTCAATCTCGGTAGTTTGGTCAATATCATATGCATTTAGATGCATCAGGAGGTGACCGAGCTCGTGAGCTGCACTAAATATCCAAGTTTCTACCGGCAGTCTCTTCCAAGTATTAACTATAACAGCGGGTCCGCCTTCTTCTTGCTCACTAACTGACAACCCTAAAAATGAATCAGTTTCCACTTCAATAGAACGGACCTTAATTCCTCTTGCTTCGAGAAGTCCACAAATGTCCAAGACAGGCTCCTTGGGACCCAATCCAAACTTACTTCTGCAATAGTTTGCAAGTTCAGGTATTCCGCAGGTATTACTTTCCTTATAAGCGTAAAACTCATGTAAATCGGCTACTTGCTTGTCTTGAGTAAGCTCTTCTAGAGAATTAAAGTCATACAACCAAGTAACCACATCAGAAATAATTTGTTCCCTAGTTTTAAGCCTTTTGAGTGACCTAAACCGAATATGCTTAAGAGGCTTCACTTCAGCCAGTATTTCTTGAATTGGTACTTGTAGTGCTTGAGCTAGAGCTTTGATTGACTCAGCTCTCGGAGTAGCCTTTCCACGCTCAAGTTTTTGGTAACCACTAAGAGACATACCAGCCTTTTCAGCTAGATCTGACTGATTGTATCGCGCGTTTGAGCGCAATCGCTTTAGATTGTGAGCAATAGCTTGATTGTTCATTGCGGTCTCCTTTAGTAATCATAATAACAAATTATTTAATAATAGCTACTTTATTGAATCAAGGAGACTCGCAATGAACCGTTTAATTTACAATAGATATTGTGCTAAAAACCACTAGGACCCAAGAGCAAAATAGTTGCTGCTGTCTCTTATACACATCTGACGCTGCCGACGATATGCAGTGTGTAGAT
>OJFL01000106.1_pt1 | contig 42986 bp, 45 predicted proteins | sample 1594131 | NCBI WGS metagenome assembly OJFL01 (sample SAMN05416782, study PRJEB24817) | seawater metagenome | isolation source: Sea water | place: Canada:Atlantic | collected 2013-07 | reverse complement strand
CTACACACTGCATATCGTCGGCAGCGTCAGATGTGTATAAGAGACAGCTCCAACTTTGCCAATTGCTTCATTCGACTCTGCGCTTGTCGGGCTTTTGTCGCTTTCGCACGAAAACGCTCAACAAAGCTTTTCATATGATCTATCTCGCGTTGTTGCTTAATGTACGACGCTTTTTCCTGTGCAAGGTGGGATGCACGCTGCACCTCGAACGCAGAATAATTGCCTTTATAAGTCTTTAGTGCCCCACCATCGATAAAGCAAATTGTCTGAACGACATTATCCAAAAAAGAGCGGTCGTGAGATATTAACAACAAGGTACCCGGGAAATGTTTAAGCCATGACTCAAGCCAAATTACAGCATCAAGATCCAAATGATTGGTCGGTTCGTCCAATAATAAGAGATCGGAACGACACATCAACGCTCGAGCTAAGTTAAGACGCATGCGCCACCCACCTGAAAAATAATCAACTGGATTAATCACGTCCTCAGCCTTAAACCCTAAACCATCAAGCAATTGATTCGCCCTTGCCTCCGCACTGTAACCATTAATCGCGCCAAGGTGTTCATGCAAAATACCGATCTGATCAGCATCCTCTTGCTCCTCGGCAGCCTTGAGCTTACATTGCACCTCACGAAGCTCAACGTCGCCATCGATGACATAATCAATCGCACGGCGAGCGCCTCTTGGCAACTCTTGGGCAACATGAGAAATCACGAGTCCTGGCTGAATCCCGAGAGTGCCAGCGTCGGTCTGCATCTCGCCAAGCAATAACGCAAATAAACTACTTTTCCCAGAGCCGTTACTGCCCGTTATTCCAATTTTATTACGTGCATAAAATGTAAAACGAGCATTCTGAAAAAGAACCTTCTCACCGCGCCGAAGGGCGATGCCGTCAGCGGTGATCATAAGCAGTACTGCAACATGAGCGCATTTTCAATCTTAAGATCTACTCTGTAATTCATTAGTGATGGTGGTGGTCATGCGATTGAGAATCTGCAAGCTTTTTCACGATAACAGGCACATCTAATTGCCCACTTCTCTCAAACTCTAATGTCAGGACATAAGCCTCGCCCGCCATAATCGATTTATTGAGATTAAAAAGCATAATGTGTAATCCACCCGACTCTAGTTGCACTTTTTGGTCAGGAGCAATCAAAATACCTGAGTCCAACCGCCGCATTTTCATAACACCATCATCATGCGACATTTCATGAATCTCACTCAGCTTAGCAATAGACGTGGACACGCCAATCAAGCGATCAGCAAGCTCTCCATGATTGTGTATGAAGAGGTACGCTGCGGTAGCGTCAACACCCGGTAACGGTTCTTTAACCCAGGCATTCATAATATGCATCTCACTAGGATGCTCCGTTGGCTCATGATGTCCCGCAAATACCAAAGACGCATTTACGAAAAAGAGTAAACCTAAATATCTAAACATAACAAACCTCTCTAAAAAATTTACACTGAATTCGCACAAATTTGCTGCAAAAACCTATAAAAACACACGCTCGACAAACCAACCGAATCCCAACAAACCCACAAAGGCTGATATCAATAATGATGCTCTTCTTTTCCGAATGATCCCCTGCCCTGACGACATAAAGAAAGGCAATATAGTCATCAATCGCCATCCTGCGATAGCGACGAGGACGATCGCAAGTTGACCTAGCTCAACACCCACGTTGAATGAGCCGAGCGCCCAAATTAAGCCATCTTGCGGCAATCCAAAATCTCTTAAAACCGATGCAAAACCAAAACCATGAATCAATCCGAACATAAAGGTTACCCAATAGCGTCGCTCGAGATCCTTTACAAAAAAATTCTCTACCGCCACATACACAATACTTAATGCAATTAAAGGCTCGATAACGCCTGCGGGTATCGAGACAACATTCAAAACTGACAATGTAAGCGTAATCGAGTGTGCGATTGTAAAAGCGGTGATTACTTTAAATAGTGGCCAAAATGTTCTTCCTAAGACAATGACCGCTATCAAAAAAGCAATATGATCCAATCCTATTGCAATATGCTCGATACCCGCCATGATGAATTTAAGAACAAGATCCCACCAGGAGTGCTGTTGAGTCGAAAGCGAAATCTCCTGATTGCCCAAACTTAAAAGCTCCACGAAATTTTGGTCACCTGACACACTAACCACATGTCTCGATTGGGCATCTACCTCTTGAAAGAGACTAACTGAATATCGAGTGGGTAAGTCAGTTCCACCGCATAACCAACCCAGATCAATAATCAAATGCTCGCCATCAAAACGAAAACTATCAAGCTGCTCTGGCACTTGAGAATCCAAGCCACAAAAAAGTCGATTATTGTTGGCAATATAATTAAATATAGCCTCGGATTGAAACTTAATGACCTGAAAGTCCAGAGTAGCATCACTCTTAACGAAGGTCGCATCAAGCGCGGCTTCAAGGTCCAGCACATTGACTTCAACTTCAGCTTGAACACTTGAGCCATTGAGCGTTAACAAACTGCTGGATAACTTGGTTTGATGTGCTAAACCTGAGCTACAGCTGAAAACCAACAGCAGTGACAACATAGCCCGCATAAACCGCATTGGTTCCATCCCAAATCTCCTCAAATCAAATACGCTTGTGCACACATGCATTGAAATTAAAGATAGCTATGATAAATAATTTTGTAAATATCTTGGGTCTTTAAAAAAAGATTCACAAATTTCGCTAGGAATACTTTGATGAGAATATCCCTAGCGTTTTTCTAATCATCCAAAAAAGATTAAGCAGCTCTTTTAGCTGGCGCCCATTTCTTTTTCTTATCGCGTCGAAAGGCTACCACATCACCTTTTGGCCCCGCATTCGGTCGACGCTTCCTTGTGGACTTTCTTGGCTCACCAGTATCCCTCTTCGCTCCAGGATTTAACAAACGTTCAATCGCGTTCCACTTGCCTCGATCTGCTGGCGTAATAAAACTCAGAGCTGATCCGCTTGCGCCCGCACGAGCCGTTCGCCCAATACGGTGAACATAATCCTCAGCACACTGCGGCAAATCATAATTGATCACGTGTTCGATATGCGGGATATCTAAACCTCGAGCTGCAACATCAGTTGCAACCAGAATCCGATACTTTTTACCTCTAAAGGCAGCAATCACACGATCTCGTTTACTCTGTTTCAAATCGCCATGGATAGCATCTGCACTGTGACCCGCTTTGGATAAGCGAGTAGCCATTTTTTCCGTGCCGTGTTTCGTCTTAACGAAAACAATAATAGATCCATCACGCTCATTGAGACTATCGATCAAAGAAGTATATTTCTCGCCATCACTTACACGAACAGTGTCTTGCTTGATATTTGGCGCTGTTGCTGAAGCGCTACTCACCGAGATGCGGACAGGGTCTTTTAAATATTTTTCAGCAATACGAGCGATATTGGGTGCAACGGTTGCTGAGAACAACAATGTCTGTCGCTTTGGCGCTAAAAAAGTCATCACTTTTTCAATTTGTACGGTGAATCCAGCATCGAGCATTCGATCTGTTTCATCAAGAACCAAGAAGTCTGTGGTCTTCAGCTTAAGTATGCCACGGTCTAAATGATCATTAATTCTTCCGGGAGTGCCCACAAAAATACGTGGCTTATCTCGAATTTGTCGGATTTGCTTTGACATGGAATCGCCACCAATCAATAGCGCTGTTTTTATATTCGTTGATTTTCCAAGCATCAAACGAAGCTGACTCAGCACCTGAGTAGCGAGCTCTCTCGTCGGCGTCATTACAAGTGCAGAACCCTGCGGATTGGCCAAAAGTTTAGCGATCAATGGGATCCCGAATGCTGCTGTTTTACCTGTTCCCGTTTGTGCCGAACCAAGAATATCTTTCCCTTGAATAGCTAGTGGAATAGCCTCAACCTGGATAGGTGTTGGCTCGCTAAATTGCATCGCTTTTAATGTTTGTAAAATCTGGTCTGGTAGACCCATTTCTTGAAATTTGTTCATATTGCTATCCTCATTGCAGACCAATGCAGCTAGACGTTAAAACGCCGCCGACCACGAGTCCGACTTTAATTAATGGAGTAAATGCTTTTACGCGCTTAATGATTTATGGGGGAAGCAAGACGGTTCTTGATGAGGCGCTTTTGCTCACAAACCGGCCGTTGCTTATTGTTGGATCCGAAAATTGTCGATGCGTCGCGTCGCGATGACATGAATTGGGCGCCATTTGCTCCTCTAATGGACGCGATTAAACCAAGCTTCTCGACAGCATAACGCCGCCGATCAGTAATAAATACCATATCTCTTCCTCTTTCCCGCTTATTGCAAATAGAGAGTCACTATCCGATGACAACCACACCATGTGGATCGCCGGTTCACTCTTATTTGAACACTTAGGATCAGAAAAATTGTCTGATCTTGGGGAAACCCACTACGCTGTGCGGGAACGTGAAATTAAAACTTTTAAAGCCTTAAGTCCACGGTTTTTGGCAAGAGCAACAGAAACTCGGTGGCGTATACTAGCACCTGCACCCCTTGACTGCAAGGCATGATTCCCATTTGATAGTAAAAAGGGACTGGTAAATCGAAAACCAATTGACTTAGTTAAGAACATGAATTTGCTTCAGATTCAAGAAAATAGTATTGTACGAGCACAATGAGATTTATTCGGTTGCTACCACTTCTTATATTTTTTGCCATTGCGCAAATCACCATCGCGGCACACGCTTCGGATGGGGATTTGCACAATGAGAACGACAGCCAGCGTTTTTGTGCTGCGTGTAACGCTTACGGGGCACTTGATTCAGCTCCGTCGACAATCACCGCGATCGCCGAACATTCTAAAGAATTTGGTGCGCCAATTTTTACATTGGCTGCGGCTCCCTCATTAAATACTTCATACGCTCCATTTCTCGCTAGAGATCCCCCAAGTCACATCTAAATCAAAAACAAAATAGAACTCAGCTATTCACTATTTAGTGGGGAGTTTTTTGAGCCTATGTGCTCAACTGTTAGAGAAATTTGGAGATAGATGATGTTGAAAAAAACACTATGCTGCCTAGTCGCAGCTATGGGACTTATATCCGTTGCGCCAATCAGTGCGCAAGAAGATGTAAGCGACTTACGCAAAGAATTGATGGATTTGCGTAACCAATATGAACAAAGAATTTCTGATTTAGAAAATAAATTAGAAACAGCCATCCAAGCAAAATCAGTGTCTCAATCGGCAGCAGCCGCTGGATCCCAAGGCGGACGTTCTGTCAGAAGCAATGAGTTCAATCCTTCAATCGGTATCGTATTAAACGGTCAATTCAAAGAATTTTCCGAACGAGCGGCACCTGAAATGGCCGGTTTCGCCATCGGTGAAGAGGGTGAACGAGGTACCGGCGGCATGGGCTTAGATCACACGGAGATAAATTTTTCAGCAAGTATTGATGATAAATTTTATGGTAGCCTCACATACGCACTTGTTGAAGAAGGCGGAGCGATTGTCACTGAGGTGGAGGAAGCTTATGTTCAAACCTTACCTGGTGCCGGCGCACCCGCACAATTTAAGTTCGGAAAAGCTTTATGGACATTGGGTTACCTCAATGAACAACATGCGCACACCGATGATTTTGTCGATCGTCCCCTTCCCTATAGAGCCTTTTTAAACGGCGGTTTTAACGACGACGGTATCCAGATAAGTAAAGTCTTACCAACAGAGATTTATAACGAGCTTGGTGTAGGTTTATTTCGAGGTAGTGACTTCCCATTTGGCACTCCAGACGGACAAGGTATTGGCGCAACCTCAATCTTCTATCGAATTGGTGGGGATGTAGGCACAAATGGCACCTGGCGATTAGGTGCTTATAAAGTCGATGGTGAAACGGGCGGACGAGTAACTGAAGAGGGCACAGTCACCTTCATCGGCGATACGAACCTCACGGCATACGACATTCGATACACCTTCGCACCAACAGGCAATGAACGAAGCCAAGAAGTCACGCTTACTGCAGAACATTTTACGCGCGACGAGAACGGAACTTACGGAGCTACGGGAGATGAGGCATTCGCTACATCAGCATTTGACGCAGAAACCAAAGGTTACTACGTTGCGGCGACATACAAGTGGATGCCTCAGGCACGTGTCGGCGTTCGGTATAGTAAAATGACGAGTGCAGACCTGACGGGCGATTTAGATGGCACGGCAGTCGACGGAGCCGGCTTTAACCCCTCACAGATGAACGTTATGTTTGACTGGACCAATAGCGAATATAGCCGAATTCGGCTTCAACTCGGAAGCGAGAAGCTGTCTGAAGGCAACGAAGATGATCAAATAATTCTTCAGTACCTTATGAGCTTTGGCGCTCACGGCGCACACAAATACTAACTGTTATAGACAAACCGCGGCGATCCGCGGTTTGTTCTTATTCTTTATGTGCTTAATGTTATGTTGTAACATATCATATTAAATGTTATCTTAAGACAATTAGATTAATTCTCCTCATCCTTGGAGTGCGCTCATAATATTCCACGCAACGAGCAAAACCTTTTCCACTCCAAGGATTTTTTTTGCGCGTCTTATCGCGAAACCATAGGTAACCAATATGTTTAAATGGCTGTCCACAATCATTTCTCTTTGTTTTTTTTCGTTTAATACCGCTCAAGCCAAACCATTCGTATTTGCCTGCGAGCCAGAATGGCAGGCATTAGCTCAGGAAATAGGGCGGGATCAAATCAAGGCAGTCTCCGCCACTCACGGCCGGCAAGACCCACACTTTATCCGTGTAAAACCCAGCCTAATGAGTCGGATTAAGCGTGCTGATCTGTTGATCTGCTCAGGCGCTGACCTCGAGGTAGGCTGGTTGCCACTTTTACTTCGAAACGGCACAAAAACAATCCAAGCAGGCCAACTTGGCCACATATTGGTCAGTGACTATGTCACAAACATCGAAATCCCACAGATTTTAGATCGAAGTTTAGGAGACATTCACCCCGAAGGCAATCCGCACGTACACCTAGACCCTAAAATCATACTAAAGACCGCTGCCATCATAAATGAGCGTCTTGCACTAATCGACCCAGATCACAAAGAAAACTATGCCGCAAACCTAAAAGAATTTGAGACGAAGTGGCTCACCGCAACAGAACGATGGGAATCTGCTAGAAAATCGCTCGCAGGTAAAAGTGTAGTCGTACAACACAAATCATTCAGCTACCTTTTGCAATTTTTAGGAATTAACGTGCTCACCTCTATTGAAGAAAAACCAGGTATCCCACCCTCCGCGCGGCATCTCGCTAAGGTCGTATCGACAATTAAACAGAACTCGACACTCGCCATTATCAGATCACCCTTCGACACTGAAGCCCCGAGCGATTGGGTGGCCGAAAAAACAGGAGTACGGATAATTACACTTCCCTACACCGTTGGTGGTTTGCCAGAAACAACAGATCTTTATAAAGTGTACGATCAATCTATCGAGCTCCTCTCCAATTAATCCAAACACCTATGGCTGACTTGTTGGACATCGTATTGCCCGCTCTTCTGATCGGCCTCATGGTCTCTGTAGTTCATACACCGTTGGGCATCGAAGTATTGAGGCGGGGAATTATTTTTATCGATCTAGCGATCGCACAGATTGCAGGACTTGGTTTTATTATTACTGAGGTTCTAATTGAATCAGATCACATTCGTTCTGAACATATCCACACTGAACATTTTCTCTCTGAATTGTCATTCATTCCGAGCCTTGGCGCCTTGTTCTTCGCGTTGCTGGGGGGAATAATTTTTAGGTTTATCGAAAAATATTTTCCTACGTTACAAGAAGCATGGATCGGTGTATTTTTCGTGCTATCAGCTTCACTCTCAATCCTCGTCCTGAGTAACAACCCCCATGGCGACGAAGAACTCAAGCACTTGCTATCAGGTCAAATACTCTTCGCAACACTTGATGACGTCATATTGTACCTACCAATTTTTGGGGGCATCTTTGCGACTTGGATGTTAATACCAAAACTACGGCAAGGTCTGGGCTTTTACTTTTTATTTGCCTTAACAATTACCGCCTCAGTGCAGTTGATTGGTATTTACGTTGTGTTTGCGAGCCTAATCCTACCAGCGTTGGTAACAGTTACCAGACAAAAACCTCTGTTTTATGCTTGGTTATTCAGCGCTTTTTCAATCATTGTGGGTGTTGGCCTATCGGCATTACTTGATGCACCCACGGGGCCGATGCTTGTGACGACGTACGCTGCCCTGGGCGTGCTTGTGTCGATCAAAACCGCACTTGCTGCCAGAGGGTGGCCTGACCGCCGATAAGCTCGTAGGGAGTCAACTAGGGGGTAGAAAAGCTAAGTCAGCCACTACTCCGCATGAGTATAACAACTGAAGAAAGACTGGGCAGCTTTTTGTGGGCTGATAAAAACCCAAACGCGAATACACACCTAGTGAAATCAATGGGGTGGACGATGGGGCTCGAACCCACGACCACCGGAATCACAATCCGGGGCTCTACCAACTGAGCTACGCCCACCAAAGATATCACCAACAACCACGCCTAGCGCTAATGGTGCGCCCGACAGGAATCGAACCTGTAACCCCCAGCTTAGAAGGCTGGTGCTCTATCCGGTTGAGCTACGGGCGCAACTCGAAGGCCTCAGCCGTCCTAACTGGTCGGGGTGGAGAGATTCGAACTCCCGACATCCTGCTCCCAAAGCAGGCGCGCTACCAGGCTACGCTACACCCCGACCGAAGGGCCGAGACTATATCGCCTCATGCCAAAAAGGTCAATCCACCTGATGCATTTTAACCTCAAAAATTGCTAAAACCAGATAAATCTGTTATACACACGTGTTTTTTAGATCGCAGGAACATACATATAAAAGCACTATGGCCACACAATTAAAAACGACATTCAAGCCCTATACTCCCAAAAAAGGCGAGGCGTACATGGGCACAAAGCAGAAGAATCACTTCAAAAAGATTTTGCTTCAACTCAAAAGCGAACTCGGGGCGGATATTGATAAGACAGTGCATAACATGCAAGACGAAGCAACGGTATTTGCCGACCCAAACGATCGAGCCAGCCAAGAATCAGATATGGCTCTCGAACTCCGAAACCGAGATCGAGAGCGAAAACTCATTAGAAAGATCAATCAAACGATGGCTCGTATTGAATCAGGTGACTACGGTTACTGTGACACCTGTGGCATTGAAATAGGCCTTAAAAGGCTAGAAGCAAGACCAACAGCATCACTGTGCATCGATTGCAAGACCTTGGACGAAATGCGAGAGAAACAGATGGCAAAGTAAACATCCAGAGTTGGCATAAAGCCTGTCGATTAAAAAGCCGTCTGACGACGGTTTTTTTTGCTTAAATTGACAATTTAACAGTCACACCTAATTCTCGAAGTCTTTGTGCAAAACTCTCAAACCACACATTCCCAACTGGGGATAACCGAGAAGATTCAGGTTGAAAAGACTGTCGAGCAAGCCCATAAAGTAAGATACCTTTAAACGGAATATCTCGTGTTTGAAGCTCCCGAATAAGATCTACATAGGCATCCAACTCAGCACTGCTAGGATCCATACCATCCACTTTAAATAAACACGTCTGTATCCATGTTGGACAGGCCCGTGATGCAGACTCGAGATTCGACACCATACGACTTTTATTCCCACTCGTATCATTAATGGATCGGATACCCTCAGGAGTCACACGATCGATCTTAAACCAGACCTCGCCATTGATATCACCTAATTTCTCAACACCACGAATTACTTTTTTCTGGTGGATCAAGCTGCCATTGGTAATCAATACTGTTTTAACCCATTCAGGCACATTCGTTTGAGTACGGACGTAATGAACTGCGTCCACAGCCTCAACGAAATTGGGGGCTGACGTTGGCTCGCCATTGCCTGAAAATGCAATATCGTTCAAACGACGTTGCCCCTCTGGCACACAGTCCTGAAGATAAGATCCGTTCAATATTTTTCCCAAAAACACACTTAATTCATGTTGAAGTGATTCCACATCAACCGCTGGGGGCGCCCCTCGCACCAAACCAGGAACCTGACAGTAGATGCAGCGCCAATTACATGCATTATTTGTATTCAGGTTAATACCTAGAGAAACTCCTCCAGCCCGCCTAGAGACCACTGGATAAACGTAGCGGAAACCCTCCTGAAAACGATTATGGTCACGGGTGCTCAGCATGTAATATATTTGATATACACTGAGTTAACGAGGTTTTATGGCGTGATCTAGATCCTCTTCAGTCAACTCCAAAGGTTGACCGTGTGGCGTGCGCTCTGCGACCCTAGCCCATCCCACCTGATACTGCTTAAGCAAATCTTCAGGAACAACTTGCTTACTAGCTAAGATCTTCTCTAGTGCAGTGAGTACGTGAATATAATAATCAGTCCCTCTATCACTAAGCGAGGAATTAACCAGAATCTCAGCTCCTAATGCGTCACCCCATTCGGACCAACTAAATAAGCCTTGCTTCTCCAGTGCGACTAACATTGCAAAAATGTCCGCCTCCCAAGGTTCTGAAAATACCGGATCTTTAATTGCGTCCGGAGAGTCCAAGGAAAAGTCCACCCATGAAAAACGATCACTCATCCTAGACTCTCGATAAATAGGGTTCAAAAGCATCAATTAAATTACTGATCGTCGGATCCACTGCATCGCCCCAAAGTTCACAACCCTCAAACTCCACAGTATAGAGCCACTGAGAATCCTCGGAGCCATGAGCCACCACTGAGTCGGGAAATACATGCCGACCACGAATCGCAATCACAGTGCCCAACTTGTCACGAGCATAGCGTGGAAGTCGAGTATGTAGGCTAGTATGTGTTTGCTTGGTCACAACCATATCCCCCACTGAAAACTCTGGTTGAGAATCACCAATACGCTCAAAATTGCCTCTTACATATGCTTTGTTAATACTTTTCATTGTCAATTTTTTTGTGGCTATTGGCGACTCGCCACTCAAGCTCTTGCCCACACGCAACTCATCCTGATCAAAAAGACCACGCTCCAATGCTGTAGCGGTCAGAGTATGCACCCAACGCTCATAGTAGGACCAAGACAGATAATCAATGGCTTGAATTTTTTCCTGCGCATGCCGAAACACGTCAATATTCCAAAGCCCCAAAAAGAGGATTGACCTTTGAAGCCCGAGCACTCGCCCTTCCCAACTCAAATGGAATGTGAGTTCGTCGTCCTCAGGCGCTATCGGCCCGAATCCCTGCATTCCCCCTAAATCGTGGATGCTATTCATGTGTTAACTTGATCAGCAGTTGTTAGAACATCACTGGTACCGATCATGCTGTCTCGTGTAACAAGGTCGGCCAATTCGGCTTCAGACATCAACTCCGTATTTTTTGGCCTTTGCGGAATAACTAAATAACGCGTTTCCGCAGTAGAATCCCAAATTCTAATTTTCGTATCCTGAGGCAGGTCGAGACCAAACTCTTCCAAGACCGAACGAGGCTCACTCACGACACGTGAACGATATGGCGCCGATTTATACCAAACTGGTGGCAGTCCTAGCACATCCCACGGATAACAAGAACACAGGGTACATACCACTACGTTATGGAGTTCATCGCTATTTTCGACTGCAATTAAATGCTGGCCAACCTCTGCAAAATCTAACTCGCCGTTAATCGCATTCGTCGCATCAGCCAACAAAGATTTTTTAAACTCAGGGCTGACCCAAGCTCGGGCTACGATGCGTGCACCAACATGGGGTCCAACTTTATTTTCAAAGTGCTCGATGATTTGATCGATGACGTCACGCTCAACCAACCCTTTATCAACCAAGATAGATTCAAGTGCTTTCACGCGCTTCTGAATATCTGTGAGTGTTGATACGTCGCTATGTGCGTGATCATGATGATGCGAGTCAGACATGGAACCCCTCCAACTTAACAAATAAAAGTACATCATAAACCGCTAGAAGCATGATGTAACGCCGAACAAGACAGAAAATACCACGACACGCAAAATTAACTATGATGTCACCTAAATATTGAACCTAATCCAAACTTAATTCTAACCTGATGGTCCCAAGGACGAACACAAATTAATATGTATCTCAAAATAATCAATAGTGTCTCCAGGTCAGAATATGTATAAACACCATGTTATCGTCATAGGCTCAGGCATCTCCGGTCTATCTGCATGCTGGCACCTCAAAGATCACGCTAAAGTAACTGTCCTAGACAAAGCAGATTACCTAGGGGGACACACACACACACACACACTAACCATAGATGAGAAGCCATTAGAACTGGATTCTGGGTTTATTGTATTTAACAATCGAACCTATCCCGGATTACGCCAATGGCTTACCGCCCTCAATGTGGAGACGCATCCGGCAGATATGTCATTTTCCGTATCACTGGACAATGGAGCTTTTGAGTGGGCTGGAACGAATTTAAGATCTATCTTTGCTCAAACCAAAAGACTCTACGACATTAAATTCCTAAAAATGCTCCGAGACATCGTCCGTTTCAATGTAAACGCACCGAAACACATCGAACCCAGCAATACCTCACAAGGCAACTCAATAACACTAGGGCACTACCTGGACCAGTACGGCTACGACTCTTATTTTCAAACGCGTTACTTGCTTCCCATGGCAGGAGCCATCTGGTCGTGTCCGGTTAAGGAAATACGGAATTTCCCGTTAAAATTTTTTATCTCTTTTTGCCAAAACCACGGACTCTTATCGTTAATAAATCGACCACAATGGTTCAGCATCAAAGGGGGGAGTCGTTGTTACATCGACGCAATGCTCTCGGCCATTAAGAACCACAATGTGACATTTAAAAAAGAGAGCAAAGTAACCTCAGTCATAAAAACACCATTAGGCCTAGAAGTCGTTATTGAAGATCGCAACAAAGCACAACAGCAAATCGCTTGCGACCATATCATTCTTGCATCGCACGCAGATGAGTCTGCGCAGATTCTACAAAACCTACCAACCCCGCTCTCACAAGAACTATCACGGATAAAATTTCAAAAAAATACTGCCATCATCCATGAAGATAAAAATCTTATGCCCGAGGAAATGCGGGCATGGGCTTCATGGAACTATCTTTCCGACACCTATATAGCTGATAATCAGCGCGTGGCGGTAACTTACTTCATGAATAAGCTCCAGCATTTGCCGACCCAGAAAAATCTATTTGTAACCCTGAATCCCATTAAAAATCCGGACCCTAGTAAAATTCATAAATCTGTTGATTACGCACATCCTGTTATGGATCTTGATCGAGAAAAGGCTGTTCAAAATATCCGAAAATTGCAAGGAGAAAACCACATTTGGATAGCCGGTGCTTGGATGGGCAATGGATTTCATGAAAGCGGCTACCAATCTGGTCTATGGGTGGCCAACAGGCTCATTGAGACACTTTAGATGATGCGGAATCAACCTCAAATTGTTCAAGGGTATGTCACGCATGAGAGGCTGAGCCCTAAGGCCCACGCCCTAAAGTCTCGAACATTTTATGTGCGCGTGCCTATTCGTTCTATTTTTTATGCAACCTCAAACGATAAGCCTCAGTGGGGTAACTGGATTTTTGGTATTAATCGGAAAAGCCTAATTTCCCTCAATGATGAAGATCATGGATCTGGCGAAAGCATTAAACGCTGGTTAAACAGAATACTCACTGAGCATGAATTAGAGAATATTGCTGATGGGGAGATATGGCTTGTGTGCTTCCCAAGAGTTCTGGGGTACCAATTTAAACCTGTAAGCTTCTGGTTTTGCGAAAACAAATTAGGCGAGCTTGTTGCGGTTTTTGCAGAAGTGCATAACACTTTTGGTCAACACCATACCTATGTCTTAAGGCCACCGCTTGGTCATGAGTTCTTCAAAACAGGCGACGTGATCTCTACGCCTAAATGTTTTTACGTATCTCCTTTTCTGTCTGTTACGGGACATTATCAATTTCAATTCCATTACGACAAAAAGACGAAACGCGACTTTTCACGCATAGACTACTATACGGATCAATTAGTACTTAAAACCCTTATGACCGGTGTAGCAGCACCATTGACAAGGCATTCAGCACTGAAGGCTCTAGTCACACATCCCTTCGTAAGCCTCAAAATTATTACTCAAATTCACCTCAATGCCTTGGTACTTTGGGCAAAGAAAATACCATTGACACTTTCCGAAAGAAACAAATGAAACATCCCCCTCTAAACTTCTGGGTCAGGCTTATCTTCAATTTTCTTAATCAGATAGAAGTCGGAACTTTAGAAATACAAGGCCCAAATGGTTTTATCCGCCGCTTCGGAAAAGATGTGGCAGGAATAACTACAAAAGAAAATAATTCTGCAATTCTAATTATTAGAAACTGGGGGGTATGTCGCAGCATCATTCTTCACGGTGACATTGCATTTGGTGAAACATACATGGACGGCCTTTGGGATACCCCAGACCTCAATCAACTATTATGGGTTATTGGACAAAACAGACGTGTGCTGGACTCCCCCATCAGAGGGCAAAAATTAGCAAACGTATTAAATCGAATCCGGCATGTGCTGAAAAAAAACACCAAACAGCAGGCCAAGGATAACATTCAGGCACACTATGACCTTGGTAACGATTTCTACCAGCTATGGCTGGATCAATCAATGACCTATTCAAGTGCGACTCGCCGAAGTAGCGATGGGCAACTAGCCTCTAGCCTTGAAGAGGCGCAACAATTTAAAATCTCGCGTGCCATCACGAAACTTGGTCCACTAAATGATGAATCAACCACATTAGAGATTGGTTGCGGTTGGGGAGAACTATCCAAAATACGTCTAGAAACCATGTCGGGAAAACACGTCGGCATCACACTGTCTCAAGAGCAAAAGGAATGGGCACGTAAAACATTACAGGTGAATGGTCTTAACAATAGAAGTTCTATTTTGTTGCGAGACTACCGAGATGTTGACGAACAATTTGATGGAATTGTCTCAATTGAAATGATTGAAGCCGTTGGCAAAGCTTACTGGGAAACATTCTTTGAAATGATTAAGCGATCTTTAAAGCCGAATGGGCGCGCAGTCATTCAAGCCATCACCATCAACGATTCATTGACTGAAGAATATCAAACAGGAGTCGATTTTATTCAGAAATATATCTTTCCTGGAGGTATGCTTATGAGCCAAACACAGTTTGAAACGCTAGCCGCAAAACACAAGTTCAACATCCTAGAAAAAGATAGCTTTGGACATGATTATGCCTGGACATTACTAGAATGGTTTAAGAGGTTTCAGACACAATGGAGGCAAATTGAAGCGCTTGGATTCCCCATCCGATTCAAGAGAATGTGGGAGTTTTACTTATGCTACTGCAGATCAGGATTTTTAAATAGAGATGTTGACGTCGTTCAGTACACCATATGCCATTACGCAAAGAAACCCACCATTTGAAAGAAGTGAACTAAAAACTCAATTTTGTCAGTCACCCACACTCAGTCATTACGTTACGGATTATCCGGCCTGGTCGTTGCTTCAACGAGCCTTCCCTTATACATTCTCATCCCTACCGTTTATGCCAACAGATACGAGCTGTCCCTAGCTGAGATCGGGATTACATTGATGTTAGTCAGACTGCTCGATGCCATCACAGACCCCTTGGTTGGTAAGTTTATTGATAAAACGTCCAGCCGACATAAATTTCAACTCTGGTGCATCCCATCAGCCATATTGATAACTGCCGGCTATATCGCCTTAATAAACCCTCCTGATGTTCTAAGCAACGATTTACAGGCGCTTACGTATATGGCCCTACTCACGTTGTTGGTGTCGACTAGCGCCGGTGCACTGAGCATAGCAATACAGGCGTGGCCAATTCAATGGACGAACGACACGATGGAACAGTCGGTATTAGTTAGTCGAAGGGAACAATTCACCCTCCTCGGAGTTATTGTTGCCTCCGTATTGTCGAGTGCGGCCCACACCAAGATATTTTCCATCTACTTAATCGGCATCACCTTAGTTGCAAGCCTTTGTGTCCTGAGCTTACCCAGAATTAAACATTCCTCAAATCCCAATAAAGATCTCGACTGGCGTGTATTCCTAACAATGGCACAATTGATGGTGCCTCTTTTTATTAGCACTCTAGCCAATGCGATCGCCGCAACACTATTCATGTTTTTTGTGACGGATTACTTGGGGCTATCACAAGCAATGGGAGGGACTCTCTTAGCCATTTATTTTACTTCTGCACTAATTGGGATATGGTTTTGGGAGAAAAAAATTACGCGTTACAACACCATCAACCTATATAGATTAAGCCTTTGCATGACGATCATTATGTTCGTTCCCGGATTCTGGATTAATGATGCTAACCCCGAGTTGTTTACCTTAGTATGCTTAGGCACTGGTCTTTTCGTGGGCGCAGAACTATTACTGACCTCGATGCTATTAATCAAAAAAATTAAATTTATCAATAAAGAAAAGAGCTCTGCGATGATCATGGGGTCATGGGGTTTACTGATGAAGTTGGGATTAGCAATGGCGGCTGGATTAGCATTACCCCTGTTGAGCTTTTGGGGCTACCAGCCCGGAGTCACACCAAAGCACGAATCTCTTGCAATAATTTATCTTTTAAGCCCAATCATTTTAAAATCAATTTCTTTAATCCTTCTTCACATTCATAATCGTCAAAATGGTCACATTTACGCAACGAATAACATCTAGTTTATCCATCATTTTCGTCATTGCTTCTCTCATTGGCTGTTCTAATGAGCAAGCTGCACAACAGGAAAGGAATACTATGGCAGCATTTGATTTGGTTACTTTCTTCTCAGGAAAAACCAAAGGCTCTGGTTTTGTTCAAGACAGGTCTGGGAAAATAATACGAACTTTTGAAGTACTCACGGTCGGAACCTTCGACGACATATCAGGCACACTCGAGGAGACATTCACATGGAATGACGGTGAAGTGGAGAACCGTACGTGGACACTTAACCGTATAAGCGAAACGGAGTGGTCAGGGAGCGCGCCAGATGTCGTGGGCATCGCCTCCGGGATCATCATTGAAGATGTCCTCCGATGGTCTTACACACTCACCCTCAAAGTTGGGGATAAAAAATTAAACTTTAAATTTGATGACCAAATGTGGATCTCAAAAACCGGGGTGATGGTCAATCATGCCAAATTTTCAAAATTTGGCATTCACTTAGGTGATGTCGTGGTTAGTTTTTCTAAGTAATGTCTGACTGAGATGTTCACATCAAACAAACCTATTAAAGACTGGTCAGATCGTCATGTATGGATTATTGGTGCCTCGGAGGGAATTGGACTTGCTCTTGGCCAAGCCCTCAAACTACAGCAGGCTCGATTGAGCGTGTCTGCACGTAACGAAAATCGACTAAAAGACGAATTTTCAGGTAAAGCCAGAATCTTACCAATGGATGTTTCTAGCACTGAAAATGTCGCTCATGTTATGGATTTACTTATTCAAGAAGGAACGGTTCCAGATACGGTGTTTTGGTTGCCCGCGGTATACCACCCCGGAGGCGTCCTAAGTCTTGACCCGGAAGCAACACTAAAACGACTGAATATTAATTTAGTAAGTGCGTTTAACTTATTTCCAAGAATCGTGCGCTACTGGACTAAACACCCTTTAACAAACAAACAATATCACTGGAGTTGGTTTTCCAGTTTGGCCGCCTATCGAGGACTCCCCAATGCTTCTGATTATGGGGCCAGTCGATCAGCGATCTCCCATTTAGCACAGAGTTCACACCTTGAACTAAAGCGTTACAACATAGATGTATCTCTCATCTCCCCGGGATTTGTAAATACCCGACTCACACAAAAAAACGAATTTAAAATGCCTTTACTGATGTCACCTGAGCGCGCAGCCCAGTTAACAATCAAAGGGCTGAAAAGCGGAAAATTTGAGACACACTTCCCGAAAAGATTAAGTATTTTATTTAAGTTTCTAAATATTATTCCAATTGATTTATATTTAAAAATAATGCGACTTTTAAAATAATCTTTTCAATACCGAGAATATCCATAGAAAAAATCAAGAAACCCACAATCGGTTCAAGCAGACCGACATGAATCTAGTTTAAAATAATGATCTATTTGGAATATATTAATAATGAAGTAATAAACTGTTTAAATTGAACTTAATCAAAAACCTAGAGCCAGAATAATAAGACTTATCAACTCAATTATTCCGATCTTCAATAACTGATTACACAACATAGGTATGGAAGCAAAACACAACGAAATGCTATATCCGAAAATCTATATTGATTTCGAAAGAGCTCGCTGGACATTTGACGATATAAACTGGGATCAGTTTGATCCATCGTTACTCACCGATGAGCAAGCGAAAACAATAAAAATGAATGCCATTACGGAGTGGGCAGCTCTCCCGGCCACAGAAATGTTCTTACGAGATTACAGACATGACAGTGACTTTTCGGCTTTCATGTCCATTTGGTTTTATGAGGAACAAAAACACAGCCTCGTATTGATTGAGTATCTTAGACGCTTCAAACCAGACTTAATGCCCACTGAAGATGAACTTCATCAAATTAGATTTGAATTTGATAAGGCGCCACCTTTAGAGACCCTCATGCTGCATTTCTGTGGTGAAATTCGGCTCTACCATTGGTACAAAAGAGCTTCTGAATGGCACTCGGAGCCAGTGATCAAAATGATTTACGAGACCATTGCAAAAGATGAGGCCAGGCACGGTGGTGCATACCTTCAATTCATGAAAAAAGCTCTAATTAACAATACTGAGGAAGCGCAAAAAGCCTTCGCGAAGATTGGAGTCCTCATGGCTGCGGCACGACGTACCAATCAAGCACTACATCCAACGAATTTGCACGTCAATGAAGCCTTATTTCCCAACGACACGATACAAAGCAGAATGCCAGAACCCGGTTGGTTAGAGCATTGGTTAGACAAACAAATCCAGTTTGATAAAAATTGGGAAGGTAAGGTATCTGGTAGGATTCTTCATAATATGAGTATTCTACTGAAACAAACCTTTAATTCAGTTCAAGACCTCAATAAATTCAGAAAGTCGCTTTCATCTAGTAATCCCTTGAATTCTATTCCTGCATAAGAAAAGCCATAAAATATTGGATATCAATTATGAGTGAAGCAGCCTGGAAACACGATGGCGTCCAAGTCATCACAAGTGATAAATTAGATGGTAATGTTCCGTCAACGACTGGAATGGATCGCAAGGCTGCAATTAACTTTGCACGTACCGGTGCGAAAAAGTTATGGGCCGGTACTGTCACGATAGAAGCAAATGCCAAAACCGGCGCCCACCACCATGGTCACCTTGAAAGCGTGATTTATGTAATTAAAGGTAAGGCGCGGATGAGGTGGGGAGAATCCCTGGAGTTTTGCGCAGAAGCCGGGCCTGGGGATTTCATTTATGTGCCGCCCTTTGTTCCCCATCAAGAGATTAATGCAAGTCACGACGAAGTACTTGAATGCGTATTATGTCGCAGCGATGGTGAAGCAATTGCCGTCAATATGGATATTGAACCTGCCGAAGCTCCAGAAGAAGTATTGTGGATTGACCCGACTCACCCTAAAGGTGGGGCTTAAAAAAGCCACAAAAAATCACCAAAAAGTAAGCAAGTCAGCAGACGTTAGATAAAAGTACCTTAACGCTCTTCGAATAAAATCACATATTCAGGACGACAGTCTGGGTTGCAAACGAGTAGCCAACCATTACCTTTTATCTCTAACGCGATGAACAAGCGAATGATGCTTTCATGATTATTCGTCAGCTCAACATCGTATAATTTAGTGATTTCAAGTTGGGGTCTGAACGTGACAATGTCAGCCATCAATTTATCCAAATACCGGCTCACATTTTCTGGTCGTATCTCACCAACCTTTATATTAGAGAAATAGTAGGGTGGAGGAATAGCAGCCATTTCATCATGTGCACTAGCCGGTATACGAGGTATATCGAAAAAACTTCCTGAATATCGCCATGACCAATTCGACTTAGTCATGATCACTTGACCATTACCAAAACATTTGAGTGCAGCAAATTCCCTTAATGGAGAGGGCAAGGCATCAATCATATTAGGATAAGATTTATCACAATCAAAATTGGTGACTATCGAATTCTCATCTCCGGGATGAGCACATACAGAATAAGCCACAAATAAAAACCAACACAATGCAAACTTCAAAGAAGCCTGAAAATAATACTTCGCTATAGTCATAGTTCAAAAAAGATGACACAAAAGTAATGAGCGATACTTTAAAAAGCCGGCTGAGCTAAAACCCAACCGGCCACAAAAAAACGGTTAAATGACGCACACCTTACGCCACTCATTCGTAACTATTAGTAGAGCACGATAGGATTTCCAGGCGAACCCGTTGCACCAATAATGCGCAATGGAGACCAAATGAATGCTCCCTCATGAACCTTGTTATCAACCAACGATTTCGTGTCTACATTTTCAAGGTTCCACACACCATATTTGACCTGGAGCTCGGTGTGACATGGTACAGCCCAACCTTCAACCTCATTGCCTGGTTGAGCATCATTTGCTGAGGTGTCCCCCATCGTGAGTGCAATATTTCTCTGGCCAAAATACTCACAAGCAGAAATACCAAACCCAGGCTCACCTTGAGCAAATATTGCTCGTGCAGCAGCTCGCTCCTCAGAGCTCATGGTCAAATAACGATCATTGCTCCATGTATTACCCTGCCCTGTATGGAGTGCAACACAATCGCCCGCCTGAATGGGTCCTAAACCTTGCAGCTTCAAAATGCCATCAATATCATCCGCAGTGACAATCCCACCAACATCGGCTGAAGTCTTCGGAATCGGCAACATCTCAGCACTGGCTGAGATTTGGCCAATTTTTTTCTTGTAGGCAACTGCATCCAATACAACCAGTCGGCACACAAAACCAGTTTGAGCAATATTCTCTACTCCGGCATCACCCAAACCGACAACACGTCCGCCAGCGCCCCGCTCGTAGCCATTCTCTGGATTCATTGGATTAAACCCGTTATACATGAACATTCCGTTTGAAGTGTTCACACCAATGTGTCCAGGGCCATCAAACTGTGTCTGAATCTGCCCAATTTCAGTTGTCACTAATTCATCATGATAGAAAAGCGCATTTACACCGAATGGTCCGCCTGTTGGAGTTCCAGGTATCGTCATATTCCAACCCCGCGGCCCAAAAGCAGGTGCCTCTTTGTGATAGTACTTCCCAACACTGATTGCTTTAAATTTCTTCACGGTCGCAAGTGCTCTTTGCACATTGTTAGAGTCTTTCATGTGATTAGCGCTGCCCGCCTTATCACCAGCCCCCCAATATTTCGATGGTGCCCAATTATCAGTCAAAGGCACATCGTAAATTGGCCCCTCTAATGGATCATTCGCTCCAGCATATGCCGTTTGAATGCTCATTGACAATACAATGGTGAAAGCTGTAGCCGCTCCTTTACTTAAATACATTGAGGTCCCCTCCAGAATAATTAATAGTAGGCCCGGGCATCGCTATTAATGGGCCGAATCAGCTCCTTTTCTATGTTTAAAATCCGTTACCGTCTAACGAACCAAGAAAACAATTGCACAATTACATGAAGTTTGCAATCAATGTCGACATGGGTCACATGTCAAAACCAAAGTGCAGAGACAAAAATTATGGTGGGTATTATAAAAAAAGACCACTTTAAAAAGTGGTCTTTTTTTATAATAAATATATATTTTTCAATTGCTTAGATGCAAATCAATCACCCTCGCTCTGTTTTTTGAACTCCTGAACAGTCATGATGGCGCCAAGAATAGTAAGAGCAGTACAGAAAAGGCCAACAATTAGAATTAGATTATCACTCACTTTTTCCCTTTCTTTAACGCTAAAACGTTGAAGTAGATACCAAAGCAAAGAATTGAAGTTACCCAAGTTGCAGTAAATAAACCCTCCTCTTTATTGCCAGAAAACCACAGGTATGCCGAAACCGCAAATGAGATTAATACAGCAATTAATATGAACATATCTGAAACTTTGACCATTGACTCTCTCCTCTTAAATCTATTTTTAAGTTATTTTTCCCAGAAACCCCATGCCGCTACCATTAACGACCCTACCGCCAATCCTGCATGTGATCGAAGCATCGTTTCCCCGGGTATTTCAAACACAAAAGGAACATATTCGAGAACACCCAACGGTAACCAAACCGCACATGCTCCAGCACATATTCCTGCAAGCCAGCCAATTTTGATTCTTAATTTTGATTGTTCCACTACTACTCCTCAAGACTTGGCATTGTTAAAAATACGACAAAATACGAACCCAGAAGTTCAATTTTATAGATTCTTGAATGCACGTGCCTTCAAACAGTATTTTTAAGCTCTATTTGACCAATTATTTGGAAGGTTTCGGCGATCGAACGTCGACATACTTACATGCAGATAGAGGCAATTTTCCACAAACTTGATGCAGTTTAGAATCCGTTTTAATCCTAAACAGCCATGACTTCCCATGTTTCATTTTTATGAGGTGAAATGTGTGCTCGTAGGTACCACTAATGCTCGAATAAGGATTAATCTGGACCTGCGCTTTGTCCGATCTGACCCGAATATTCTTTATGAGACACTTACCACGCGTCTCGGGTGCTTGGGACACACTAGGGACGATTATTCCGTTCTCGATTTTAATTTTGCCCGCAAGTATGCGCCATCTATCTCCCGCGCAATAAAAATAAGATACCTCTACGTCAAATTCCATAAGGGAGTGATTGTAGATCCTCACTCGTTCGTATGCGGAACTTGGCGTTGCCCATAAACAAAGAAAGCACACTATGGCTGAGGCTGCTATTGAGAATATTTTCATTGGAATCTTTTCGTATTATTTGAAAAGTTAACCATCAGTAGAATTCGCATCAGTAGAATCCGCGTCAGTGGGGTCTGGCGTTGTTATGGCTTGATCCGCGACTGAAAACACTTGGGCCTCAGTTGCGCGCTCGTTGACCGAGAGGTTATCCCATGGACCTTCCACAACTCCAAGGATGGTTTTAAATAAATCAATTTGCTCAGGTTTAGTCAATTTCGCATTACGGCTTAATTCACAAAATCGGTACATGATCTCTTGCGTCATCAGCAGTGACGCTGTTCTGCCTTTCATTTCAATCCCGCCCTCTTGTTCTGATTCCGAATCCGTAGAATCATCTCCTACCGTGACAAGGCTAATACTCCCCGCTTCTGCAGCGGTTCGGATTGCATGCGCGCTTGGTGTTTTGCAAATCACAGCCGTACTTGCTGCGTCAGAGATGATCGTATCTGAGGCCTCGGAATATCCAGTGATCACAGTGAGTTGTTGATCAGGCATCTTGGTAACGAATGGCTTATGATCGAGCGTCCCTGCACAACCGGAAATCATTAGGCCAGCCACAATAATCACAGGTATACCTCTAGCGAATCACTTCGACATTCGGCTTGTGCGAACCTCGTATCCACCGAGCTTTGTTTTATCGCGACTTACTTTTGAAATTTCCCTACGTAGATTATCGAAAATCATCGTATGACCCTATGGTTAAAATAAAAAAGAGAAACGAAAGTGCCTTAGTATTTTTTTCTAATTACATCCCTAGCCATCTAAGTCTTAAGATTGTCATTATTTTATTTTTAGCGGCACACTTAAGCCAAACTATAGACTGCTTGTTCTACATTACTGCCAACCTCACGCAGGCAGCTTAGATAACAATCGAAATTTAACTTATAGACTTATATAGCCTGTTCTGGGTTTCTCAATCTTTTTTCATGGGCTAATTAGGAAGAGCGGAACTAATTCCAGAAAAAACTAAACACCCGCGGAGAAGCGGTCTACATAAGGTTTAGTTATCCGAATGTGATGGTGGTTCGAAAAAACGAGGCTTCAAAGGAGACTTCAGCGGCGATGTCTGATATGCACAGGATTATTAAAAGATGCAAGAAGACAATGGGAATAAGAATAGCGAGTGACTATCGGGCACTTGATTCGTAGAGGCTCACACTCAACACCCTTTATTTTTTTACAGATACATTCATGGGCAAGGTCGTAATGGGTCGCGCATACCCTATAAACTTTGTGCATATTGTTGATGTTTATACTAATTTTTTTATTTTGGATTGCGAGAATGGCTAGAAGTATATAATTGGCGGAAGCGGTGAGATTCGAACTCACGAAGGACTCACGCCCTTGCCGGTTTTCAAGACCGGTGCATTCAACCGCTCTGCCACGCTTCCGAAGCATTATTATCTCCTATTTTGTACGTATTAACCAAGCTAAAATCTCAGAAATCTTCTCTTATTTCTTTATAATAAGAACACATGTAGGATTAGTAAGTATCAGTCAGCGTTAGAGACATTGACTGATGGAGTTCAACTTTCTCTAAAAAAAGGAGCTGTAAACCAAATGCAATCAAACATTCCTGCTTCATCTGCTGGTGGTGTCTTAGGAGCTCAACAGTTAAAAGTCCTAAAAAACACTTACCTAATGCTCGCTCTCACTATGGTCCCCACAATTATTGGGGCTTTTGTCGGTATGGCTTCGAGTGGCATTGTTTTTAAGCATCCCATCATGAGTTCACTCGTCATGTTAGGCGCCGTCATCGGCTTACAATATGCGATTGCCGCAAATCGCAATAGCGGTCTTGGTGCTGCGTTACTTCTCGGCATGACCTTTATCCTAGGATGGTGGTTAGGTCCAATTTTAAACATAGCACTTTCCTTGAGAAATGGACCTGAACTCATCGGTTTAGCCGCAGCTGGAACCGGAGGTATTATGGTTGTCATGAGCGTAATCGCAACCACATCCAAACGTGATTTCAGCTTTATGGGTAAGTTCCTATTTGTGGGCATGATGGTACTTATCATTGCCATGTTCGCAAACATGTTCCTACAGATACCCGCCTTAGCGCTAACGATATCGGCTCTGGCCGTCGCGGTCTTCTCGATGTTCCTTTTGCACGATGTAAGCCGCATCGTCAACGGCGGTGAAACGAACTACCTCATGGCGGCCACAGGTGTTTACATGAGCTTATTTAATATATTTGTAAGCCTACTGCACTTACTAATGGCCCTGGCAGGCAATCGGGACTAACAACCAATACAGTTTTAAAAAAGCGCTATTTATAGCGCTTTTTTATTTCTCAAAGGATGCGATAGATTCAACATGAGACGTATTGGGAAACATGTTAACGATACTCGCTGAAGTTAAGCGATAACCGTGCTCATGCACCAGTATGCCTGCATCTCGCGCTAAGGTAGCCGGGTTGCAAGATACATACACTATTTTTTTAGGGCCATTAATACCTATACTCTTAATGAGCTCCATTGCTCCATCACGTGGCGGATCAATCAGCAACTTATCAATGTCCCTAAGCGCTTGATAAGCGGGACACCCTTCTATAAAAAGATTTGCAACAAGAAATTCACAGCGATCAGACAATTGATTTCGAGCGGCATTGCCGGTTGCCCGATCAATCAGTTCTTGATTCGCCTCAAGCCCAACAACTTCTGCACCACTCCTAGCAATAGCTAATGAGAAATTACCTAAGCCACAGAATAAATCTGCGACGCGCTCACCCGGTTGCAACTTGAGTAGGTTAATTGCGCGACGAACCAATACCGAATTCACATCTGTGTTCACTTGCGTAAACTCTGACAATCCAAACTCAAATGTCAGGTTCATGTCAGGGATGCTGTAAGTTAAAGCAACTGGAAGTTTAGGATAAATTTGACTCAGCGTCCCGGGTCCTCCGCGTTGCGTGAAAATGACCACATCATGCTTCTCACCGAATTGCTTCAATGCCTTTACATCATCTTCCGCCAAATCTTCCAGAATCCTAAAAGCTAGGACATCAACAGCATCGCCACAGGCCACCTCTATTTGAGGCACTCGTTCTCGAATGGAGAATGAGTCTACTAAAGATCTTAAGACCGGCAAGAGTGCTGAAATATGCTTAGGCAAGACCTCACAAGAGACCATATCCACAACATAGCTTTTACCTTTTTCGCGAAAACCAACCAGAGCTTTTTCTTTTTTTATTACATAACGGCTCGACAGACGAGCACGAGAACGATAGTTAAACGTGGGGCCACAAATCGGCGACAACATCTGCTCTGGATGAACCTTACCAATACGGCTCAACGCATCTTCAAGTACCCGCTGTTTGATGGCGATCTGTGTTTTTGAATTGACGTGTTGAAAACTACAGCCACCACATACACCAAAATACGAACATTTTGGTTTTATACGCGAAGAGGAAGGAGAATTAATATAAGTAGAGACTCCGGTTTCAAAGCTTGGTTTGCGTCTCTTTATCTCGACACCCACGGTCTCTTGAGGCAGAGCGTTATCAACAAAGATAACTTTATCTTCATGACGGCCAATACCACGTGCTTCATGGTCGACGGATTCAATCAAAACTTCCATAACAGTACCCAACGTATTACACCTAAGCTTGTAGAATTTTGCCCAGCGTTCACCAATTGATAGTGAACATAACTCTGAGCCTATTTTTTTGAATCGTTCCTAAAGGCTATGCCTTGGGATTTCAGAATTACTAAGCCATTCGCCATAATTTCTTATTCGACGAACTCCAAGAATAAGTGAAATTAACTCAACATCAAAAATTAAAGTCGGAAACGTACGAAATACATCATTCGGCAGGAAAAACACCCGTTGACAAATAACGGTCTCCCCTGTCACAAACAATCGAGACTATCGTCGCATTTTTAAGGGTCGTGCTTAACTGCAAAGCAACCCACATCGCACCACCCGCCGAAATCCCACAAAAAATCCCTTCTTCCTTTGCCATTCGACGTGTCGTCTCTTCTGCGTCTGTCTGCGACACCTCGATTACTCGATCAACTCGTTTTGAATCAAAAATTTTCGGCAAGTACGCCTCTGGCCACTTTCTGATCCCTGGTATTTGAGATCCGTCCGTGGGTTGGCAACCGATAATTTGAATTTCTGGATTTTTAGCCTTTAAATATCGAGACACGCCCATGATCGTACCTGTAGTACCCATACTCGACACAAAATGAGTGATGCGCCCTTCTGTCTGCTCCCATATCTCTCGACCAGTATTGTCGTAGTGTGCCAGTGGATTATCGGTATTGGAAAATTGATCAAGAATAACGCCCTCTCCACGTGCTTGCATATCTTGAGCTATATCCCGCGCACCCTCCATACCTTGAGGCTGGGGTGTGAGTATGAATTTAGCGCCAAATGCAGCCATCGTCTGTCTTCTCTCGATAGATGCATTTTCTGGCAGCACCAAGATCATCTTATAACCCTGCATCGCCGCCACCATTGCTAGGGCGATACCGGTGTTACCTGAAGTCGCTTCGATAAGTGTATCTCCTGGTTTAATGCGTCCAGCTTCTTCAGCTTTCATGATCATCGACAACGCAGCACGATCTTTTACTGACCCAGCGGGATTATTACCCTCAAGCTTGCCTAAAACAAAGTTAGTCGTGTGACCGGGCATTCGTTTTAATCGGACTAAAGGCGTATTGCCAACTAAATCATTGAGTGTTTTATATGACATTTAAAATGTATTACACTTTAAGAAAAATTCGATGTAGACAGGTAATCGACGTAAGCCTCTATCCCCGACGCAACATCTTGAAAAATTACTTCCGACCCAGAAGCTTTTAGCTTTGCGGAATTCGCCTCGGTGAAACTCTGATATCTTGATTCCAAACCATCCGGAAAAGAACGATATGTGATGATCTGTTGGTCCAACATTTCATCAAGCGACAGCAAACCTTCTCCACGCTTTTTTCTCACAGCGTTTATAGTTGCTTCTGCCACTTCGTTAAAGGTTTGTGATTGGCCAGTGCCACAATTATAGATACCGGATCGATCCGAATTATCTAAGAATTCTAGATTTACCTTAACTACATCGTCCACATATACAAAGTCTCGTCTTTGCTCGCCTGCAGAGTATCCACCACTACCCTCGAACAACTTCAACGCACCACCCTCACACATCTGGCTAAATAAATGATATGAGACTGACGCCATTTGGGCTTTATGATGTTCTCTAGGACCATACACGTTGAAATATCTCAATCCAACTATTTGTGATTTCGCTCCATGCAGTCTTTCTCGGACCAGTTCATCAAAAAGGAATTTTGAATAACCATATACATTTAACGGGGATTCGTTAACCTTATCTTCTCCAAACTGTGTGCCCCCGCCATAAACCGCAGCAGATGACGCATAAATAAAATTGATCTCGTTTCGAATTGCATATTCCAACAGATCAATTGAGTATTGATAATTATTATCCATCATATAATTACCATTCAATTCCATCGTATTTGAACACGCTCCCTGATGAAAAATTGTGGAAACTTTAGCGTCAAATTTATTATCGCGTAAGAGATTACGAAACTCATCTTTATCCAAATACTGCTTAAACTGGCAGCCTATTAGATTTTTAAATTTATGAGTAGAACCAATATTATCTACAACCCAAATATCTACGATGCCACGCGCGTTCAGCCCTCGAATCAAATTCGAACCGATGAAACCCGCACCACCCGTTACAATCACTGACATCTAATACTCACCCTCGGGAAAAAGCTCATCAAAGTTTACCGTGGCAGTTCCAAGCTTACCCACCACAATACCAGCGGCTCGGTTAGCAAGGCCCACTGACTGCTCGATATCACAACCACTTGCCAGCATTGCCGCTAAAATGCCAATCACAGTATCTCCTGCACCACTCACATCATAAATTTCCTGCGCTGAAGTGGGGAAGTTCAGCGAGTGCCCTTCACGAAATAAGCTCATACCCTCCTCGCTACGAGTGAGCAACAAACCCTTCAAGTCGAGGTCTTCACGCAATGTATTAACTTTTTGAGTGAGCTCTTCCTCAGATTGCCATGGGCCAACAACATTTCTCAACTCAGCCGTATTCGGTGTAATGTATGAAGCGCCACAATACTTATCAAAATCAATACCCTTAGGATCAACAAGCACGCATTTATCGGCATTTTTTGCCTCGATAATCATTTGAGCAATATGCTGCAAGCCTCCTTTACCGTAATCTGAGAATACAATCGCATCTGCGCCCATTACCAGATCAACATAACGCTTTAAGGTTTGATTCAGAATTTCGTTTGTTGGTGTACTTTCGAAATCAATCCGCACTAATTGTTGGTGCTGTGCGATCACACGAGTCTTAATCGTAGTGGAGAGCTGTTTATCAATCAGTAAGTGTGACTCGATATGATTACGTTTTAACTGTACCTCTAACTCTCGGCCCTCCTGATCATCACCCCTTACCGAAAGCAACTGTACCTGCACTCCTTGTTCGGCAATATTCAATGCGACATTACCAGCACCACCCAGTCGATATTCAGTCTTATCTACACGCACCACTGGCACAGGTGCCTCAGGAGAAATTCGATCAGCACTACCAAACCAATAACGATCCAGCATTACATCTCCTACAACAAGAATTCGAGCAGATTGTAGTCTTTGTTTTAATTGATTAATGTCCATAAATGGCAAACCTAAACCCACAACTAGGAAGTGTACTTGGTTTTTTATACGTCAAACTTATACGCTATTGTCTATATCTCGTATGACCGAGGTCAATACGCTTACAGGGTCTTGCGCTTGAGTGATCGGGCGACCAATCACAAGATAATCAGCGCCCTGTTCCATCGCCTCAGAGGGCGTCATTATACGCTTCTGGTCGTCGGTAGGAGACCCTGACGGACGGATACCTGGAGTTACTTTAATAAAATTTTCACCAAACAATATATTAAGTTCCTTAGCTTCATTAGCCGAGCAAACCACTCCATCCGCCCCAGATTTTTGAGCTAGACATGCTAATCGCTTGACCATTTCCACAGGTTCCAGATTAAATCCAATTGTCCTGAGGCCCGCTGCATCCATTGAAGTCAATATGGTTACCGCAGTTAGCAAAGATCGATTTGGAGCATTTCCAAGTCCACTTCTCGCAGCCTGAATCATCTCTGCTCCACCTAAGGCATGTACATTGACCATCCAAACGCCAAGATCGCGGGCAGCGGCACAAGCTCGCTCAACGGTATTAGGAATATCGTGATACTTCAAATCTAAGAATACAGAAAAACCCTTCTTGACGAGCATTTCGACCGGTCGAGGACCAAGGGCAGTAAACAGTTCCTTACCGATTTTAAGACCACATAGCTCAGGGTCAACACGGTCAACAAAGCTTATCAGATGATTCTCGCTTGCAAAATCTAGAGCAACAATAACTTTTGATTTCACGCATTTACTCCGACTTGAAATGATGATGGCACATAAGTATCCAGAAGCCTGCATGCCGGACAACGCCAGTAGTGTGCTTGAGCATGAAAGCCACAATTACCACACACATGACCAGCATCTTGGGCATGATACTTTGTCACCTGAATAAGTAAATTCACGTCATCGAGATAGCTTTCACTTGAGTCATTTTTTATCAACTCAAGAATGGGAACAGCCCAAGTAATGTTCGAAGTTTTTCTCAAGAATTGGCGCGCGAGCTCTCGCGAAGCTTCGTGTCCTTCTAACTCGAAACTTAAATTAAAAGTCGCCTCTAACAAGTCATGATTAGGGACCACCTTGATGATTTCCTTCAGTTTTTCTAAACATTGCTTTCGAGTTCCCAACCTATCGTGGCACTCAATCAGTGAGCCCACTATAAGCCCCAAATAATCTGAGGCATATTCCTCTAATTTAACCCATTCATGAACGGCTTCATGATAACGGCCTTGAACTTTAAGGAGATCACCCAACACAACTCTAGGCCTAGGGGCTATCGGATTTTCGTCTATAGCTTTATAAAGCCAATCTTGAGCTTGGTTATAGTCTTCTTTCTCTTTATAGCTTAGAGCGATTTCGACCATAAAATGTGCCACCTCGACACGTTTTGACTCACCCGTAGTTGCTTGTAATTTTCGAGCCACCTCTATAGCTTGAATCCAGTCATTCTGGTTCACGTATAGATCTATCAGGAGACTTAGCGCCTCCGACACATATTCCTTTCCTCCAACACGCTTAAGGAACTCTTCAGCTCGATCATACATGCCCGACTTAAAAAAATCTTGGCCCACGGCAAGAACCGCTCGATTCCTTTCCACACTAGTTAAATCTGGCTTGTCTAGTAAGCCCTGATGCACCGTCAAAGCACGTTGCATCTCACCTTTGTCACGAAATAGACCACCAACAGCAAACTGCAACTCAACGGAATCTGGTTCTGCGAGGGATAGCTTAACTAGAACCTCAATGGCTTTATCTTTTTCTTCATTGAGTAGAAAATTCAACCCTTCGATGTATGTCGATGGAATTTCTCTCGTCTCATTTACAATTTGTTTCACATCGATCTTAGCTGCGAGCCAACCCAGCAAAAAAAACAACGGAAAAGAGAGCAACCACCAGTTTTCAAATTCCATCGGATAGGCCTCTAGCTTTTTTGGCTCTTCTTTAACGTTAGTCTATTGACCCAAGTCATCGTAGTTCCCAGAACAAGACCTAAAATAAAAACCATAAATATAACCACAGCTAATGGCAAATGAAACTCATAAACGTTAGCAAATCGTAATGTCACCAAGTCAAAATTATAAACTGCAAAAATAAAAATCACAGCAAAAAGGAATAGTTTGAATAAGCCGGATAGAAATCTCATCATGCTATAACGCCTCTTCTTATACAGTTATGAAATTACAAAGCATATAAAAAAAGCGATCGAGGAATTTTCGACCGCTTTTTCGACTTGTCTAACTGTTGCCAAACCCATCTCTAACCAGAACTTATATTCACGCTCCAGCTTTGGCATTCACTCTATCCTTGAGCTCTTTACCGGGCTTAAAGTGGGGCACGTATTTGGATGGAACAGAGACTTGCTCACCGCTCTTAGGATTCCTCCCATTTCGGGGCGGTCTATAATTTACAGTAAAACTACCAAACCCTCTAATCTCGGCGCGCTGCCCTTTTTCCAACGTGGCACGTAAAGCCTCTAACATCAAACTTACGGAAAAAGTGACATCTTCCTCTTTAAAAGAGGGCAACCTCACCGAGAGGCGACTTATCAGCTCAGATTTTGTCATTCACACTGCGCCTTCTCAATAAATTTAATTCTAACGGGCACTTAGTTATTTTCCATTTTCGCCTTAAGTAAAGCACCCAGATTCGTAGTGCCAGCATTTTCTACATCAGTATCCGATGCATGTTTCTTAATTGCCGCGGCTTCTTCTGCTGCATCTTTCGCTTTGATTGAGAGATTAACTATACGAGTTTTACGGTCCACAGAACTGACCATTGCTGGTACAGTTTGTCCCACGGAGTAGGCATCGGTTGATGCATTTTTATCTCGCGACAAGTCTGAAACCTTAATAAATCCCTCTACATCACCACCAAGATCAATGACTAAACCCTTGGCATCTACAGATTTCACAGTACCTTCTAGTACGGAACCTCTCTCAAAATCAGAAACAACATTACCAAGAGGATCTTCTTCTAGTTGTTTCACACCAAGAGAAATACGTTCTCGCTCAACATCAATTAATAAGATAACGGCCTCGACCTCGTCACCTTTTTTGTAGTTCCGAACAGCATCCTCTCCAGCCTCTGTCCAAGAAAGGTCTGATGTGTGCACTAATCCATCAATACCTCCAGGAAGACCGATGAAAATACCAAAATCTGTAATGGATTTAATGGACCCTTTAACACGATCTCCTTTTGCCGCGGTAGCCGCAAACTCATCCCAAGGGTTTGGTGTGCATTGCTTCATTCCAAGAGATATACGACGTCGGTCCTCATCAATCTCCAGAATCATGACTTCTACTTCATCACCGAGCTGCACGATTTTAGCTGGATGTACATTTTTGTTCGTCCAGTCCATTTCAGAGACGTGAACGAGACCTTCAATTCCAGGCTCGATCTCAACAAATGCTCCATAATCGGTCAAATTAGATATTTTTCCGTGCAGTCTAGTCGTTTTAGGCAGTCTTCTTGATAGACCAGTCCATGGATCTTCGCCCAATTGCTTCAAACCAAGCGAGACACGACTCTTCTCTTGATCAAATTTGAGCACTTTAGCTTCTAATTCATCACCGATATTTACCACCTCAGAAGGATGCTTAACTCTTCGCCATGCCAAATCAGTGATGTGCAGCAAACCATCAATTCCACCAAGATCAACAAAGGCACCATAGTCTGTAATATTTTTAACGATACCCTTAACTACAGCACCTTCTTCTAGAGATTCTAGGATTTTCTGGCGCTCCTCACCGAGACTATCTTCCAGAACCGCACGTCTGGACACGACAACATTATTTCGACGTCGATCTAATTTGATCACCTTAAATTCAAGTGTTTTTTCTTCGTAAGGCGTCGTATCCTTGACTGGTCGGACATCCACCAGTGATCCTGGTAAGAATGCGCGAATACTATCCAAGGTGACGGTAAGTCCGCCTTTAACACGACCAGACACGAAACCTTCAACAATTGCACCATCTTCCATGGCCTTCTCTAGACCCAACCACGCAGCCATCTTTTTGGCTTTTTCACGCGATAGTTTTGTCTCACCATACCCATCCTCTATTGATTCAATAGCCACCGATACATAATCGCCGGGTTGTACCTCAAGTACTCCCTTATCATCTTTAAATTCTTCAAGCGCAATGTAACTCTCGGACTTCAACCCTGCATTAACCACAACAAAATTATGATCGATGCGTGTGACTTCGGCCGTTATCACCTCGCCTGCGCGCATTTCTTGGCGCAACAAGCTCTCTTCAAACATTGCAGCAAAACTCTCGGCTACTGGAATTTCAATATCAGTGGTTGTCATAAAATATTTTTTGGGGAACGTCAACTCAACAAATTAGTAAGTTGGATTCTCTCGATTAAAGTTAAAAAAAACGCACATCAAGCAAGGTTGTACCAGCCAGACCGTCGCCGTTTAGCCAGCGTCTATGAAACTACTCATGACAATCTGGACCACTTCGTCGACTCCCTTATCTGTACTATCAAGCTCAATAGCGGACTTTGCCTGACGCATCGGAGAGGATTCACGAGACCCATCAGCAGCGTCTCTTTCCCCCATCTCGGCGACAAGACCCTCCATGGTAACACGGCTGTCACTTTCCACCAACTGCATGTAACGTCTTCTAGCCCTCTCATCTAAAGAAGCTGTGAGGAATATTTTCAACTTGGCGTCAGGAAATACAGTGCTCCCCATATCTCGTCCATCAGCAATTAAACCTGGAGCTCGTCTGACACCCCTTTGCATACGATATAGTTGGCTTCTAATAGCCTCGCTTTTCGCCACTTTACTCGCCGCCATAGAGACTTCCTCCGTTCTAATACGGCGCGACACGTCCTCACCGTTTACAAACAGTAAGGCGCCAGAAAATTCTAAACTGATGCCACTGAGAAAAGTTTCGACAGCAGCACTATCATCAAGATCAAGTTTCTCGCCACTAGTCAAATAGCAAAGTCCAATTCCTCTATATAACGCACCGCTGTCTAGGTATGAGAAACCTAATCTTTCTGCAATTTTTTTTGCGACCGTACCTTTGCCCGAACCGCTAGGGCCATCAATCGTAATCACTGGCGCTTGGAGCACAGACTCTAAAACATCAAAATAATGTGGGAATGTTTTGCTAACGCACATCGGATCATTAATCGTAATATTCAGGTCACCGAAGCAAATGAGCGAGAAACACATAGCCATACGATGGTCGTCATAGGTATCAATGCACACATCATTCGTAAGTGATGTCGGCGGTACAATCTCCAAACTACCAATCCCTTCCTTCACTTCAGCACCCAGCTTTCTAAGTTCCGTCGCCATAGCGGACAATCGATCAGTCTCTTTCACGCGCCAATTCTCAATGTTTGTAAGCTGGCAGGGCCCATCAGCAAATAACGCGATCACAGCTAGTGTCATTGCTGCGTCTGGAATATGGTTAAGATCTAAGTCAAATGCTTTCACACGATTATGTTTTGGCATTGAAACGGATACACCTACTTCGCTCCAGCTGACATCAGCACCAATTCGGCTCAAGACATCTAAAAACTGGATATCTCCTTGTATACTATTTTTTGGAACGTTTTTTACGACAACTGGCCCTCCGCCAAGGAGACCTGCCGCAAAAAAATAGGAAGCACTGCTTGCATCACCCTCAATCTCCAGAGCACCAGGACTGCAATACACCTGCCCCCCATCAATATGAAACTCTGACCAATTGACGTTCTCTACCGAAACACCAAACAGTCTCATCAGGTCTAACGTAATTTGAACGTATGGCTTTGAGACTAATGTACCTTTAATTTTTATCGAAACACTTCTATTTAACAAAGGAAGCGCCAACAATAGGCCGGTCAAAAACTGACTCGAAACATCACCATGCACTTCGATGGGCTCATCAACTTTTACTGCCTTACTTTGTCTTATTTTTAGCGGCAAAAAACCCTTTTGATTCTGATAGCTGATGTCAGCCCCAATATTCATTAACGCATCAACCAGGTCCCCTATAGGTCGTTCATGCATTCGAGGCACCCCACGAATATCGTATTGACCTTGGCCAAGTGCAAGGACAGGCACTAAAGTACGAACAGCAGTGCCCGCATTACCCAAAAATAATTCAGCCACCCGATTCGGAAATACACCACCACACCCAATTATGCTCGTCGTATCATCGACAGCAGAGATCTTTAAGCCTAATGTGCGCAGTGCTTCGATCATGACTTGTGTGTCGTCCGAATGAAGTAGGTCCTTGACCTCAGTGGGGCCGATTGAGAGTGCCGCAAGAAGGAGTGCGCGATTAGAAATACTCTTTGACCCTGGAACAACAACAACCCCACCAGCGCCATAAGGAGCTCCTAAAACAATTTTTTCATCGTCCCGAGAAAGGATCATTGCTTAGCTGCCCAGTTATTACGAGCGACAGCAGCAGCAGCAAATATCTCCTGTAACTCACCGTAATTCCCTAAGTGCAACAATTCACGAATCGTTTCAAGACTCGCAATAAATGAATCAACGTCATTAATAATATGCTCATGGTTAGCTCGACAAATATCGGTCCACATTTCAGCTGAGCTACCGGCAATTCGAGAAAAATCACGAAATCCACCTGCTGCAAAATCAAACAATTCTGCGGAATCACTTCTACGATTCATCATTTCTACTAGAGCATAAGAAACCACATGGGGCAAATGACTGACTGCAGAAAAAATTTTGTCGTGTTTTTCTTCCGACATCGTACTCACATGAGCGCCACAGGATTGCCACAAATCGCTAACGGCACTTAATGCCGCAGGAAGAGTTTGTGACAATGGGCATAAAACCACATTCTTCTCTAAGAACAAATTTGCGTTGGCAGCTGACGCTCCCGTTTTTTCCGAACCAGCTATAGGGTGCCCAGGTACGACAAACCCCGCTCGCTCAGGAATAATCTCTTCGACCATTCGCTTAAAATCGCCTTTGGTACTCCCAACGTCCGTTATGATGGCTGAAGAATTAGCGCTCAATTTAATTTCATGCAAGACCGACTCAACCTGCTTCACCGGCACAGCAACTAGCACCATGCTCGCATTTTTAACCGCTGATTGAATGTCTGTAGCCACCTCATCAATTAAGCCTGCCTGAAGCGCAAAACTCATGTTTTGAATACTACGACCGACTCCCACGACCTTTCCGACTGATCCATCGCGCTTTAACCGCGAAGCCACTGACCCTCCAATCAAGCCAACTCCTATGATGGTGAGTTGTTCTACATGAAATTTTTCCATCACCACTATTACCTGCTAGCCCTTTTCACTGAGTACAACTTCAAGCGCTTCACAAAACTGTTTATTTTCTTCCGTTAAACCAATACTCACTCTTAAATGATTAGGGAGGCCGTAACCCCCGAGGGGTCTGACAATAACCCCACGCTCGAGCAGTCGTTGATAAATCTCCATTCCCTTTTGGTTAAATTCGAATGTCAGAAAATTACCACGGGATGGAATGAACCCTAGGCCTAGCTTTCTCGCCAAAGACACAAGTTGCTTCATACCAAGGTCATTCATCCGTACCGACTCCCTAACAAAATCGTCATCCAGTAACGAAGCTCGCGCAGCGGCTAGACCATAACTATTGACATTGAAAGGCTGACGAACTCGATTCAGCATTTCGGCAACATTGGGATTAGTGATTCCGTATCCGACTCTAAGTGATGCCAAACCGTATATCTTTGAAAATGTGCGTGTCACAAGAAGATTTGGGAAACGTTTAACCCAGCTGACACTTTCCGACTGCAGTTCTGGGGGCAAATACTCGTAGTACGCCTCATCCAGAATTACTAATATATGCGCTGGAATTTGTCCTATAAAATCAAGCACATCTCGAGGCGCCAAAAATGTGCCGGTCGGATTATTAGGGTTTGAGATGAAAATAACACGGGTATTATCCTGAATTGCATCCAACATGCGTCCTAGATCATGTCCATAATTCGTGGCGGGCACTTCAATACCCTGAGCACCACGACTTTGAGTGGCCAGTTTATTGACCACAAAACAAAACTCTGAATAAAGCGCAGAATAATCTCGATCCAAAAAGGCAATAGAAGCGATTTCGAGTACATCATTCGATCCATTACCCAAAATCAAACAGTCAGACGGAATACCTAATTTACAGCTCAACTGACGCTTGAGCTCAAAACCACCACCATCCGGATAGCGTGCCACCTCCTTCAGCTCCTTACTGAAAGCTTCCATCACAGATTTACTACAACCTAGCGGATTCTCGTTCGACGCCAACTTAACGATGGCGTCAGGATCAAGTGATAACTCTCGCGCAAGCTCGTCTATCGGTTTACCGGGCTGGTAAGGAGCAATCGTACGAACACAATTTAGAGGTAAAGGAGATTTTTCCATGGGGATAAACGTTATGACCCAAGAGTTAAATTGTCTTTGGATAGGATCCAATTATTTTAAAAAATCCAGATTTAGACTGAATGTCAGACAATGCTGCCTGCATGGCTTTGTCATCCTGGTGTCCTTCAAGATCAATAAAGAACATATATTCCCATAGCCCTAAACCCGAAGGTCTAGATTCGAGACGCGTCATACTGATACCGCCCTCAGCCAAAGGTTCAAGCAAACTAAGAATTGCTCCTGGCTTATGTTGAGCAGCAATAACTATTGAGGTCTTATCAACACCCGATGTCCCAACTGTTGACTTGGAAATCACACCAAAGCGCGTTGTATTGTCCGGCTTATCCTCAATCGAGGAATAAATAGTGGTTAGTCCAAAATGCTCCCCTGCAATGCGTCCCGCAATCGCAGCGGACCGTGGTTCTGATGCGACCAATTGTGCGGCAGCAGCATTACTTGCTACGGGGATCAGCTGCGCAGAGGCAAAGTGCCGACCAAGCCACTTTTGACATTGCGATAAGCTCTGTGAATGGGAATAGATTTTATCAATATTCTCAGCCTTTTCTTTACTGAGTAAATTATGCCGCACAGGCAACCCGATTTCCCCACACAACTTCAACGAACTCTCGAATAGTAAATCAAGTGTGCGACTAATCGCACCTTCAGTTGAGTTCTCAAGCGGAACGACCCCATAGGACGCAACATCTGAGCCAACGGATTTAAATACCTCATCAATGGTTGGACAATAAATCAGATTTACCTGAGACCCAAATTGCTTCAGCACGGCCTCTTGACTGAATGTTCCTGCAGGGCCCAAGCACGCCACATTGAGCAACTCTTCCTGCGCTCGGCACGAAGAAATCACCTCTGTGAAAAGATGTGAGATAGTGTCATTCGACAAGGGCCCGTGGTTTTTTTCGTGGAGTCTACGATGGACTTGAGCTTCCCTCTCCGGACGATAAACAACTCCCTGCTTTTTAGCCTCCCCAACCTGCCGTGCAATTTCGGCACGTTTATTCAGCAGGTCTAATAGCGAATCATCAATTGTGTCGATCCGCTGGCGCAAATCGGATATTGGATCACTCATATTTCGTCGCTAAGCTCCATTTAAGTAACGAACGCGTTTTACGCCTTCGACGGCTCTCATCGTAACCAAAACATCATCGCCAACAGGACTGTCAACGTCAACTAAAGTAATCGCAATCTCATTTAAGGACTTATTGATCATATTGTTAATATTGAGCTTAGCATCCCCCAACACCGTAGATATTTGACTGACCATATGAGGTACATTTTCATTAATTACAACGATCCTGTAGCAAGACTCCCGCGTCATGAAGACGTTAGGAAAGTTAACCGAATTAACAACATTCCCATCTTCCAAGTAACTCTGGATCTGGTCAACGACCATGGTCGCACAGTTTTCCTCGGCTTCAATCGTTGAGGCCCCTAAATGGGGTAGAGCAATAACCCCATCCACTCCAATGAGCGATTCATTCGGAAAGTCACATATATATTGTTGGATTTTATTCGCACGAAGTGCCTTGACCAAAGCCACATTATCAACAACAGCTCCCCTTGAGAAATTTAATACAACGGTGTGAGGACTCATTAACGCCAAACAATCTTCGTCAATTAAATTCTTGGTCCCGTCATTTAGCGGCACATGCAAGGAAATAAAGTCCGACTCCCGCACCAAGCTAGCAATAGATGCGGCCTTGACCACGCCTGAGGGCAAACCCCACGCAGCATCGACGGTAATGCTCGGGTCGTAGCCTACCACCCGCATACCAAGCCTTAAAGCTACATCTGCAACCAAGCTGCCTATCTTTCCTAACCCAATAATACCTAACGTACGCCCAGGCAATTCACGCCCCGCGTATTTTTTCTTGCCCGCTTCTACGTTCTTCGAAAGCTCTCCATCAACTTTCAGATTACTGACAAAATCGATAGCACCAACCAAATTTCTACTCGACAACAGCAAACCCGACAAAACCAATTCTTTCACGGCATTTGCATTCGCCCCAGGAGTATTAAACACTGGCACTGCTAAGCCAGCGAGCCTTGCGATATCAATATTGTTCGTACCCGCTCCCGCTCGCCCTACCGCCAACAAGTTTTTAGATGGTTCGAGCTCGAGTAAATTGGCGGACCGCACCAAAATTGCATGAGGGTCAACAATATCAGATCCGTGAACGTAGTTATCTTTCGGCAGGCGACTGAGCCCTGCATCAGAAATATTATTTAAAGTTTGAATTTTAAAAATTGAATCGTGAGACATTACATATTCCTTAGCCGTGTTTATTTTCAAAGTCCTGCATAAAGCCTAGTAGAGTCTCGACGCCCTCTAGGGGCATTGCGTTATAAATGGATGCACGTATTCCCCCAACAGATCGATGACCTTTTAGCTGCAGTAAACCACCATCCTTAGCATCTTTCAAAAATAGATCCTCTAAACTCTCGTCATGAATCCTGAATGGAACATTCATACGCGATCGATACTGCTTATCAATTGGACTACGATAAAAACCAGTTTTATCAATCTGATCGTAGATCATCGAAGATTTTCTGATATTCATCTGCTCAATTACAGATAGCCCACCCAACTCTTTAAGCCACTTGAATACCAATCCAGCCATGTAAATTGGGTATGTCGGAGGTGTATTAAACATCGACTCGTTTTCAGCTTGCACTGCGTAACTGAACATAGAGGGCAAATCCGGAGGAGTTCGCTCCAACAGATCCTTACGAACCATCACAATGGTCAAGCCAGCCGGTCCAATATTTTTCTGCGCCCCAGCATAGATCAATCCAAATTTGGACACATCAAGCGGTCTAGACAAAATATGTGACGACATATCAGCCACCAACGGCGAAGGAAGGCCTGACGGATAGTCATGAAACTCTACCCCCCCAATTGTCTCATTCGACGTAATGTGCACATAGCTTCCATCAGAACTCAAATTCCATCTGTCAAATGAAGGGATCTCAGAAAAATTACCTTCCTCAGATGTGGCTGCAACATTGACTGCGCCGATTTTTTTACCTTCCTTAATAGCTTTCTTAGACCATTGCCCTGTGCAGATATAATCCGCAACTCTAGATCCGCGCAGAAGATTCATCGGAATCATTGAAAATTGTGTCGATGCTCCACCTTGCAAAAAAAGAATTTGATACTCGTCACTCAACCCAATGAGTGATCTCAAATCCTGCTCAGCATTCTCGGCAATACTTAAAAACTCCTTGCTGCGATGACTCATCTCCACAACAGACATACCTGAACCTGACCAGTCGAGCATTTCCTCTCGAGCCTTCTCTAAGACTGCTTTTGGCAACACCGCGGGACCTGCGCTAAAGTTATAAATCGTGCTCACACCAAACCTCTAAAACATGAATATTTATCAATCTAAGTCGCCAAAATAGTATGGCAACCGCTTATGACCGGGCTAATCAATTAAGTCTTCGCCTTCAACATCACCATCGATGACAACCTGCTCCTCGACTTTCACCAGACCGGATAATTTCTCATCAACCCCCAAATTAATAAGGCGCACCCCTTGAGTCGAACGACCCATTTCCCGGATCTCACTGACCGAAGTTCGTATCAACACACCACCTGTAGTGATCAACATAACCTCATCTTTTTCAGAAACTAATTTTGCTGAGACTACTCGCCCATTTCGCGCACTGGTTTGAATAGCAGCCATCCCCTTTGTACCTCGGCCATGCCTCGTATACTCAGCCACTTTCGTTCTCTTACCATAGCCATTCTCTGTTGCTGTCAATACACTTTGATTTTCATCTTCTGCAACGACGAGTGAGATAAGCAACTCAGTTTCCGGCAATCGCATTCCACGAACACCACGAGCTGTTCTGCCCATTGCTCGAACATTGCCTTCAGCAAACCTTACTGCTTTCCCACCATCAGAGAACAACATAATGTCATTTGAGCCATTGGTGATCGAAACACCAATCAAATGATCTCCATCCTCCAAGTCCACAGCAATAATACCCATTTGTCGCGGACGCGAAAAATGTGATAGTGGTGTTTTTTTCACTACCCCACGACTGGTCGCCATGAATACGTAACGTTGATCATCAAACTCCTTCACCGGCAATATAGCCGTGATTTTTTCACCGTCAGCTAACTGAAGAATATTAACTATCGGCTTGCCACGACTGGCGCGACTCGCCTGAGGCAACTCATAGACCTTCAACCAATACATCCGTCCAAGATCGGAGAAACACAGAATGTAATCATGGGTATGCGCAACAAACAAGTTGTCGACAAAATCGTCATCCTTTGTCTTTGTTGCCTGCCTACCCCGCCCACCACGGCGTTGGGCCTCATAATCACTTAACGGTTGCGACTTGATGTAACCCGTATGTGATAGCGTGACTACTAAGTCCTCAGGCGTGATGAGATCTTCTAAAGATATGTCTTGCGCGTTCACCTCAATCACGCTGCGACGGCCATCCCCGAAATCAGCTCGAGTTTGAGATAGCTCACCTTTAATAATATCTCTGACCCGATCGGTATTTCTGAGAATATCCTCTAAATCGACAATCGTATCAATCACGTCCCGATATTCTTGTTCTATTTTTTGCTGCTCGAGGCCTGTGAGACGTTGCAGCTGCATTTCCAAAATCCTCTGCGCCTGAATGTCAGACAAATGGTAGCCGTCATCCTTTAAACCATATGGCCCGAGAAGCTCTATATCCTCACCGATACCTCGCGCCAGTAACGCCTCCACCAACTCAGATCGCCACACCCGGCCCATAAGCCCCGCTTTGGCATCTGGGGGGCTAGGCATGGACTTAATCAAGGCCACAATCTCATCGACATTCGATAGCGCCACAGCCAAGCCTTCAAGAATATGCGCTCGCTGCCTTGCCTTACGGAGTTCGTAAGCTGTACGTCTTGTGACAACCTCTTTTCGATGGCGAATAAACTCCCGAATAAAATCTTTTAAATTGAGAAGTTTCGGTTGGCCATCGACCAAAGCCACCATATTCATCCCAAAAGAATCTTGCAGCTGCGTATCTTTGTATAATTTATGTGAAGTGATTGATGGATGCCTTGCTCTGATTGACAACCCTAATAT
>OJFL01000104.1_pt1 | contig 43639 bp, 38 predicted proteins | sample 1594131 | NCBI WGS metagenome assembly OJFL01 (sample SAMN05416782, study PRJEB24817) | seawater metagenome | isolation source: Sea water | place: Canada:Atlantic | collected 2013-07 | reverse complement strand
ACGAGATTTCTGCCTGTCTCGTGGGCTCGGAGATGTGTATAAGAGACAGGACTTGTCTAACCCATGCATGCCATTTTTTTTGGCTTCAAAATGAATACTTAGGAATAAAGCAACGTAATAGAGTATCGCCGGCAAAAGAGCGTACATGGCAACGGTGAGATAACTGACTCCAAGAAATTCGGCCATGATGAATGCGGTGGCGCCCATAATTGGAGGCATAATTTGGCCGCCTGTTGAAGCTACGGCTTCGACAGAGCCTGCAAAGGCTGGTTTGTAACCAAGTCGTTTCATGAGTGGAATCGTGAATGCTCCCGTTGTCATTACGTTTGCAACGGCACTCCCTGAAACCGTACCAAACATTCCACTGGTGATACATGAAACTTTTGCAGGCCCTCCGGCTGAATGACCAGCGAGTCCCATTGCGAAATCCATGAATAAGGCCCCGGTACCTGTTCTCTCTACGAGTGCACCAAAGAGGATAAACAACATGACGTATGTGGCAGAGACATATAATGGAATGCCTAAAATACCTTCTGTCCCCATATACATTTGCTCGATTACACGTTGAAAATCTACACCGCCAATTGTGAGGGCGTAGGTTAGAAACCCGACAGCTGTGATCGGTAGCGCCCAGCCCACCGCGCGGCGGGTTCCTTCTAATACTAAGAGTATGGTGATGACGCCGAAGGTTAGGTCAATAGGGTTGAGTGGGTCTACATATGTCATGCGACTCACGATATAGTCTTGATAGAGAACTAAATAGGCGCAAGCGACGATGCTCAGGGCGATCAATATGAAAGATTCAATATTGACGGTGCGTCGCTGTCCCTCTTTGTTCAAGCTGCCACTCGTTAAAAATACAAGTATCAACGCGAATGCTAGATGTGTGGCCCTCAAGGTTAGCGCGTCCGGCGGTCCTTGCCATGCGATATATAAGTGAAAGCCAGACATGGACAGTGCAACTAAAGAAATGATTGTTGTAATCGGACTCATAGTTTTTAGCATCACTTTTTTATCAGTCAACCACATGGCTACTGTTAATTTTGTTTTTGTTCTTCATACCATTTGCTCGCTCCGGGGTGCATAGGAACACCAATGTCGCGTGTCATGGTTGGTATATCGAGGCCTGCTATGGCTTTGGTTACCGAAACGAGCTCCATTGACCCAGATACGATAGAGTCAAGAATGTGTGCTATGACCTGATCTTCTACGTCGCAGCGAGCGGTAAGATGCGTATACCAAAAGATTGTTGGTACATCCTCATTTTGTTCAGGGTATGTCCCCTTGGGTATAACACCTCGTTCGTATTTTGAATTTATTTTTTGCATTCGCTCATGAGCGTCCTCCGACATGGGCATTAATTTGACTGACCGAGAACTGGCCAAATCCATAACAGCTCCGGATGGGATGGTCGTTGTTAAGGTAAATACGTCGGCATTTCCATCTTTCATTAGAGTTACTGAATCTGTGTATGACCCAAAGCTCACATTTGAGAGACTTTTATAATCCATGCCATGTGCTTGCAATAAGTGACTGGTAATAGCCTCTCCCGTAGCGCCTCGAGGTTGGGTTGCTAGAACTTTATCTTTTAGATCAAATGGCGTGTCTACGCTCGAGTCAGCAAGTGTTACTACTTGAAAATACTGTCGGTAAAATGTGGCGATATTGCAAATATTTTGAAGTGGTTCCTTAAATGGAGCTCTACCTTCTATTGCGTCTAAGCTTGTTACACTCTGGGCAAGTGCGATATCCGCTTGGCCGGTATGTAACGCCAGTACGTTAGAAACTCCACCGCCTGGCAATACTTGAATTTTTATATCGGATTGGTCTTTTTCAATGAGACCTTTTAGTGCACCACCCAGTGGGTACCAGGCTCCTCCTTGTGGTCCTGTGACAAGTTTGTACGTTTTAGAGTTGGTATTATCCTCTGAGCAGCCGAATAAGCTTATTGAACTCAAAGCTAGGACAATAGTTATTATTTGTGAAAAACCGTATTTTTTATGTAAGGACACGTTATATTACTCCTCAGTCAAATTTTTGATGGCCAATGTGTTTTTAGGCGCGTTCAATTCGGTAACCTACTCTTGGAAAATGGATGCAAACGGTTCCGACACGTTCATTAGTATGAAGTAAACCTATACTATTTCTATCTATAGTATGCACCTCGCCACCGACTGGAGTTTCCCCAGTATTCTCGTCAAAAACAATGGTGACGTGATCACCAACTTCAATATTTTGTTTGTCATTGATGTCTGATTTAGAGTCGAATGTTGTCTCAGTATTTTGAGCGACATCCAGTGCTTCTAGCGATGCCATGTCAACAGATGTTCCATGTCCAATATTCTTGATTGATTGCTCCCAGAGGCAAACGCCGGGAAACTCTTCCATAAATTCTGCGCCATTTGCCCAACGTCGCCTAATAAACCAGGTAAGGGCAAATAAAGAAGCGTCGGCTATGCTTGCCTCCTTTCCTAAAAGGTATCCATGATTATTTTCTATGGATTTTTCTGCCCAAGAAAACTGCGCTCTGATTTGGGCGGTAAAATTTGGAATCTGTGTCTTCACGGATTCAATGTCGACGTAGTTTCCTAAGAACAATCTCTTACGGTCTTCTAAAAAATCTTTGGGAAAAACATCTGATGAGCTTGCAATTGCTACGGCAACTATAGGGTGAAATAATTGATCACTCCAATGGTTGCTTATTTGAATCAATCCCATATTTATGGATGGTGATGGGTGCTGACGCTCTATCTCAGATAAAATTCTTTGGCTATCGCAGAAAATATCAGCGCCTATCTGCAAGATCGGGGTTCGCCTATACCCGCCTGATAGCGGAATAACATCAGGTTTTGGGGGAAGGTTAGGTATCTCTACGGAGCGCCAAGATATATTCTTTAAGCCAAAAATTACCCTAATTTTTTCTGAAATGGGAGATGCTGGATAGTGGTGAAGAATAAGTTCGGGCATCTAATGAATCCTTTTTATAAACCTAATTAATGATTGATCAGTGCATGAGGAGACTATATTGCAGTCTAGCCGGCAATGGTGATCCCGCCGTCAGCGACGATGGTTTGCCCGGTGATGTACGCAGACGCATCGGAGGCCAAGAAAAGTGCAACACCAGCAATGTCATCAGGCTCGCCCAATCGCTTGAGTGCGGTTTTTTTTTCGTAGTGAGCACGTGTTTTGGAGTCTTCCCATAGAGCTTTAGCGAAGTCGGTTCTGATGAGGCCAGGGGCAATCCCATTCACCTTTATCTTTTTATCGCCCAATTCGACTGCAAGGTTTCGAATTAATTGCATGTCTGCAGCTTTAGAAATTGCGTAGGCTCCAAGTCCCGGTGTTCCTTTCAGCCCCGCTATTGAGGAAACGATGAGTATAGAGCCTCCGTTTCTAAGCTCCATATACGGTGTCACCAACGAAGATAGCCAGTGATTACTCAATATATTATTATTTAATATCTTTTCAAATGCCGCATCTGGAATATCCTTTAACTGCCCGTAAAACGGATTGGATGCAGCATTGCAAACGAGGATATCAACGCCCCCATAAGTATCCCTCGAAAACCGAACCAAAGCCTCAAGACTAGATTTATCCGATATGTTTGCAGCCGTCGCCGTCGCGTCGCCACCGAACGCTCGAATGTGGTCTACAACCTCCTGACAGGCATCAATTTTTCTACTCGATACTATAACTTTTGCTCCATATCGGGCATAAGTAATTGCTATGGATTTTCCAATCCCTCGGCTCGCCCCCGTAATGATGGCTACTTTATTGTCAAGGCGAAAGAATTTCGTAGTATCGATCATATGTTTAAATCCCCTCTTATCCCGAATCTTTGGTAATCATGGGTCTGGATAAATGCGAAATAATTAGCGCCACATCACTTCACAGTTGCGCGCTTCTGCTCGTTCAAGCAGATCAAAAAGAGGTTTTGCTCTTGTGTTTAAAGAGATATTAATTTCAGCGTTATGACTGTTTTCTTTATTTGGAGGTGATTGCGAGAGAGATGGATGAGCGCGAGCGCGTCTCAATGCATCTAAAATATCCTTTGGCAATATCGCGCTTGGAATCTCTCCAGACAGCCCCATTAATTTAAGCAGCGGTATTGCGTGCTCCTTAAACATAATTAGGTTTCCAGTGCGACTTTCAAATTGGACAATCGTAGGCATGGGATATCTTAGAATTCGACTTTAGACGTTTTGTGGGTGCGGTTACAAAGCTCCTGATTCAATTTTTTCCTTCATTGTTTCGAGTCCAATGGAATAGACTTTGTTGTAGATTTTCACTAGGGACGCATCATCTTTGCCTGCCGGTGGGTTATCTGTCCAGTAGTGTAGGCGTTTAAATGTAGCCTTCCACTCAACCTGTGATTTGCCATTTTTTACCTCTTTCACCGTCATTGTTGAATAGTAATCACTCGAGAGTGGAATGCCTTGGACGTACGTGTAAGAGGCGGTCATGTTGTAAGGGTCGTACTCCACGAGTCGCTCTTCTATTTTTGTTCCGTTGCTTCGGGTCAATAATCGAATTGCACCTAGCTCTCTATTTTTTCCAAGTATGATTTGAGTATCCTTGATAAAAATGAGCCAATGATGCAAGCCACCAAAATCGCTAACTATATTCCAGACGTTTTCTGCGGAGGCATCTATTTCAATGGTGTGTCGTACGCTTAACTCTGGTGCGTTCGCAGAAAAGGCTGGCTGCGTGATCATTAGAAAAATGCTGGTAATGGCGCTAACGGCGTATCGCAAGATCATTTTTTCCCCCGGTAATACGTATTTGATTATTATTATGTGTATATCAACATAATGTAACACGAGGCTGAAATCATTAAAGATTAATGGGTGATTGATTCTTTCAATAATGAATATTGCACAAATTCTGCTAAAAGCTTATCAATTATATCCTGATCGATCTGCAATATCGGTCGGGACGGATGTGTTATACACCTATCGTTTGTTCTTTGATCGGGTTCGTTATCTTGCAACCGCCATGAGGGAAGATCTATACCTTCGGCCCGGCGATCGGATTGCTATTGCGATGCCAAATCACCCTGAGTACGTCGTCATTCGATATGCGGCTTGGTATGCCGGCTTATCAGTTGTTCCAATTAACTCGAAGCTCCACCCTTTAGAAATTAGCTATATGTTGAAGCATTCTGGTTCGACTGTATGTTTTGTATTTAAGAATTTCTCGGGGGAGTCTTTTTCGGATTCTTCGCATTCTGCAATTGTGTCTCGTGTGATTGATGTAGATTCTAATGAATATGTTGAATTGATCGATACGCGTCAACCGATTGATATGGAAGACAGGCAACCTGATGATCTTGCCTGGTTGTTCTATACCAGCGGAACGACTGGTAAGCCTAAGGGGGTGATGATCTCGCACCACAATATGCTCATGGGGGGGGTGAGTTACTTGGTGGATGTCGACGAGGTACGCGCTTCGGATAGCATTATCCATGCGGCTCCACTATCCCATGGTTCTGGTTTTTATGATTTGCCTCATGTGATGAAAGGTGCCAATCAAGTCATACCGCGCAGTGGGCAGTTTGATCCGAATGAGATCTTGGATCTAATACAAGAATGGAATGGCGTATCTATGTTCTTAGCCCCCACAATGGTCAAGCGACTCGTGCAAATTCAAGAGGTTTCTCAGTGCTCAATGAAAGGATTAAAGACAATTGTATACGGCGGAGGCCCAATGTATGTTCAAGATATAAAGCGAGCTCTCGATATTTTAGGCCCTCGCTTTGTTCAGATCTATGGGCAAGGTGAATCACCGATGACTATCACCGTTTTGTCTAAAGCAGCAATCAATGATTCGTCACATGAAAGATATGAAGAACGGCTAGCCTCAGTTGGTCTTGCCCAAAGTGTAGTGTCGGTAAATATTGTTGGGCAGAGTGGACATCCGGTGCCAGTGGGTCAACCGGGTGAAATTATTGTAAAGGGCTCAGTTGTCGCATCTGGGTATTGGAATGATGTGGCGGCGACTCGGGCCACATGGGTAGATGGTTGGTTACATACAGGAGACATTGGTTTTTTTGATGGTGACGGATTCTTGACTTTGATCGACCGGTCGAAAGATTTAATTATAAGTGGCGGCTCCAATATATATCCACGCGAGATCGAAGAGGTGCTGATAACGCATCAATCGGTTAGTGAGGTAGCCGTCGTTGGTCAGTTCAGCGAAGAGTGGGGTGAGAGCGTCACGGCCTTTGTGGTCTTGTTGCCTGGTGCTTTTGCGGATAAGCAGGTTTTAGATGAATTCTGTCTCGATAGAATCGCTAGATTTAAGCGTCCCAAAAATTATCGGTTTGTTGATTTTTTGCCTAAAAATAATTACGGCAAAGTGCTTAAAAAAGATCTACGCCAATTGCTGATATCCAAACGAAATTAGCGTTGTTTCCTAGCCGAGCCTTTGTATAAGTGTGCGGCAATGTTGGGTATGTGTTCGACATAGATTGTTTGGTGATCAAAAAGTGTAAAACCGTTGCTGGCGATTAGGTCAAAAATATCTCGGGTGAGGTGGCACCCTCCGGCTAGAGGCTTCCATATGGGCTCTATTCGCTCTTGCCACTTTTTGAGATGTGGGCTGTCACTGATCCCATGTTCGCAAAAATGAAGCACGCCATCTGGCTTGAGTATTCGCTTGATTTCTCTAACGGCTAATTCTGGATGCTGAATGGTGCAGAGAGAGAAGGTAACAACTGCTGAATCAAATTGCTGATCAGGGAACGGAAGCTGCTCCGAAATCCCACCAATTAAGTTTATTTTAGGGTTTAATTTAGGCTTGCTAAGCTGGGCTATTTTGAGTAGCGATTCGTTGGGATCAATTCCGGTTATCTCTGTGATTCGATCGAATTTATAGAAATCGATATTGAGAGAGGAGCCAATGCCTATTTCAAGAACTGCGCCTTTCGCTCGGCTGACAATATTTTCTCGATGACTTTTAAGTAAAGGGAGTCCGCACACACAGTTAAGTATCGGAGGAAGAATGTGTTTTTCGTAAAAATTCATCAGTTTTTATAGTAAGTTACCAATAGGTTCCATTATTGGAGCAGAGTAATTGTTGGTAGTACAGCAAATTTTGGCTTCGAGAATGCCGACCCTAAGTCGCATTTGAAGTTAGAATAAGCCCCTACGGACGGATTCGAGCTTTTTATTGGGGCTGGCTCCGAGCACCGTTACATTTAAAAGGGGTTTTAATGGCGAAGGAAGAATTAATTGAAATGGACGGCACGGTTCAAGAGGTGTTGCCCAATACGACCTTTAGGGTTGAGCTTGAGAATGGCATTGAGGTTATTGCTTATGCATCCGGGAAAATGCGCAAAAATAGAATTCGAATCACTGCGGGTGACAGGGTTTCGGTTGAGATCTCTCCTTATGATTTAACCAAGGCACGTATTAATTTCCGGCATCGAGAGGATAGACCTTCTCCCCCTAAAGCATAGCTGACTAAAATTTAAAGTCTTAATAACAATTTTTCCAAAATCGGTCTCAATCTTCACTCTAGTGGAGACGTTAGTCCACGATTAAATGAGGTAGTGTTATGCCTGGTCCTCTTGATGGCGTCAAAATTCTCGATTTAACCTCTGTAGTTATGGGGCCGTTTGCGACCCAAATACTGGCTGAATTAGGTGCAGAGGTGATTAAGGTTGAGCCTTTTTCGGGTGACAATATGAGAGACGTTGGGCCTATGGCAAACCCCCATATGGGGCATTTGCACTTGCATTTAAACCGTGGAAAAAAAGGTATTGCTGTTGATTTAAAACACCCCTCTGGCATTGACGTCATTAAAAAGTTGATTCCGCGCAGTGACGTTTTAATTTATAACGTTAGACCCAATGCAATGGAGAGATTGGGGCTGTCTTACTCTGACGTGACTGCATTAAACCCAAAAATCGTGTATGTCGGTGCTTACGGATACTCAGAGAATGGTCCTCGAGCGGGGAGAGCTGCCTATGATGACTTGATACAAGGCAGCACGGGTGTGCCCTGGCTCGTCTCGAAAGGAGGTAAGGAAAAACCTCGTTATGTACCTCTTAATTTTGCTGACCGAGTTACTGGTTTACACGCGGTCTATGCTGTGACAGCGGCTCTGTATCAGAGGGAGAAGTCGGGTCGAGGCCAATCAGTAGAGGTTCCTATGTTTGAGTCGATATCACACTTCGTACTGGGTGACCATATGGCGGGTTTGAGCTTTCAACCCCCGATCGGACCTTCGGGCTATGAACGGCTTAAACATCGACGCGTTTATGAGACAAAAAATGGTTTTATTTGCGCTTTGGTCTATAACGAAGCGCAATGGACCAGATTTTGGGCTGCCATGAATCAACCTGAAATGATGAATGATCCAAATTTTATAAATCATTCCGCTAGAGCTCAAAACATTGGTGAGATATATGATCTTTTATCAGAGATAATTAAAAATGAGGATACGGATTATTGGATGTCTTTTTTACAGAACATTGATGTTCCCGTGGCTAGGATGAATACCGTAGATGATTTGTTGTCGGATGAGCATCTTATAGAGACTGGGTTCTTTATCAACGAGGAGCATCCAACAGAAGGGAGCTTATACGCTACAAAGACGCCCAGCAATTGGTCTCATTCGTCACCAGAAAGAGTCACTCCCGCACCAACGTTGGGTCAGCATACGAGAGAGGTCTTAAGCGAACTTGCATTTAGCGATGATCAAATTAATGATTTAATCCGGGTAGGCGCAGTTTCAGACGGTTCATCCGGATAATTTTATTTTATGGCAGTTTAAAACCACCACCTGGACCTGCACCTGAACTCCCTCCAGGCATGTTTCCAGGTAGAACGATGGACGAGGCTTGTTCCCGACGCATTTCTTGAAGTTCCTTTATCGCTTTTTCTACTGCAACTTTACCAGCATCGCCATATTTCTCAACGGCTTCGGCCAATGAACTCGCGTCTATTTGAAATGCAATTGGGAGTGCTCCCATTGGTGTCATGATTTGGGTTTCCCCTGCATAAATAGTTTGTCTTTCAGGATCGTTATCTCCGTTTGCGCTAATCGGATTCGAGACCCGGATTGTGCCTACTTGCCGATCTGTGACAGTTTCTTCTCGAAACAAATTGGATTGGTCCATCGTCAGTTCTTCGACTGATCTTTCCTCATTAGCCATTGAATGTTTACTCCTTACAATAGGGTTTAAAGTTTCTAATTAACCGTAAGGATATCAAAGGTTGGTGAGTACGACAAAGTGCGCCTTTTCGTATTATCTGTGGAGCGACTAATTGCATGTTATAGAGGACTGGTTTTTCTTAATAATTTGACAGGTCCGTAAAAAGTGTTACATTGGTTAAGTAACAAACCACTTTGGGCTTAAACTCCGAGTCAAGCCCCTAATTAAGTGATGGAGATTAGGTTATATAACTATCTCGCTGTGCAACCAAAAAGTCCTCGGGATAGATTAAGACTTGGCAAATATGTTGTCATTCGTTCTTAAATTTAAAAAAAGAATGGCCAGGGCGGAAATTAACCGCATGGGAGAGCATATATTTTGACTGCTCTACTTTCGATTATTCAGAACCTGAACTTTTTAAAGATTTTAAAAAAATTTATATTTTTATTCATCGAACGATGTAACGCCTAACATTACAGGTGCGCACGTTTCCCCCAATTTTTTTCCTTTTAGTCGAGGTTTAGGTGTCAAGAAACAACAGAGATTTTCGTTTTAAGAAAAAAAGTCCCCCTTCTGGGCAATCTGGTATTTCCGGACTCCAAAGTGGTCGAATGAAGATAGTATCAAATGCGCAAACTGGTGTAGGTCGTGGTGTGCTTGATGCTGCGATTGAATTAGGTGCGGAATGTGGTGGAGTGTGTGCCGAAGGGCGAATGGCGGAGGATGGGTTCATCCCTGATGATTATCCGGTAGTCGAGTTGGTGGGGGAGGATACCAGTGAGAGCATTCGGCAAAATGTTAAAGAGAGTGATGGGACAGCAATTATATATTTTGGTGATATCGAAGAAGAGCCTGAAGAGGCGCTTGATTACTGTGTTCAACTGGGAAAACCATATCGCTTGGTAGACGGTGGAGACCTCCAGTCGGGTCAGGCTGCGAAAGTTATCGCGGATTTTATTAAAGATAAGGGCCTGATGACTCTTCATATTATTGGTCCTAAGGCAAGTGCGTCTGATCGTGCTCATCGTTTTGGTTACGAGGCGGTGCGTGCGCTTCTTGGTTTGGGTCCTAAGCAGCGTCATCCATCTAGACCGCAACATAAAAAAACGGCGGATTCCGGCTCAGTGAGTAATGGGTCTTCTCGGACTTCTTCGGGAGGGCAAGATGGAGATGCAAGCGGCAAACCACAATCGAAACCGTCTGGACAAAGGAGAAGACGCGGGACAGGAAGACGATCTCCTCGTAAGCCTACTGAACCCCAGTCAGAGTCAGCGTAAAAACGTATTGAATTCGTTTTTACTGCAGCATGATTAAAACTGGATTAGAAACACTGGTTCTAGAATTGAGAAAGTTCTCGAAGGATCGTGATTGGGAACAGTTTCATAGCCCTAAGAATCTATCAATGGCATTGTCAGTAGAGGTTAGTGAGTTACTGGAGCATTTTCAGTGGATTAGTGAATCAGAGTCGTACCGACTAGGTGATTCCAAAAAGTTGGAAGTCTCTTTTGAGATGGCCGATACTCTTTTGTATCTGATTCGCTTGGCAGATGTGCTCGGAATTGATTTAATAGAGGCTAGCCTTCACAAAATATCGCTTAATCAAGAAAAATACCCTATAGCTTTAAGTAAAGGGAGTAACAAAAAGTATACTGATTTCGAGTAATCTTAAGGCGGTATACCTAGATATGTTCGCGTATAGACACTATTTCCATGCAGGTAATTTTGCTGATGTCTTCAAGCATGCCTTGTTGTCACAATTGATCATCAGTTTACAAAAAAAAGAACGACCAATCGTATATGTGGATACGCACGCGGGTTTGGGGCGTTACGATTTGATGCATCCATGGGCAGCAAAAAACAGAGAGTTTAATCAGGGAGTAAATCAGGTTTTTGACCTTGCGGAGTACCCTAAAGCGATGGAGCCCTATGTAAGAATACTTAATCTCAACAATGAGAATAGATTGCTCAGGTGGTATCCAGGGTCTCCATGTGTTGCGCATAGCTTATTGCGGGCTAAAGACCGCATAGTCCTTAATGAATTTAATGTCTCAGATGTAAAGCAATTGAGAGGTTTAGTCCGAGGATGGCCTAGAACCTCGGTTCGTAGTGAGGATGGGTTTTCGCTGACTAAGTCCTTGTTGCCGCCTGATGAGCGCCGAGGTCTAATCTTTATGGACCCTTCTTATGATCGTTCTGGAGAGTTTGATCGTGTTGCATCCTCATTAGCACTTGGGCTAAAAAAGTTTTCAACGGGAGTTTTTGCAGTTTGGTATCCCGTGATGAACGACGAGGTTACATTTCAGTTAATTCGAAGGCTGAAGGCGTGTGGGAATAAATTGATACTTCGGTCAGAGATTTGTCTATCAAAAAATAAATTTCCAGGTCTGATGAATGCATGTGGGGTTCTGATCGTCAATCCCCCTTACCAATTTGAAGCGCTTGTAGATGTAATTGGAGGTTGGTTATTGCCAAGATTAGATTCTTCGGGAGAAGGTCGACTAATAAACCAATTAATTGACTGAGCCCTTGAGTATGAGTGCGTACCCGGATAATTCTTCTTTAATACTCAACCCTGGAGACTGTTTAGCTATTCAGGATACTATTCATGAGTATCTTGCTCGAAAGGAGTTCGTTTCTAGTTCTAATCTTAGATCCCGATACTATGAAGCAACAGGCGTTCGGAATTCGGGAGATGGGGGAGCAGGCTTAGGCTCCGTGTTTCATCGTTTGATGCTAGAGGAATCCGAGGATTTTGAGCTTGATCTACTGACACTCAGAAAAGACTGGTTGGCGGGCGTTAAGAGTTCTTCAGGTTATTGCTTAGGCCAATCTGACTTGCATCGTATCAACGGAGCTCGAGAGAAACTCAATTATTGGTCTAAACATTTGTTTTCTAATTGGGTCAAATCTGGGGAGGCGGAGACCTCAATCTATTGGAAAGATGAGTTGTGTTACCAGTGGCGCGCAAGACCGGATCTTGTCACTAAGGATCTTGTTGTCGACCTGAAAACATTTTCCGGCAAGAATCAACGAAGATTTCTCAAGAGTCGTGATCGTAATGGATATCTTATTCAAGCAGGTCTTTACTTAGAGGCCCTCACACGGCTAAAAGACAGACAATTTTCGTTTGCTTTTTTGTGTGTTGACTTGACTCCACCGTTCAATATTCGACTAGATGTCTTAAATAAAACACAGATATTATTGGCTCAAAAGTTGATTTCGCAAGTAACAAATCGATAAAGCGCAGAGTAGATGTTCAGGCCAGTGAACTGGTGGATTACTTGCGTGAAAATTCGAAATATTTTTCTTTGATGGGCCACGTCCCTTTGTGTGTCTGCCCCATTTTGCTGACGGACAGCCAAGAGTACTTTCCATAATGTCGAGCGCGTCCTATCAGTATTGCAAGTTTTTCATTGGTCATGGATTCGGAGACGCCAATGAATAATGTGGTTGTTTTGGAAATGGTTGTGGACGCCATGAGAAACTCTAAATCGTGCTTATTTGTTAATTCATGGAGATCCATTGCGTTGCTTGATTCATTGAGACGTTTAGCAATCTCCTCAATTTCTCCTAAGATGATTGTGATTTTATTTTCCGTATTATTAAAGTTAGAGTGATATACCTTTTTTATTGGATGTTCCAGAAAAAGATTTGACATCAATTCTGAGCCATTAACAACATTTGGATGTAGTTGAATGTAGATTGGATTTTTTGCGACTACAAGGTCGCGTAAAGTCCTGACTTGCTCATTAGGATACAGCTCTCTCCAGACATTAAAGTCGGGATCTAGTTTGACTCGCACAGAGCTATCTTTAATATCGGGAAGAGTAACTTTGGTTGACTTCTTTGTTATGAGTTGTGTTGTTTTTTGTGTCTTTTCTGTTGATGAGATCTGAACATCCAATGGGAAGATCCACTCCCCGTTTTGGTTGACTGCTAGTTGAGCGTCATCTGCGGACTGGTGCGTTAAGTCTATGCTGATGCGCGGTGCCCCAACGGTTGGAAGCCATGCATTAAAAAATTCCGTAAGATCACTTGTGGTGTGCTGTTGACACGTATCGCGAATGTCATGGAAGCTTGCTGAGCCAAATTGGTGCTGAATCCAGAATTCTTGGAGACAGGTTATGAATTGCTTATCACCCATCAAGTTTCTTAACATGTGCCAAACCATTGCACCTTTTCCGTAACCTATAGTTGATGATGCCGTGTGATACCTTGACGTAAAGTCACGAAGAGATCGTTCATCACTAGCAGCTATCGCCGCGTAGTCCCTGAGCCACCCATAGCGCATATTTCGTGCCGCTTCTTTATCTGTTAACTCGGCTTGCCAATAATCCGCTAAGTAGGTGGTGAGCCCTTCCGACCAATTGCCTGAGGCGTGTGTGGCTTGAATGCCATTACCCCACCAGTTGTGGACTATTTCGTGAGGCAATGACCTAAATTTGATAAATGGATATTTAAGTATTTTTTGGCTTAAATAAGTCAAAGAAGGCATGCCTAGACCAGTTGGAAAGGGGCTGGATACAACGGTAAAGCTGGAGTAAGGATAAGGACCAATGAGATTTTCGTAAAAATGAATGTAACGTTCGCAAAGCTCCAAATATTCCTCTGATAAATACGAATTCTCTTGGTTAAAATAAGTTTGAATGGTGATTTGTTTTTTCATCCCAGACATCTTTTTTTTGTTAACAACCCAATTCCCTATCATTAAGTCGATTCCTAAGATAGGTTGAGCCATACTAAATACGCTATATCGATAATTGCCTTGTGCTCTTTGTTCTATTTGTTCACCTGGCGCAATCGCTAATAACCCTTTTGTTGTTTTGATTGTCAGCTGCGTCGTACTCGGCTTATTAAAAAATGGATACCAAATGCTGCTGCCAGGTAAGAAAGCTCCCGCAGAGCTTCCAGACCAACTGATGCCTCCAGGTTCGCGATCGCTTGAGTCTATTTCGCTTGATTCAGGCAGTATTAGGGAATAATTGAGTGTTACAAAGGTTTCTTGCTGCGCGTTCCCAAGTGAGAAGACGTGAGCATCAATCGATTGATTTACCGAGACATGTTTCGCTGTATCTACCGAGTGCAGCGTTGCATCTTTTGATAAAAAGAATTTTGGAGAGTGTGGCGACACGCTTGTTTTGGCTTGAATGTGTAGTTGTCTCGTATGTTCTTCATATGTGATGTCCAGTTCGACGTGAGGTATCTGAGAAGAAAGCGCTGACATGGAGACACACCCAAGAATGAGGTTTAAAAACCAAACTCCTAATTTTTGGTGTATTCCAGAAGTTCTCATTTAATGACTGTCGGCTGGTATTTTGGCGATAAGGTCTAACTGTTGACCATTGCGTTTGACTTTAACGGGCAACCAGTAGCCGGGCGCCTGATTTTGTATCAGCTCAATCAGTTGGGCACTTGTCATCACGGTTTCGCCAGCAGCTTCAATAATGACGTCGTTCGTTTGCAGTCCTGATCGTTCAGCAATACTGTTTTTTAATACATCGCCTACTACGATGCCGTTTTCACTGTCGATTAAAAAGATGCCTAATTTATGCTTCTTATTTGCGATAGCGATATTTGGTGTTATGAATACGGCATCAGCTATGGGGCTACCCTCTTTGTCGACAAGATCTAAAGAAGTGCAGGCAATACCGGTTGTTGTTGGAATCCAAGTCAAGATATTGAAGTCACCTATTGAGTTGAGTTGATGTTTAACTCCGTAACCGTAAGTTAGGTGTCCCGAGCCGAGAATCCCAACTACCAAGCGAGAGGTATCCACCTTTGCGCTTACTAATCCTTCTGCAAAGGCGCGATCCCACGTCAGTTGGGCTTCTATAAAATATTCCAGTTGTTTTTCGTCACTGCCTTCATGTTGGTAAAAGACCTCCGTTAGGGCCTTTGTATAGCTGGGCGAGGCGGGAGCAGGTTCGGAAATGTCTCGTGCAGCCGTTTCGTTGCTTGCTCGCCATCCATTGGCAGAGACTTCTGATATGAATTCTCTCGATACATTCAATGCATACAACGGAATTTTATTGTCCCTAGCAAAGTTTAATATTGGCTCGTAGAGGTCCACATCAAAACGCCATACGTCATACCAATTCGAATGCAATAAAAATTGTTTTAATGTTAATTCTCCCTCAACCCAGGCATCTAATGCTGGTTGGCTCTCCCGCGGCAGCATTTCCAACCCAATTGCAATGTGATCTTTGTGTGCCAATAAGGCCGAGAGCATTTGAGTTTGCCAGCGATGATGCTGAGCTTGATCATGTTGCTCGCCTAACAAAATGAAATCCATACCATGAGTGTTGCTCATTAGTGCTGAATGATTGTTGGGAAATGAGTCCGGCTTGTTTGGAATAACCCAGGTTCCGGGGGTGTTGCATGAGGCGCCTAGATCAACTGCCCAGGCCTGCGATAATGACAAGGAAATAATTATTACAATTTTAAGAGCAATTGCGGATATCGATAAATATTGCATAATATTAAAATTTTCCTTACGCGCTAAAAATGTTGATGATGTATTTTTTTATGAATGTTCGAGACGATTCAATGATTTAAGTTCGCACTTTTTCTATTGGGTGATTTGGAGCCCTTGATTAAGGCTTTTCGGAATCTCGAGCATCAATCTTTCCATGGATAAAATCCCGATGAGCCACATACAATAAATCTGATATTTTACGAATGATGTGATCTTCTTGTGGATCAACATGATTGTCAGAATGAGCTACTGACCACATGGCTTTTATGAGCTCACACTTTTGTTCATAAGAGAATTCCTCGTTAATCACTTTTGTGAGTGGCTGGTAAGCGGTGGGCCGATTGTGAGGTTGTGACGCATCACTTAAAAGCTGTTCTGCTTCTGCTGTGTTGATACTATTTAAAATTCGTAGTGAGCCGATTGCTATGACTAAATCGTCATTCGTTACGTCATCGTCAACTCTGGCTGCTTCATATAATAAAGATGCAAGCGCACGACTAAGATCAGTCGACGGTTGATTATCACTGGCACTGGTTAATTTCGGAGCAAACAATCGGGAAATTTTCTTAAAAAATTGCATCATATTCGGTTAACTTTTCCTTTCGATCTTTTTAAACCTATAGCGTTGAGAGTAGTCTATCTTACAGATTGTTCAATAAATTTAATTCGGAGCTGCTAGTTAGTCACTAACCATGGGAAAACACATAAAAATTAGAGGGGTAACTCAAAATAACTTGAAGAATCTTGACTTGGACTTGCCTTTAGGAGAAGTGATTGCGGTTACGGGGGTGTCTGGTTCTGGTAAATCTTCGCTTGTCTTTGACACGCTGTACGCGGAAGGTCAAAGACGATACGTGGAGACTTTTTCGTCTTACGCGAGACAATTTCTCGACCGAATGGATCGCCCGTCCGTTGCAAGTATAGAGGGTATACCTCCCGCTATCGCCATCCACCAAGTGAATTCCGTTAAGACATCACGCTCTACTGTTGGCACGATGACTGAACTGGCGGATTACTTGAAGTTGTTGTTTGCCAAATACGCCAGCCTCTACTGTCGTAGTTGTGCTCAACCTATTGAGATTAACGAAGTAGGTAAAATCATTACCGTGCTCCGCGATAATGGGTGGGGTCGAATTGTTTTGTCTTCGCCAGTTTTGGTTCCCGATAATTTTACGTCAGAAGAGATTGAGGGGTATCTGAAGGCCCAGGGATACGACCGTTTTATTAAATTGAATGGACAATCGCATGTAGTCATTGATCGTTTTGATATGAATCGGGTTGAAGATTCTAGAATTAACGAGGGATTTGAGGCAGCATTTCGAATAGGGCAAGGCAAATGCTCTGTCACACCGCACCTGAAGGGTGAGATGGTAGATCTACCTATGAATTTTAGTAACCGTTTTCATTGTGCGAGTTGTGATATTCACTACTCTCCTCCTAGTGCTGGACTTTTCTCATTCAATTCTCCCGTCGGTGCTTGCTCCACTTGTCGTGGATTTGGTCGTGTGATTGGTGTAGACATGGACTCTGTTGTCGTAAATCCCAAATTATCTCTTTCTGAGGGCGTGATACGACCATGGCAGACGGATAGCTATTCCGAATGCCAAGACGACCTCATTGAATACGCTAAACGGCGAGATGTGCCTGTCAATATGCCTTGGTGTGATATGTCCGATAAGCACAAACATTGGGTTTTAGAGGGGGAGCCAGAGTGGGTGAATTGGCGCAAGTCATGGCCAAAATATTGGTATGGGGTCAGACATTTTTTTGATTGGCTGGAGACTAAAGCATACAAAATGCACATTCGAGTGCTGCTGGCGAAGTACAGGTCATATTCCCTTTGCCCAGATTGCCATGGGAGTCGTTTAAAAGCCAACGCATTGCTCTGGCGCATAGGTGCTTCTGAAAGTTCGGTGAGTCTCTTTGAGCATCCGGGAGTCAGTTGGACGCTAGACCAATTAAAATCAATCAACGGCTCTTCAATACAACAGCTGAATACCCTGCCTATTTGGGATTTAAAGCGATTTATCAATGAAGAAAAAGACAGTTGGCAGAAAGGTAGAAAAGATGAATCAAGCCAGTTGATCCTCGATCAAATCATATCTCGATTAGAGTTTCTGGAAGAGGTTGGCTTGGGGTATCTGACGCTGGACAGGCAATCTAGAACGCTGTCGGGGGGGGAGACCCAACGACTAAACTTGGCAACAGCGTTAGGTGCGTCTCTCACTCAAACTTTGTTTTTGTTAGACGAGCCTTCAATTGGTTTACACCCTAGGGACGTGGACAGAATTATCACCATTATTCAAAGGCTAAGAGACAATGGCAATACGATTGTAGTTGTTGAACACGATCCACAAATCATACGAGCAGCTGGTTTTTTGCTAGATATCGGACCTGGGGCGGGAGAGGGAGGTGGTCATGTTGAGTTTTTTGGGCGCACTCAAGATCTTACGACAAGCTCGGGACTTACCGCTCAATATCTTTTGGGTAAACGGACAATCAGTGACTCGATAGTGGGCAAGCCTATTGAAGCCCTTAGGACTCAGTGGTTGAGTGTTCTCGGTGCTTGTCGTAACAATCTTAAACATATTGATGTCAATATACCGCTCGGCCACCTTGTCTCTATTACAGGGGTCTCCGGATCTGGAAAATCCACACTTGTAGAGGACACTATTTTTAAGGAAATGACCCGAAATTTAATGGGTAAGGGGATTTCTGATGATGGTTTAAGCGGTTTTAATAACTTAAATCTCATTGACCGCGTTATCATGCTGGATCAAAGGCCAATTGGTAAATCCTCGCGTTCCAATCCGTTAAGTTATGTCGGTGCTCTCGATCCTATTCGGGATATTTTCGCAGCTTCCACAGGCGCACGCCAAAGTAAGTACGACAAGAGTTATTTTAGTTTTAATGCGGGTAAAGGACGCTGTCAAACGTGTATGGGCAGCGGATTTGAGCTTGTTGAAATGCAGTTTTTATCGGATGTATATCTTCGCTGTAACGCATGTGATGGTAAGAGATATGGTCCGCACATTTTGAAGATCCAGATCGAGGTTCCACACGTCGGCATGGTGAATATTGACGATGTTTTAAAGTTAACAATATCTGAGGCACTGAAAGCATTTAAAGAGGTTTCAAAAGTGTCTCGTAAATTGCAGCCGCTATTTGACGTCGGCTTAGGTTATCTAAGGTTGGGACAGCCTGTGCCGACTTTATCTGGAGGTGAGGCGCAGAGGCTAAAACTTGCCAGTTATATCTCAGAAGCATCAAGTCAGTCAGTTGCTCAAACACTCTTCTTGCTCGATGAGCCCACAACGGGACTTCACTTCCATGATGTTCAAAAATTACTGTTGGCACTCCGTGCACTTGTAAACCTTGGAGCATCGGTAGTTATGGTTGAACATAACCTTGACCTGATCGCCGCTTCTGATTGGATTATAGATCTAGGTCCGGAAGGCGGAGGTGGGGGTGGTCAGATCGTTTCCGTTGGCTCACCTGAGGATTTATGTGCAGATCCAACTTCTTTAACAGGACGGGAATTGAGTCGAACAGATAGTGGAGTAATTTACGAGCAAATGGATGAACAGAACAATGAAGATGATCATTCCCGCGATTCATTTCCACATTCAATTTCCATCAGAAATGCCAGAGAAAATAATTTAAAAAATATTAGCTTGGATATACCCCATGAAAAATTAACAGTGATTACTGGCCTGAGTGGGAGCGGTAAATCCTCTTTAGCTTTTGATATTATTTACGGTGAAGGTCAGAGGAGGTATTTGGAATCGTTGAATGCCTACGCTAGACAATTTATTCAAGTAGGAAAAAAGCCCGATGTCGATGCGGTGTATGGCATTCCTCCAGCAGTGGCTATTGAGCAGCGTACCAGTCGAGGTGGGATCAAAAGTACCGTAGGCACGGTGACAGAAACGTACCATTATTTGCGTCTGTTGATGTCCAAGATTGGTGATCAATTTTGTCCGGATTGTCAGGTTAAAATCGAGCCACAAACACGAACTGCAATTGTAGATCGCCTCTTGCGAGATTATTCCGGATGTCATGTTGGTTTTTTATCTCCATTGGTTCGCGCGAGAAAGGGTGTATACAAAGATTTAGCAGAGACTTATCGAAAGAAAGGTTTTACACATTTATTGGTCGATAACGTATTTTTAGCGACGGATGATTTCCCGGCCTTGGATCGATATGCGGAGCATACTATTGATCTTCCAGTTGCTAGTATTAAGGTTTGTGAAAACCTTCGCGCTGAGTTGTTGGATGTTGTTGAATCCGCCTTGAATTACGGAGGTGAATTCTTTTATATCATCGCTGATATTGACGCATTGCTTGAGGGGGGCGCTTTTGAGCAACAAAGTTTTTCAAGTAAGCGCGCCTGCCCTTCCTGCCAAAAAGCTTTCAATGAGCTTGACCCACGTTTGTTTTCTTTTAATTCAAAATATGGATGGTGTGAGCCGTGCCAGGGGACGGGTCAGTTCCAAGATGTGAAGTTAAGTGTTGTCAGGCATCTCAAAGATGAAATTGAGGCGGAATATGAGCGAGCTAAACATGCTCATGACCAATCTACTGTGGTCTGCGAATCTTGTAACGGGTATCGACTAAACGGACAAGCGATGAGCGTCTTTTGGAATGATCTTTCTATCGCTGATTTGGTTTCTAGTCCCATCGGTTCATTGCGTCGGATACTTTCCGAAATTAAGCTGAATACACGTGAACAATTGATCGCCAAGGATTTACTAAACGAAGTATTGTCGCGATTAAAATTTATGACTGAAGTTGGCTTGTCTTACCTCACTTTAAATCGAGCTGCTCCCACGCTAAGTGGTGGAGAGGCTCAGAGAATGCGCTTGGCAGCCCAATTAGGTTCCAATTTAAGGGGCGCTGTCTATGTTCTTGATGAACCAACGATAGGTCTTCACCCAAGGGATAATGAAGTCTTGCTGGGGACATTAAAAAACCTGCAAAGCAAGGGCAATACACTCGTGGTTGTTGAACACGATGAGGATACAATCATGAATGCGGATTTCGTGGTTGATTTGGGACCTGGAGCCGGCAGCGAGGGAGGGCACATCATTGCTTCGGGTTCTCCTCAAGAGATAATGCTTAACCCGTCTTCACTCACAGGCCAGTATTTAAAATCCCCCAAGCAGTACTCCATTTCGCAGCAGCGACGTGTTGATAAATCTTCGGATTTCGTAAGAATAAAATCCGCCTTCCGTAATAACCTCAAAGGTGTTGATGTGCGCATCCCCGTTGGTTGCTTGACGGTTGTAACAGGAGTGTCTGGAAGTGGTAAATCCAGCCTAATTAGAGGTGTTTTGCGTGAGAATATGGATAGACTGATAGCGGGAGGAATATCCCCTAATCTTAATGAATCTTTTACTAATTGTTCACGTATCACTGGGTTTGAGCGTGTTGCTAAAGTCATAGAGGTGGATCAGAACCCGATCGGAAAAACATCACGTTCATGCCCAGCAACTTATACTGGAGTTTGGGATGATGTTAGAACACTTTTTGCATCCACAACCGAAGCACGCATTCGAGGTTTCGGTGCTGCGCGTTTTTCTTTTAATACTAAGGGTGGGCGGTGTGAGGGTTGCGAAGGTCAAGGGGTACAAAAGATAGAGATGAACTTTCTACCTGACGTGCGATCCATTTGTGAAGTCTGCGGGGGGGATCGGTTTAGTAAAGATACATTGCAGATCAGGTATAACAATCACTCGATAGCCGATGTTTTAAATCTCAGCATTAAGGACGCACTAGAACTTTTCAGTGCTCATTCTCGTATTAAGAAAAAACTTAAATTACTTAATGAGCTTGGTTTGGGATACTTAACACTTGGCCAGCACAGTAGTACTTTGTCAGGGGGAGAGGCGCAAAGAATTAAACTTGTCTCGGAGCTCTCAAAGTTTAATGCTGATATGGGTGGTTTATTGCCGAAGAAGAACCACGAAACAACTCTATTTGTTCTTGATGAACCCACTGTTGGTTTACACATGGCCGATGTTGAGAAATTAATTGAGACTCTCACCCGTTTGGCAAACGTGGGTGGTACGGTAGTGGTAATTGAACACAATCTTGATTTGATCAGCAGCGCAGACTGGGTTATTGACTTGGGTCCAGAAGGGGGAGAAAGTGGTGGCTACCTTATGTTTGAGGGGCAAGTCATTGATTTATCTCGCAATAATCAATCAGCTACAGGTCTTGCGTTAAAAAATTTATATAAAAAATTAAGGCATGCTAATCCTACCTCGTTGATTAGTTAGCATATCAATTGGTTATTGATCAATCACTAGACACAAAAACTTGAATATACTGTTCTAAGAATTGAATCTTAAATAATTTTGGAGTGCGCGATTGTGATGAAGTTTATCAGTAGAATTTTTTTGACTGGCCTGTTTACTGCGCTACCAGTACTGGCGACTATTTATTTATTGGTCTGGCTTTTTACAACGGCCGAATCCTTTATGGTCTCCCCCTTACAAATGATCTTGCCTGATGGGACGTATGTCGCAGGTATGGGGCTGGTTGCAGGATGCCTTACGGTGTTTATCATTGGCATTTTGATGCGAGCATATTTTATTCGATTCATCTTCGGTTTAACTGAGCGGTTTTTCTTAAAAGTGCCTCTTATCAAAACAATCTACAGTGCTTTGAAGGAGTTTTTCGGGCTATTCGCTGGAGATGATAAAGGTGAGAATTTTCAGGTTGTGATGGTTGACATGCCTAATCTCGACGTGAGGTTATTAGGTTTTCTAACGCGAGAGGAGTTTTCAGATTTGCCTCAAGGCATGGTTCCTGAAGGTCGAGTTGCAGTTTACCTTCCGATGAGTTATCAGATTGGTGGCTATACTATTTTTGTACCGCGCTCTAGACTCACTCCTGTTGATATGCCGCGTGAGCAAGCTATGAGGCTTGCAGTTACAGCAGGTATACAGCAGTCGAAGAAAAACGATTGATGTGAGAGGTAAAAAAAAGGCTCCTATGAGGAGCCTTTTTTTACGTTGCTTAATTTTTTTACAAAAGTGGAACTAGTAAAAGAGCCACGATATTAATGATTTTGATCAGAGGGTTAACTGCTGGACCCGCTGTATCCTTATATGGATCACCAACAGTATCTCCTGTTATCGAAGCCTTATGAGCGTCAGAACCTTTCCCGCCAAAATTACCATCTTCGATGTATTTCTTAGCATTATCCCAAGCACCACCACCAGTGGTCATTGAAATTGCTATAAAGATACCGGTAATAATAGTCCCGATCAGTAATCCACCGAGTGCTTTAATTCCTTCACCTGGCCCCATCAACCAATTCATCCCGAATGCGACAACGACTGGTGCCAAGACCGGTAGCAGCGAGGGGATCATCATTTCTTTGATAGCAGAGCGTGTGAGCAAATCTACAGCCGTAGAGTAATCTGGTTTGCCTGTGCCATCCATGATTCCAGGAATTTCTCGGAACTGACGTCTTACTTCGTTTACGACAGATCCTGCGGCACGACCTACGGCTTCCATGGCCATCGCACTAAAGAGGTAAGGGATCATGCCTCCGAGGAATAATCCAATAATTACTGAAGGATCTGAGAGTGAGAACTCAAATATTTTCCCCGCCGCCTCTAGATTATGTGTGTAATCTGCAAACAGTACTAAGGCAGCTAATCCGGCGGAGCCGATCGCATAGCCTTTAGTGACTGCTTTAGTGGTATTACCTACAGCGTCTAGTGGATCAGTAATATCGCGTATTTTGGATGGTAATTCTGCCATTTCAGCAATACCACCTGCGTTATCAGTGATTGGGCCATATGCATCAAGCGCTACGACCATACCAGTCATTGAGAGCATTGCAGTCGCAGCTATTGCGATTCCATAGATGCCTGCCAATGAATAAGATGCCCCTATCGCTATACATACCGCCAATACGGGAAGCGCAGTGGATTTCATCGACACGCCTAGGCCTGCTATGATGTTTGTCGCATCACCTGTCTGAGAAGCCGCTGCGACGTGTTTAACTGGTGCATATTCAGTCGAGGTGTAGTACTCAGTTATGACAATCATTGCCCCCGTTAATGCCAGGCCGACCAGAGATGCGTAGAAAAGATTAATTGACTCGCTTCCCATGGAACTGCCCAACATCCATTCTGTTATGAAATAAAAGGCAATGGCAGCAATAACTCCAGAGACGATCACGCCTTTGTAGAGCGCTCCCATAATACTGCCACCCTCTGATGTTTTCACGAAGAAGGTGCCAACAATGGAAGCAATAATTGAAGCGCCGCCGAGTACAAGCGGATACGTTATGGCATTATCACCAATCTCGGCTATCATCAGTCCGCCCAGGAGCATGGTCGCGACAATAGTCACGGCATAGGTCTCGAACAGGTCAGCAGCCATACCAGCACAATCGCCTACATTATCGCCAACATTGTCAGCAATAACGGCTGGGTTTCTTGGGTCGTCTTCTGGGATACCTGCCTCAACTTTTCCAACTAAATCAGCTCCGACGTCAGCGCCTTTCGTAAAAATGCCGCCACCGAGTCGGGCAAAGATAGAAATGAGTGATCCACCAAAGGCAAGTCCGATCAGGGCATGTAGCGCTTTATCGATATCGCCCGTTAAGTGTGAGATAAGACCAAAATAACCGGCTACTCCGAGTAGCCCAAGACCCACAACCAACATTCCTGTAATCGCCCCGCCTCTAAATGCGACGTTCAATGCGGCATTGATACCATGATTCGCTGCCTCTGCTGTTCGAACGTTGGCGCGCACGGAAATGTACATGCCGATATAGCCAGCAGCTCCAGAAAGAACGGCACCAACAACAAACCCGATTGCTGTATACCAATCTAGTCCGAAACCAAGTGCGATAAACAGGACTACACCAACTATCGAAATGGCTTGGTATTGTCTGTTTAAATAAGCTTGCGCACCTTGCTGAATAGCGGTGGCAATCTCTTGCATGCGGCTATTGCCGGCTGGTTGTCGAAGAATCCATTGGATCGAAAGCGCTCCGTAAATTAAGGCTACGATCGAACAGACTAATGCAATCATTAGACCTGAAGACATCAATGTCCCCCCTTGCTTTATGTAGTTAGCTGGCCGATAAGGGTCGGCCAAATACCCTGAACTTATTTGGAAACCGCCCTAAAAAATAGTCAGGTGGCTTCCTTTTTTAACTTTTGTAGCGCGGGATTGTACCTGAAAATGGTGATTAACTTCAGATATTCATTGAAATTAGCTAAATTTTGAAGTCATTTACTAATTTTTTTGGAACAGATTTATTCTTGAGCACTACATATTTTGGTAGCCCATTTTTGTATGGTGGGTACGCCTCACCTTTGATTAATGGTTGAAGATACCGTTCGCAACTGGGAGTAATCCCAAATCCATCACTGCTGATGAATTTTTTGGGCATTTTTTTCTCTACATTAGCTACTTTTGATAATGGAGTGCTGTTGACTTTCCAGCGATACGGGCTATCAGATAGTCTTTCGATGGTGGGCATGACGGCATTGTGGCCTTGGAGCGCGAGTTTGACTGCTGATTCGCCTAGCGCATAAGCTTGATCAACATCTACTTTAGAGGCGATATGTCTCGCAGCTCTTTGCAAATAATCCGCGACCCCCCAATGGTACTTAAGGCCTAGGTCTTCTTTTATAATATTCGCAATGACTGGTGCCACACCACCTAATTGAGCATGCCCGAATGCATCAGTTAGTCCTTGGTCCGACAAAAATTTTCCATTAGCCCCTTTGAGACCCTCTGAGACAACAATTGAGCAATAACCGTATCTTTTAACTTTGTTATGCACCTTTTGTATGAACTTCTTACGATTAAAAACAACCTCTGGGAATAGAATAACAATGGGGAGTGGGGTTTCTTCGGTGGATGCTAGACCGCCTGCTGCTGCGATCCATCCAGCGTGCCTGCCCATGACCTCGAGAATAAATACTTTAGTTGACGTTTTAGCCATAGAGGCTACATCGAAGCTCGCCTCTCGCATAGAAACAGCGATATATTTTGCAACTGAACCAAAACCCGGACAACAATCGGTGATGGGTAGATCGTTATCTACCGTCTTAGGAATGTGTATGGCTTGTATCGGAAATCCCAGGGTTTTCGAGATTTGAGAGACTTTCAGGCAGGTATCTGCTGAATCTCCGCCCCCGTTATAGAAGAAATAATCGATATTGTGAGCCCTGAAAACGGCAATTAATCGCTCATATTCGGCTCTGTTTTGTTCGAGCGACTTAAGTTTATATCGGCAGGACCCAAAAGCACCTGCCGGTGTGTGCTTAAGTGCTGCTATTGCCGATACTGATTCCTTCGATGTGTCGATCAGATCCTCGGTCAGCGCTCCAATGATGCCATTTCTTCCAGCAAAAACTTTTGCAATTTTATTCTTATGTTTTCGGGCAGTCTCGATTACCCCGGCGGCTGAGGCATTTATAACTGCAGTGACTCCGCCAGATTGAGCATAAAATGCGTTGGATATTTTTTTCATGGTCTTACCTAGCCGATTAGATGATCACTAATCCTTTGTTGGGGTTTGTCAGTCTTGTTTGATGCGGTGCTTATTGGGCATCAAGAGCCTCAAATATTTCATCCCGTATTGACTCTAGAGAGCCTACGCCAGCGAATTTTTTGTACAAGGGGGTGTGCCCAGCTTCTTGTGTTGCCAGTTTAGAGTAGTAGCTGATTAGAAGCTCGGTTTGGTCATGGTAGACCTCCAAACGTTTCATTATGGTCTCCTCCTTATCATCATCTCGCTGAACCAAGGCTTCTCCTGTGACATCGTCAATACCAACTATTTTCGGAGCGTTAAAGAGTACATGATAGGTGCGCCCAGAAGCTGGATGGACGCGTCGCCCCGACAATCGTTGAATTATTTCCACATCGTTGACATCAATCTCGATTACGTAATCAATGTCAATTCCCGCTTCGTTGAGCGCATTCGCCTGAGGAATGGTTCTAGGGAAGCCATCAAAGAGAAACCCATTGGAGCAATCGGGTTGGGTGATACGCTCTTCGACTAGACCAATGATGACCGCGTCTGGTACTAATCCGCCCTCATCCATAAACTTTTTTGCCTCTAACCCCAGGCTTGTTCCATCTTTCACGGCAGCCCTTAACATGTCCCCGGTCGATATTTGCGGAATGTTGTACTTTTGCATGATGTATGCCGCCTGCGTTCCCTTACCAGCTCCTGGTGGGCCGAGTAGTATTAATCTCACAATAAATCCTTATTAATTGTTTAGTTTAATCAATTATTCACTTGTAGAATTGAACGACGTGTCCATTGATTTTTTGAGTTACTGCAATAAATTAAAGAAAATTATAACTTGCTGAGCAGCTCTCGTGCTCTTTCGAGGTCATCAGGGGTGTCTATTCCCGGCGCTGGAGGAGCTTCAGTATGCGTTACAACTATTCGATGTGCGGCTTGTAGCATTCTGAGTTGTTCTAGTTTTTCAAAAGTCTCAAGAGAACTAAATGGCAAATCTGAGTATTTACTTAAGAATTTAGCTCTGTAACCATAAATACCGATATGACCAAACCCTGAGTAATTGTCTGGCATATTTGTGGATCCATCGGCAAAAGTGTCTCGAGACCACGGAATTGGAGCTCGGGAAAAATAGAGAGCATGATTTTCATGATTTAAAACGACTTTGACTAAATTGGGGTTAAACAATTCTTCCTTTTCAAAAATCGGAAAGCATGCAGTGGAGGCAGATGCGTTTGGTGTGTCCCAGAGCGTTTGGGCGACATCGTTGATTAATGCTGGGGGGATGAAAGGCTCATCACCTTGGACATTAACAACTAATGTTTCTGGAGGCCATTTTTTTATTGCGGCTACTTCAGCAATACGATCAGTTCCACTGATGTGCGTTAAGCTGGTCATGATAACTTGGCATTCGGATGTTTCTAATGCTTCTGCAATGCGTCGGTCGTCAGTGGCCACTACAATTTCTTCGGCTCCAGATTGTTTCGCCAAATCTACAACATGACTAAGGATGGTTCGTCCTCTGATCGTGGACAGTAATTTACCAGGAAATCGTGAGGATCCATAACGGGCTGGGATGACGACTTTAAAATGCATCATGCGATATCAGGTTAATCGGTTTGAATTTGCCGCGCTTCTTCTTCGAGCATGATGGGAATGCCATCTTTGATTGGAAAAGCCAGTTTGCAAGCGTTGCAGACTAGTTCGGTATTTCCAGGCGGCATATTGAGTTCGCTTTTGCAAATAGGACAGACCAATATATCAAGAAGTTTTTTATCCACGGTATGTTTTTAATCTTTCTAAAATTTTAGAGATGAGATCACCATTGAATCTTGCTTGCACTGGAAGTATCCAACATTCCTTACCAGAGACTATGGGGCATTTTACCGCATCTTTTTCGGTCATTAGAATCACATTTTGCTCGATCGCGGTAATGTCTGAGATTGAGTACTTGTGGTGATCGGGGAATACATATGTTTTTAAGTTAAGACCTAGTGATTCAAGATGTAGAAAAAAACGTTCCGGATTACCAATGCCGGCAATCGCCGCGATCTCGAGACCGCATAAGTCGCTGGCCCGGCATGTACGATCGACGTTGGAAAGATTATGAAATAATTCACCAACCAGCTCCATATTACTGGTTGGAATCGGTAGGTTTAGTTTTTCCGGACCATTTATTACAGCGAAGTCACATTCATGGATTCTTTTTACTGACTCCCTTAATGGGCCTGAAGGAAGAAGGAGACCGTTCCCAAATTTTCGACTTCCGTCGATTACAATAATTTCGATATCTCTCTTAATGGCATAGTGCTGCAGCCCGTCGTCACTGATGATGACATTCACGTTTGGGTACTTTGCGAGGAGGTGTTGTGCGTTCTCAGTTCTACTAGGCCCTACCCATAAAGGGCAATGAGTTTTAGTTGAAATGAGAATAGCCTCATCCCCAACTTTTGATGCAACGCTTCTCGTAGTGACCTCGTATTTTTGGCCGTCACCTCTATAACCTCTGCTGATGACTCCTGGAATATAACCGGATGCTTTAAGCGCGTTTGCAATTGCAATAACAGTTGGTGTCTTCCCTGTGCCACCAACCGTGATGTTGCCAACCACAATAACTGGCACCTCTATTTTCGTGGACTTAAGTAGTCCGCGACGAAACAATTGTCTTCTGATATAGCTCGCTAACCCGAAAATAAGGGTCATCGGCAATAATATTAACGATAGCGCGTTGAAGCTCTTCCATGAGCGTGGCACTGAAACTGATCCTTTTAAATAATTTTTTTGGATTCACGCAAATTTAGCGCAATTCAATTTTTACCTAGGAATACATAGGCTGTTATAGACACTAGCTATGACTTGATCCTACTTAGTTTTTTTGTGTCGTAAATGTAATGCGTCCATAACCAGCAAGTCTTGCCGCTTCCATTGTGTAAATTACTGATTGATGGCTCGCATTTGAGTCAGCGCTGATGATGATAACTGGGTCAGAATCTGGTCCAGCAATTTGTCGAAGTGTTTCTGCGAAAAGAACGGGACTTTCCATGGAAACCTCTCGACCATTAATAAAGTATTCCCCAGACTGAGAAATGGCAATATCGAGTTTATCAATTGGCTGATCAACATTGTTTGCGTCAGCAACGGGTAGGTTTATCTTTAGCTCCGCATATTGTGAATATGTTGTGGTCACAGCTAAGAAAATTACGATTACAATCAATACGTCAATAAAGGGCACCAGATTGATTTCCGGTTCTTCACGAAAAGAGTTGCGTCGGAAATTCATCTTTCGGATTAGTTGTTTCTATTCCCGTGAGTCATCTCGACAAGCTTTACGGCTTGTAGCTCCATTTGGACGATAAGAGAATCAACTGTTGATCGGAAGTGTCGATAAAAAACGAGACTTGGGACGGCGACGATAATTCCAAATGCTGCGTTGTAGAGAGCAATGGATATTCCGTGTGCAAGTCGTGCTGGGTCCGTGATGCCTGTTGGAGTGGATGCTCCAAAAATCTCAATCATTCCGATGATTGTTCCAAGTAATCCAAGTAGAGGGGCCAGATTGGCTATTGTGCCGAGGGTTGTTAAGTAGCGATCCATTTCTTGCGCCACTTCAAGTCCAGCTTCTTCAATTGCCTCTTTCATCGCTTCCTTCGTATTCCCCAAATTCTTAAGTCCCGCGACAAATATTCGTCCGAGAGGAGAGGAGCTCTCGGTGGTTGACATCATCTCTTGGGTTGCGCCGCCAGTTTTGATCTGCGCGATTGTTTTTCCTAACAGGTGTTGCGGGACTACGGCCCCTTGTCGGAGTGAATAGAAACGCTCGACAATGATTGCCAACGACACAATAGAACAAAAAATAATAGGCCATATTGGCCACCCAGCAGCTATGATTATGTCTATCACGATAAACCCTTGAGTACTGTTACGTATGGTTACACTTTAAACTCCAGAGGAGTTATCAGCAAGTTTAGCATTGCATATTTTAGTACTATGCTAGCGTTATCACTTGGCAGTTAACCCGCTTAATGCTTTTAAAGTCAGTCTGTGGATAAGTTTGTGGGTAATTCTACTTGTTAATTGGTTATAACCCGATGTTGAATCAGTCAGTTTCAGAATATATAGGGTGAATATTATTTAATATCTATGAAAATCATATATTTAGGTATTTTTTTGTTGTTAAGGTCGTGTTTATTAATGATTTTTTATAGAAAGATGAACGTTGTGGATTACTTGACAAAAAAAAACTCTTTGGATGTCAATAACTTAACAAACTGAGTATAGTTTTTTACTCAGAATGCCTCGTGATTATGTGTTCCCCAAACTTAAAAAATGAAATGATTCAGATCCGAAAATGAGTGAGTTATTTAGTCAATCTGAAGTATTGTCCGTATCTCAAGTCACGAGAACCATTAAGTCTCTGATTGAAAGACATCTTCCTGAGATACTGGTGAGAGGAGAGATTTCCAATTTTGTTCGAGCAGCCTCCGGACATTGTTATTTTTCCCTTAAGGACGATTCGAGTCAGGTTCGTTGCGTTTTATTCCGATCTCGTATGGTTGCAGCAGCCTTTGAGATTGCGAATGGCATTGAGGTTGAGTTACTGGCGACTCCTTCAATGTTTGAGAAGCGAGGGGAGTTTCAATTGATTGCTCAATCGATTCGTAAATCTGGTCTAGGTAGATTATTTGAACGCTATGAGGAACAGAAACGAAAACTCTATGCTGAGGGGCTGTTTGACGCAAGTAAGAAAAACCCATTGCCCCGATTCCCGAAAAAAATTGGTGTTGTTACCTCCAAAGATGCGGCTGCGCTTCGTGATGTTTGTAAAACGTTAGCTGATAGGGCTCCCGGTGTGCCTGTGATCATCTATCCTTCACCAGTACAAGGTGTTGGCGCAGGCAAGAAACTTGCAGAGGCTGTGTCATTGGCGGGCGAGCGCTTGGAGGTTGATGTTCTGATTATCTGTCGAGGTGGTGGTAGTCTCGAGGACTTGTGGGAGTTTAATTCTGAAGAATTAGTACGAGCAATTGCCCTTTGTTCAATTCCTGTTGCTTCAGGGGTAGGACACGAAACAGATACAACTTTGGTTGACTTTGTTTCTGACTATCGCGCTCCCACGCCAACTGCGGCCGCCACTGCTGTGGTTTATTCCGTTAACGATGTGAGTCGTGATTTACAGGGATTGCTGGGTGGTCTGGTTAAAAGAATCCGGGGAAAAATCGACGATAGACAGCAACATCTCGATTATTTGAACCGTCGACTTATTCATCCAGGGAAACGGAATGCTCTCTACGCGGCAAAGCTCAATCGCCTGGCAATAAGAATTAACGGGCTTATGCAACGCACATTACGTCACCAAGAACTTCGGTTGACAACGACTGGGGTTCATCTGGGTCGATCGCGCCCTGATGGGTTGCGCTCATTGGAGTTGCTTCAGGATTGGCAAAAACGCATTCATCGAGGAATGGTCTCCACTCTTAATCAATTTCATGGTCGATTATTAGGATTGAATAGTAGCCTGTCGCATCTTGATCCTGAGCATGTCTTGTCACGGGGTTACGCAATCGTTCGGAACAAGAAAGGTGCGATCCTACGCAGTACCAAACTCATCGAAATCGATGAGCGCCTGACTGTCCAATTGCATGATGGTGACCTCGAGGCTTGGGTTGCGGCAAAACGTTCGCGTGACTCCTGATTTAACTGATAAGAGTTTTAACAAGTCTTAGAATTTCAGGACGCGTACTCTCTGAATATGGGTCGAGTACATGTTTTATTGGGAAGCTGCGTAGCCAAGTAAGCTGCCTTTTGGCCAACTGACGGGTAGCAGCACTCCCTTTTTCGATCAGTGTTTGTTCGTCATACTTCCCTTCTAAATATTCCCAGACTTGTCGATAGCCAACGCAGCGCATCGAGGTCATCTCTAGTGATAAGTCCCAGCGTTTCTTGATTTGAACGACTTCTTCGATGAGTCCTATAGCAATCATGTTCTTAAATCGTAGCCCAATATTTTTATGCAACTCCGCTCTAGATTCAGGCACAAGGGCAATATCAATAGTCTTAATAGTTGTCTGGTTTGAAATCTTGGCCGATAGTAATTTACTCATTGGTTCGTCGGTTATATTGAAGACCTCTATGGCGCGTTGAATTCTTTGTGAATCGTTTGGGTTGATTCGTTTGGCTGTTTCCGGGTCTATTTTCCTTAATTTTTCATGCATATAGGGCCACCCGTGCTGCTTAGCCTCTAGGTCTATCTCCTTCCGAATGCTTTCATTCCGAACAGGTAGTTGGTTTAAGCCTTCCTTAAGAGCTTTGTAGTACATCATGGTGCCACCAGAAAAAACTGGAATTCCTCCACGAATTTTGATGTCTTTGGCTAATTTTTCGGCATCCGTCCTAAACTGTGCGGCCGAATAGTGTTCACTTGGGTCAATAATGTTTATTAAGTGATGCGGGCATTGTGATAATTCATCTATGTTTGGTTTTGCTGTCCCAATATTCATATGACGATAAACGAGGGCTGAGTCCACGCTGACTACTTCGATAGGTAAGTGCTGTGCTAGCTCAAGACAGATCTGAGTTTTGCCTGTTGCTGTGGGGCCTATCAGGCAAATTGCTTCGGCTAAGATTGTCTTCTTCATCAAAATATATTTTTTGGCCGGTTTCGTAATGTACTAGTTACTATTGGCCGCGCATGAAGCGATGGTCGAGTTCTGACATCGAAATTTGAAACCAAGTCGGTCGACCATGATTGCATTGATCTGATCGATCAGTCTGCTCCATATCTCGGAGTAAATTATTCATCTCCTCATTTGTGAGCTTTCGGTTGGCACGCACCGCAGAGTGACAGGCTAGCGTCGATAAAATGTCGTTGCGATGTTCCTCTAAGACGCGGGAACCCCCGTAATCAACGATGTCCTTAATGACGTTTAGCATTAACTCTGAAACTTTTCCTTGCTCTAAAAAGGAGGGAATAGATCTTATGGCTACACTTTCTGGACCAGATATTGAAAATTCGATGCCCAGTGTATTGAGAAGCCTCTCATTTTCCTGGAGGACTGCCATTTGGGCGAGGTCAACACTTATGCTGATAGGAATGAGAAGAGATTGTTTAGGTATTTCTTTTAAGTCTAGTGCTGTTTTTAAATGTTCGTATACGATTCGTTCGTGAGCAGCATGCATATCAACAATGATTAGACCAGCTTTATTTTGCGCAAGAATGTAAATGCCGTTTAGTTGTGCAAGTGCGAAACCCAGCGGATATTGATTGTTTTGGTTCTCGTCGGACGGGTTCCAGTTTGATATATCCGTTGAATTTTCCTGTTTCGGTGTCGCAAAATTTTCTTGGAAGCCAAGCGTGGATTCTGATCTGTTATGACCCGCAGCAGGTCCTTGGGCATAGCCGTCGCCCAGTCTCATATTGGTTTGTGAGAATGATTGTTGAGAGCCTCGTGGCGCTACGCTAACGTCAAAAAATGAGTGCACGTTCTTCAGCGCTAACCGCTCACCGGATGATAGGTTTTTTTCGATGGCATGGAAAATAAATTGATGCATCGCTTGAGATTCTCGGAATCGCACTTCTGTTTTTCTTGGATGCACGTTCACGTCGACTAAGCCCGGATCAATTCGAATAAATAGAATATACGAGATCGATTTTCCGTGGTGTAGAACGTCATTAAAAGCTTGTCTTATTGCATGGGAAATAATTCGATCTCGTACGAAGCGCCCATTAACAAAAAGAAATTGTGTATCTTTAGCTCTGGATTCATAGGCTGGTTGCTGAATAAACCCTTTGATGGATAAATGTTCTGCTCCTTCATCGATCCAAATGCTGGCATTTGTTAATGCGGCCCCTAGCGTTTCTTGAACTCTCATGTCTACGGTTCCAGCCTGAGCTCTGCGTCGAGGCTTACCATTGTGACTGATAGAAAACCGGATATTCGGGTTTGCTAGCACTGCTTGCTTATATACTTCATCACAGTGCCCGTACTCAGTGTTTGGTGAGCGCAGAAATTTTTTCCTTGCTGGGGTGTTGAAGTAAAGGTTTGATACCGTTACTACACTTCCGTTAGCTAGTGCTGACGGTTTAGGATCTGATATCCGCCCCCCGTCAACGCTAATTTCCCAAGCGTGATCCTCACTTTGATGCTTACTCGAGAGGTTGAATTGAGATACTGAGGCTATAGAAGCTAATGCTTCTCCTCGGAAACCGAGACTTTGAATGGATTCTAAATCTGCTAGCTCGCTAATTTTGCTCGTGGCGTGTCGAGATAGAGCTAGCTTGATTTGGTTGAGTGGAATGCCGGGGCCGTTATCCGACACTTTAATTTCTCGTATTCCACCATCGGCAATTGAGATATTAATTTCTTCAGCACCTGAATCAATACTATTTTCAATTAGTTCTTTTAGTGCGGAGGCTGGGCGCTCTACGACTTCACCAGCGGCAATTTGGCTGATTAAAGTGTCAGGTAATGCTTTGATATTGGACATGGCAATTAATAGTATGGATTTTGAACGGCTAATTTTTTCTTCATGTAGAATTTGGTCCATGTTGATGGGATGAATTATAATCTTATCGTCTCATAAGCGTCTCATGCGCTTATTCCATTCTGGCTTAGTTTTAAGTAATTTCGTCTCAATGACAATAGGAAGGATGTTTGTTGATGTTAATTGGAATTCCAGCTGAGATTCTAGATGGCGAGAATCGTGTCGCCGCAACGCCGGAGACGGTAAAAAAATTTGTATCTAAAGGGCTCCATCAAGTCTTAGTTCAGGAGGGAGCGGGAAGAAACTCATCATTTCCTGATATTGACTATGAAACGGCTGGCGCAACGTTGGTTGCGAGTGGGGCGGAGATCTATGAGCGTGCAGAGCTTGTGCTGAAGGTGCAAAGGCCTAGCGAGACCGAGACCGGAATGTTAAAAAAAGGTCAAGTTTTGATCGGACTTTTGCAACCGCACAACGAATCTGAGATTCAGCGGCTCAACAAAGCTGGAGTCATAGGTTTTGCGATGGAGCGATTGCCGCGAATTTCACGAGCTCAATCAATGGACGTACTGTCGTCGCAGGCCAACTTGGCTGGATATAAAGCCGTTTTGATAGCGGCGAACGCGTATCAAAAACTTATGCCTATGTTAATGACGGCAGCCGGAACCGTTAAGGCAGCTCGAGTGGTGGTTATGGGCGTCGGCGTTGCTGGTTTGCAGGCTATTGCTACCGCAAAACGTTTGGGTGCGGTTGTTGAGGCGACTGACGTCAGGCCGGAAACAAAAGAACAAGTCGAATCGCTGGGTGCAAAGTTCATTGAGGTGCCGTTAACTGAAGACGAGCAGGAACTTGCTAAAGGGGAAGGTGGGTACGCGAAGGAGATGAGTGATGAGTACAAAAAGCGCCAAGCAGAATTGATCGCTGCCAGACTAGAACAGGCGGATATTGTTATCACCACCGCTCTTATACCCGGTAGGCCAGCCCCGATTCTCGTTACTGAGGAGATGGTCAAGTCCATGAAGCCCGGTTCTGTAATCGTAGATATGGCTGCAGAGCAAGGGGGTAACTGCCCACTGACGCAAGCGAATGAAACAACTCTGCAGCATGGGGTGATTCTAATCGGGTCAGTTAATATCCCATCTAGCGTGGCGTCAGATGCCAGTTCCTTATACTCGAGAAATTTATTGAATTTTATGGAGCTAATTGTCAATAAAGACAACGGTTCTTTCGAATTGAATTTGGAAGATGAAGTTGTATCTGGCACTTTGGTGTCGTCGCATTCTAGTTAAAGTGTTTTTTGATAGGGAGTCACCAGATGGAATTAATTGATTCGACCATTATCAATCTTATTATTTTTGTACTCGCTATATATGTTGGATATCACGTTGTATGGAATGTTACCCCAGCGCTCCATACTCCTTTGATGTCTGTTACTAATGCAATATCAGCAATCGTGATCGTTGGTGCTATGTTGGCAGCAGCGATGACCGAAACATTACTGGGGCAGGTAATGGGTGTCGCTGCAGTTGCTTTGGCGTCTGTTAACGTTGTTGGCGGATTTTTAGTCACGAAACGTATGCTGGAAATGTTCAAAAAGAAACCAAAGAAATCTCATGAAGGAGCGACATAATGAGTATGAATATCGTCGTGCTTTTTTATTTACTTGCTTCAGTTTGTTTTATTCAGGCGCTTAAAGGTTTATCCCATCCAAACACATCCCGTTTGGGTAACGCATTCGGCATGGTTGGGATGGCTATAGCGGTTGTAACCACGATTGCGCTTATTGTGAAGCTGTCTGGTACATCTGGATCTGGTCTGGTCAATGTCTTTGGAGGTATGGTTGTTGGCGGTGGATTAGGTGCGTTTATGGCTAAACGTGTCGAAATGACTAAGATGCCCGAATTGGTTGCGTTCATGCACTCTATGATCGGGATGTCTGCAGTGTTCATTGCGGTCGCAGCAGTGGCGGAACCTACGGCGCTCGGTATTCAACTAGTCAATGGGCTCATTCCAGTTGGCAATCGATTTGAGCTTTTTGTCGGTACATTTGTCGGTGCGATTACCTTCTCTGGTTCGGTCATTGCGTTTGGAAAACTATCCGGTAGCTACAAGTTGCGAATTTTCCAAGGTGCGCCCATTGTCTTTAAAGGGCAGCATCTAATCAACCTAGCACTCGCACTTTTGATGGTGGCATGCGGAGTATGGTTCTTCTTCACGCAGGCTTGGTTACCTTTTATTATCATGATGGCAATTGCGTTTGTGCTTGGGGTGCTTATTATTATCCCCATCGGTGGGGCTGATATGCCGGTAGTCGTCTCAATGCTGAATAGTTATTCTGGGTGGGCTGCCGCGGGGATCGGCTTTTCATTAAATAATTCAATGTTGATAATTGCTGGATCTTTAGTTGGGTCCTCTGGTGCGATTCTTTCTTACATCATGTGTAAGGCCATGAATCGTTCATTTTTTAGTGTGATTCTCGGTGGCTTTGGTGCCGAAGAGGGAGTGCAAGCCGGAGCGGCAGAGGCGCGGCCTGTTAAGTCTGGTAGCGCGGATGATGTTGCGTTTTTATTGGGAAATTCAGACTCTGTTGTAATTGTTCCTGGGTATGGGCTCGCGGTAGCTCGCGCGCAGCATACAGTAAAAGAGATGGCCGAAAAGTTGATTGCGAAGGGAATTCAAGTTCGTTACGCGATTCATCCGGTAGCGGGTCGAATGCCGGGGCATATGAATGTGTTGCTCGCTGAGGCGGAAGTGGATTATGAACAAGTGTTTGAAATGGATGATATCAACAGTGATTTTGGTCAAACTGATGTGGTTTTCGTTTTGGGCGCTAATGATGTAGTAAATCCTGCAGCTCGAACACCAGGTAGTGCTATTTATGGAATGCCAATTTTAGAAGCGCACAAAGCCCGTAATGTCATTGTGAATAAGAGATCAATGGCAGCTGGGTACGCAGGCTTGGATAATGAATTGTTTTACATGGACAAGACCATGATGGTGTTTGGCGACGCAAAAAAGGTGGTGGAGGATATCGTCAAGGCACTAGATTAGACGTTTATCGGCCCGAGGCAAATCGCATATGTTTTACGAAACTAACGTAAATAATCACGGCCTCGAGCATGATCCGTTTAAGGCCCTAGTGGCTCCTCGGCCTATTGGCTGGGTATCGACTCTATCTAAAAATAAACAAGTTAATCTCGCACCTTACAGTTTTTTTAATGCGGTAAGTGACTTGCCTCCGATGATAATGATTTCGTCTAATCAACGTAAAGATACGTTAGCTAACGTCGAAGAAACCGGAGAGTTTGTGTGCTCGCTTGCGACACATCGCTTGCGCGATGCGATGAATATGAGTTCAGCCGCCGTCGACAAAAATGTCAGTGAGTTTGATTTATCGACACTTACACGTGCGGCGTCCCGTTTGGTAGCGCCACCACGGGTGGCTGATAGCCCAGCAGCTCTTGAGTGTAAGCTTTGGAAAGTACTCCCGCTTCCAAGCGGGCCGGGTGACGATGGACTGTCGAAATATACTCTAATCCTAGGGTTTGTGGTTGGGGTATACATCAATGACGACTATTTATCTGGGGGGTTATTTGATGCTTCAAAGGCGGGATTGATCGCTCGAATGGGGTACATGGACTACTGTCACATTACTTCAGAAAACATTTTTTCACTGAATAGACCTAAAGTGAGTGAGGATGGCCGAAATGCCTCCCTGATCCCGGGCGCTTGGGATGGTAAGTATCGTTAAGTTTTTTTGGTGCTGAATGCTTTTAAGTCTTCTTGAGTATCGATATCTGTAACAATCCCCTCGTCTTGAACAGGAATGAAATGAGTGTTGCTAATATGGCGTTTGATTATTTCACGCGCGCCTTCATCTCCTTGAAGTGACATTAATTCGTCTCTTAGCTTAGAGCGCAATCCTACTGGGTTTCCTGGTTTTTTATGAAATGTCGGGCGAAACACTAATTTTCGGATTTCTGGGTCTGAAGTTGCTGTAGTAATTTTTTTTATTGTCTCAGGATCTATCGAGGGCATGTCCCCTAGTGCGATGACCCAACCATCTGAATCAAGACTATTTTGAATGCCGGTTAGTAGACTTCGAGCTAGACCCAGACGTGCATCCTGGCAAATTACGAATGGGATCTTCTCGCGCTCAAATATGGCTTTTAATATCGAATCATCATGCCGAATGACTGCAATGGAGTTATCGTGAGCCTCTTTAAGCGCTCTCCAAGAGGCTACGGCTATGGGTAACCCCGACGGAAGCGTTGCAATTAATTTTTGAGAGCCAAATCTTCGGCTAAAGCCTGCTGCAAGAAGTATCCCAGTAATCATCATTTTTTTTTTGAGTTTTTAGTTTTCCGATATGGTGACACCCAATTGTGCTGGGGGTGTGTTCTTTAGGAAGTCTTTAATGCCCTGCAGGATGGCAAGGGCTAGCCGGTCTTGATACGCAGCCGTTTTAAGTTGTTTCTCTTCCTGACTGTTACTTAAAAATGCAGTTTCGACTAGGATTGAACATACATCGATCGATTTCAGTACAGCAAAATTAGCTTTTTCAACCTTCTTTTTATGTAGGTTATTCACTTTTCCGATACGTTTAAGTACGCTCGTACCGAGTTGCTCACTAAGGTAGCGTGACATATTTTGAGTCATGTCTAATATTGTCAATTGCGTGTTTTGGTCTCGGTTGTTGATGTCTGGGTCGAACAATAGATCCATTTCATTTTCTTTTTCCGCGACGAGCTTGGCGTAACGTGAGCTTGCGACCTCGTCTTTACGAGGAAGTATAAACACTGACGATCCGCTGGCCTTTCTGTTTTCTGCACCATCAGCATGGATGGAGATGAAAATAGTTGGTTGATGCTTTCTTATTTTTTTGATTCGATCAGAGAGTTTGACGTAGACGTCTCTATCTCGAGTCAAAATTGCTTTCATATTTTTTTCTTTATCAATAAGTTTTTTTAATCTTTTGGCGATGGAGAGATTGACAGATTTTTCTGTTGTTCCTCTACGACCGACCGCGCCGGGATCTTTCCCGCCGTGGCCTGCGTCAATAGCGATTAAATACTGCTTCTTTTCCCATATTTTATTTTTAGTTTGCGTGGTTTCTGCTTTATAGAAATTATCTATAAGGTCGGGTATTTCACTTTGTGACGCGACTAATTGAATGCCTTTTCTGGTGCTGCTAATACGGGTATTCGTACCTTGTGTGAATTCGAATACGATGCGTGCAATATCAGGTTTATTTTTAGCAATTACAGCTTTTGTTACAAGACCTGGTTGCTTGTTGATGCTCTCAATGAGTGCTATTAAGTTGGGGTCAATGTTTTTGACCTCTATGTCGAAATAGATGCGATAAGGACTTTTAAGTTGATCATGCTTGTAATTTATTTTTTTAGAGAATTTAATCTCAATTAAGGCTTGATTTTTTGTAACTTGATACTTCGTGGACTCAACGTAATTCACTGATTCTTCGGCTGAGAGTGTTGAGCTAATCACGGCGTTGAATAACAAGGCTGATGTTAGCAGTTGTATTAATTTATGACGCATCACAGCAGGTCCTCTATGCACTGTTTCCCTAGCTCACTCGTTGAAGTTATAGAAATATCTCTGGAGTCCGGGTTGAGGGTAATCGATATCGTAATATCAGGGTCACGCAAAACGCCCTTGGCGTTTTGCGGCCATTCTACAAGGCATATGTTTGTATCGAGAAATGCCTCTCTAAAACCCGCTTCAATGACCTCCATTGGGTTTTTGATCCTGTAAAAATCAAAATGATAGATCGTTGCCGACGCTAAGCTGTAAATTTCTACGAGCGGGTACGTCGGACTTTTTACGTGGCCTACATGTCCTAATTCACTTAGTATTCCTCGACAAAGACAGGTCTTTCCAGCTCCTAAAGTCCCCTTAAGAGCAAGAAATATACCCGGCCTTAGACTTTTGGCGATTTTTTTACCAAATAATATAGTCTCATTTTCACTATAAAGCGTGTAGGTGAGCATATTTTATTTTGTTCCGTATGTTTTCATTGAATTTTTGGTGACTTCTAAAAACTTATTAAGACTTGGCAGTTGATTTGATTCGTTCCAAGCTAAGTGAATCTCAATTGTGGGTGTAACTTCCTTGATGGCTTTATAGACCACTCCCGTTCGCCGAAGGTTCTGTATTGATTCCGGTATTAAGGAAACTCCCATCTCCGCAGAGACTAAGCTGACAATTGTTTGCATTTGTATTGCCTCCTGGGTGACGCGAGGTCGAACGTCGAATTTGTCACAAAATCTTATGATGCTGTCATACAGGCCTGGAGCGTGCTGCCTGGGGGTCATGATGAATGGGGATGATGCTAGTGATTTAATCGAGATGGCTTTTTTCGATTTTGCTTGGGGATGATTAGCTGGTAATACTGCAATTAGTCTCTCCTTAGCTATTAAGAATGATGCGATGCCCTCAATATTCACGGGGGATAAAAGAAATCCAATATCTATCACTCCGCTGGTCAGGTCTGTAAGTTGAGTATCAGTAGTCGCTTCTCTTAGGCCTAGCGATACCGATGGATATTTTTTTTGGAATTCACGGAGGACATGAGGCAGTAAATTATAGTCAGCAACACTTATGAATCCTATTGTGAGGTTACCGCTTTCCCCTCGGCCCGCTTGCTGTGCTGAGGTTTTAGCGCGATTGACACGAGAGATTATATCTTTGGCTTCGTCAAGAAAGGCGCTTCCTGCTTGAGTGAGAGAAACGCTCCTTTTGGTTCGATAGAGAAGCTCTACGCCAACCTCCCGCTCAAGGTCGCGAATTTGCATCGACAGCGGAGGCTGCGAGATATTCAATTTAGTTGCCGCGCGGCCAAAATGTAGTTCGCTGGCTACAGTAACAAAATACCTAAGATGTCTAAGTTCCATTAATATATATTATATATTAAAAGTGCATTAATAATATATTAGACCATTCTTTGAGAGGGGTGGATAATTTATTTGGTATTTTTAATTTCGAAAGATTTTAAAAATAATGAGAGTATCCTTCGGGTGCTAAACACGTTGTCGATGAAAGTCTTTAGGTGTTTTAAGTGCATTACACTGAGGTCTTTATCTTAAATGGTTATTAATTATAAATATGCGGGGGAGCATAAAAATGGCAGATAATTGGCGTAGTAAATTGATCACTGGTGGCGATGTTCGAGCCCCCAATCGCGCAATGTTGAGAGCGGTGGATTTTGGAGACGACGATTTTCAAAAGCCGATTATTGGAGTTGCGAATGGACACTCAAATATGAACCCGTGTAATGCGGGTATTCAGCCTCTGGTCGACCGCGCCATGGATGCGATTCGTGAGGCGGGTGGCATGCCGCAAGTATTCGGGGTGCCGACCGTTACAGACGGTATTGGTATGGGTACCGACGGAATGAAGTATTCGTTAGTATCTCGGGAAGTTATCGCAGATGCCATAGAGACTTCAGTCAATGGGCAACTGATGGATGGCGTTTTGGTCGTGGGCGCTTGCGATAAAAACATGCCTGCCGGCATGATGGCCATGGCAAGAATGAATGTCCCTGCCATTTATGTGTATGGAGGGACCATCAAGCCTGGCAATTGGAAAGGTGAAGACTTAACTATCGCGAGTGCTTATGAGGCTGTGGGTGCATACAGCGCAGGAAAACTCTCTGAAGAGGATTTTGTTGGCATAGAAAAAAATGCATGCCCAACATTTGGCGCATGTGGCGGTATGTTTACCGCGAACACCATGTCATCTTCTTTCGAGGCTCTGGGAATGAGCTTGATGGGCTCTTCGGTTATGGCTGCAGTTGATCCTGAAAAAGCTGATTCAGCTGGAGAGTCTGGTCGAGTATTGGCTAAGGCGATCAAAAATAATATCCGCCCGAGGGACATCATTACGAAAAAGTCGATTGAGAACGTTGTGTCCTTGATTATGGCCACCGGTGGTTCGACAAACGCTGTGCTCCATTATTTAGCGATTGCGTCAGCGGCTGATGTTGATTGGACAATTGATGATTTCGAGCGGATTCGTCAGAAAACTCCTGTTTTTTGTGATCTCAAACCATCAGGAAAGTATGTTGGTGTTGATCTCCATAAGGCGGGTGGCGTGCCTCAGGTGCTGAAAATGCTTCTGGTCAATGGGTTGCTGCACGGAGATTGCATGACGATCACGGGCCGAACCATTGCAGAGGAGTTGGAGAGCATTCCAAGCGAGCCATCGCCTGACCAGGATGTGATACGACCATTTGATAAGCCGCTTTATAAGCAGGGCCATTTGGCTGTTCTTAAGGGTAATTTAGCCACAGAGGGTTGTGTTGCTAAAATCACAGGTCTTAAGAACCCTGTGATTACTGGGCCTGCTCGAGTCTTTGATTCCGAGAAGCAGACTATGGAGGCCATCATGGATGGCAAGATTAAAGCGGGTGATGTGGTTGTCATTCGCTACGAAGGGCCAAAAGGCGGGCCAGGGATGCAAGAGATGCTTGCGCCAACTTCTGCGTTGATTGGTGCGGGACTGGGAGAGTCCGTTGGGCTTTTGACGGATGGGCGGTTCTCGGGAGCTACTTGGGGAATGGTAGTGGGGCATGTTGCGCCTGAGGCATTTGTAGGGGGAACCATTGCTCTAGTCGAAGAAGGTGATGAGATAACGATCGATGCGCGAAAACTAGTGATTGAGGTGAATGTGTCTGATGCCGAATTGGCAAAACGTCGTGCTAGTTGGAAGCAGCCTGAGCCAAGATTTAAGCGTGGATTACTTGCGAAGTATGCTTACTTAGTATCTACTGCTTCAAAAGGTGCTGTAACTGATAATTTCGACTAGTAACATACCAAGTAGCGTAAAAAAACCACCATAATATAGGTGGTTTTTTTACGCTAGTATGTCTGCGATCTGTGTTTTTTGAAGCTGAGTGATCTGATCTCTCAGTAACAGCTTACGTTTCTTTAGTCTGCGTATTTGTAATTCCTGTCTCTTATACACATCTCCGAGCCCACGAGACAGGCAGAAATCT
>OJFL01000097.1_pt1 | contig 44822 bp, 43 predicted proteins | sample 1594131 | NCBI WGS metagenome assembly OJFL01 (sample SAMN05416782, study PRJEB24817) | seawater metagenome | isolation source: Sea water | place: Canada:Atlantic | collected 2013-07 | reverse complement strand
TACACACTGCATATCGTCGGCAGCGTCAGATGTGTATAAGAGACAGGAATAATATGTCTTAAACTTCATTATTCTTTGTCTTGTCCATATCCATATCCATACCCATAATTATACTTGTAGGTATAGCTATAACGGTATTTGTAGCTGTAACGGTATCCATATCCATAGCCTGAAGAAGATGCAGAAGCAATAAGACCGTTTAATACCATTCCAAAAGGCGGCATATTTTCACGGCTATGCATCTCTTTAATGAAAGGGAATATATTCTTATCAGAGTATTGAGCACGAGACACATAAACCACCAAGTCACATAAAGGGAGTAGCGGTGTTGTATCACTTACTAATAATAAGGGTGCAGTATCAATGATAATAAGATCATAACTAGATTTTAGAATTTCTAACAATTCCTTCATTCGAGGACGCATCAATAATTCAGAAGGGTTAGGTGGAATGGCTCCAGACAATAAATAATCAATTTCATCAATCGATTTTCCTTTTACTATTAATTTATCTAAATCATTATAGTTCACATCATTTAAAAAAGTAGAAAGCCCTAAATTTCCTCGTTCAATACCTAACAAGGTATGCACCTGTGGGTTTCTCAAATCTGCCCCTATTAAAATTACTTTTTTACCCAGTGCGTTATAACTTTGCGCAATATTGTAGGACACAAAGGATTTCCCTTCTCCTTTAATCGTAGACGTTGTGATAATCACTTGAGGTTTATTTTGATTCAATAAAAAACTCATACTCGATCGAATAACACGGGTAGATTCAGCAATAATACCACGATCATCAATATCAGAAGAATAGTTTTCATCAAAAGGCACCTCACCTAATATAGATGTACCGGGTAAGCCTTTCTCTAAATCTTCTCGGGTGTTAATTTTAGTATCTAGGATTTTTAACAAATAAAGGACACCAAAAGGTATTAAAAAGCCTAAAAATAGACCACCTAAATAAATTGTATTAGTTTTTGGTGAAATAACATTAATGTTTGATGTACCGTAGCTCAAAACTTTTAAATTGGATAGAACAGAAACATAACTTATGGAGGCTTCCTCTTTTCGTTGAGATAAAAATACTAGGAGATCCTCTGCAAATTTAAATTCTCTAGCCATAGTTCTCATGGTGTATCCGTTCTCTGGAAGTTTAGAAATGATATTTCTGTTTTTATCATTTGCTTTTTGATAATTTGAAAGTGATAATTTAATATTTTTAACATAACGACTTATTCCGTTAACATTAGCTTCTCTCAATTTAACCAATTGCTCATTAATTTGAAGAACTATTGGACTTTTTTCACTAGCACTTATAAGTAAATTATTACGTTCAATTACTAAGGTATTGTAAGAATCTAATAATTGATTAACGCTGGGGTCAACAATACCAATATTAGCCGGTAAAATTTCGAAATTTTCTTGACTTTTCAATTGTTCCAAAAGTGATGTAGAAATTTCTAATTGAATTTTTAGATTAAAACTAGCTTCATTTTCTTTAATAATTTTTGATAAAGTATTTGAAGTTTGAATTTCTGTGTCAAAAATACCATTATCAATTTGATAGTTTATAGTTTTTTCAGAAATTGAGTTTAAAGTATTGGTTAGTGATTCCAAACGTTTATCAATAAACTCTATTGTGGATTTAGATAATTGCCGTTGATCTTCGATTCTATCCTCTATTAATACCTCTATAAGAATATTTAGAATTGAATCATTACGTTTTTTATTGGTACCAGCTATTGCTAAATTAATAATTTCTCCATTTTTTGATTCTGCAGTAGCTCTAATTCTCTTTTTCAATAAAAGAACCGAATAATCAAGAGAATTGGATTTTAAAATATATGTTTTTCCAACATTAAAAATAGAATCTTTTACACTTACTTGAAAATCTTTATTTTCAAAAAAGTCATTTCTGTTAATCCTATAACTTGATTTTTCATTAAAAATCAAAACTGAATCATCAGAAATTGATAAGTTAAATTGCTGTAACTTATCGGAATTTTTAAACTTAAATATGAATGGTAATTTTTGACTAAATATGATAGAGGATTTGACTCTTCCAACTTCTGTTATTGTAGTTTGAAGATTAAGTTTTTTTGAAACCTTGGCTAATATATGATTTGAGGTGATCACTGCAATGTCATTCTCAACATTAATTCTCGATCCAAATAAACTGGTAACTTCAGAAGTTAAGAAGGAACTCGTTGCATCCGATTTAGTGATTTGTAATTGAGCGGAACTTTCATATACGTTTGGGGTGTAACGAAGATAGGCGTAAGATCCAATTAAAGACATTAAAATAATTAATAAAAACCAGGGCCAAAAAAATAGATAATAGGATATCTCCTTTTTAAAATCGAATTTTTCTCCCTCATGATATTTTAATTTTTCGATATTATTATTCATTTGATTTACCTTATGAGGATTATACTACTCAGGAGAATAGAGGCTATACTCAATGCTGTGGAAATATTTCCTAAAAGACCAGCACTTTTAACTTTTTTCGAATTGGGGTTTATAATAATTACATCATTAGGTTTAACATTCTGAAATGAACTAGTTAAAAAATCAGCACTAGTTATATCTATATTAGTACTAAATCTTTGACCGTCAATTTCTCGAATTACTCTAATATCATGTCGGTTTCCATCAATAGTCAAATCACCAGATAATCCTAATGCCTGAAGAAGGCTTATATTATTTTCAGTAAATGTATAAGTGCCAGGCATTTTTACTTCTCCTAAAATGGTAAATTTTGCATTTAACAAACGAACACTAACATTAGGTTTTATTAAATGCCCTTCAGACTCTAACTGTTGTTTTATATCATTTTCTAGATCTATCGTAGTTTTTCCTTCAACAGAAATTTCTCCTAAAACTGGAAAATTAATCGTTTTATTCTTAGAAACAAGATATCCATTAATTTGCATTAGGGCTAAAGAATTTATACCATTGGCCTGAGATGAAGCTTTATTGTATGGAATCGAGGCTTTCATTTCTAAGGAAGTGACCTCAATTTTCAAGATGTCATTTTCTTGCAAAATATTTTGGGAAGAAGTTACTTTAATAATGTCGTACTCGTCTATATCTTGCATTAATAAAACTTGTTTCTTTGAAACACAAGATTGAAGTATCAATATAAATAATATAAATACTTTATTGAAAATTTTATATTTTAGTTTCATTATTTTGTGAAATTTCTTAAAGCAAAAATACCTTTTTAATATAATTAAATACACTTAATTTATTAAAAATTTCTTTTTGGTAAATCTTTAAACCATTTTTCATAAAGATTGGAATTTGGTGATATTATAACCCAAGCAGTTAAGAAGATTAATTTCAAATCTAAGAAAAATGATTTGTGGTCTTGATACCACATTTCCAATTCTCCTTTATAGGGTGCTATTACTCGTTTGTAAAATTCGTGAGGATCTTCATCTGTAACCGCAGAGATTATTGATTCTTCATCTCTGAATATAATAGATCCTATTCCTGTAAGACCAGGCTTTACATTGTATATTTTTGATTGCACCTCTTCATTATAAGCTGTAAATGTTTTAGTAACTAGTGGCCTTGGACCAACCAAGCTAATATCTCCTTTTAAGATATTGATGATTTGAGGCAATTCATTAATCTTTGTTTTCCTTAAAAAAGAACCAATTCTAGTAACTCTGGGATCATTTTGAAGTGTGATACTTCCAGTACCCATATTCATAGAATTCTTAAGCATGGTTGCAAACTTCCATATTTGGAATCTAGAATTATATATCCCATAACGTTCTTGAAAGTAAAAAACTTCTCCTTCAGCTGAAAATCTAAGAATAATAATAATGGGTATAAAAACTGGCAGTAAAATAATTAGTGATATAAAGCTAACAACAATATCTAGTAAACGTTTAAAAAATTTATACATAACTTACATTTTTTGATCTAAATGTTTACCAGTTTCAATATGTTCAAATCCTGGAACATATTTTTTTATAACCTTCACAATATCTGACTTTTGAGAATTGGAATCATTAAATACGTTCTCAAAATCAGTTTCTACATCTTCGAAAGATATTTTAACATCTGTAGTATTTATAAATCCTAAAGAATCATATTTGTTAATTTCATAATCTTCCTCTTGAGTATAAAACTCTTCATATGTTTTTTCGCCAGAGGTATCAGTCTTAAAGAAATAGATTGGATATTTATTAGGGCTTTTATTAAAATCAAATTCTTTAGCTTCTTTTTCTGATTTCACCAATTCAGGTTCAAATCCATTTTCTTTTAAGAAATCTAAAGCAATTTCCTTAAAGTAGATTTGATCTTTGTAAAAATCTAATTTTGGAAAGAAAATATTTCCAGTATCCCCTAAAAATGTAGCCAGCAGACATATTTGCCCCGATTGTTCTGGCGTTACAAAAAAACGTTTGATATCGGAAGGACAACTTAATGGTTGTCTCTTATTTAGTCTGTAAATAAAACCATCTAATAAACTTCCATTAGAAAAAGCTACATTAGCAAACCGAGCTGTTGATACCCTATATTTATCTTTCTTAGATAAAATTAATTTTTCCATTAAGCTTTTTGAAGCCCCCATAATATTAACAGGATTAGCTGCTTTATCTGTAGATACGCTAAAGAAATATTTTGGTGGATTTCCCTCACAAAGATGTAAAAGTTTGATGGCACCATAAACATTATTTTTAATTAAAGCCTCCACAGAAATTTTATCCTTCTCTGATCGAACATGTTTATGAGCTGAAAAATTTGCAACTACTTGCCAAGAATCCGATTTAAATATTTTGTCAAAAGTATCACTTAATAAATTTACAGGATAGGTAATATATTCAGGATTATAATCCAATAAGCAAGAGCTTCTCAAATCCCTCGTTAATTCTGTCAACCCATTTTCATTAATATCTACAACTGTTATCTTTGAGGGTTTATATTTTAATATTTGTTTGATATAACTTGAACCAATTGTGCCTGCTCCTCCTATAATAAGTATGTTAATCCCTTTAATATTCAATGATAATTTTTTGTCAAACTTATTCAGATCATCATCAAAATTAATGTGCTTTTTGATTATTGTTTCTTTAACCATATTTTAATTTTTAAAAGATTCTAAAGTTTTAATAATACCTTCTCTAGAAGTTAAAGGTAATTCCTTTGCTATATATTTTTTAATTTTTTCATTGTTAACCATATATGATTCTGTTAATTTTTTTAATCTTTCAGAATTTAATGGTAACGGAATTATATCTCCAATTTTAGCTATAAATTTGACTATAAACGGCGATAGATTTATGAAAAATGGTTTTTGATTATTTGAATTAGCTATTAATGATATAATTTCTTTAGTCGATAAGTATCCATCATCAGCTACATTATAAACACCAGACGGTATTGTGTTGTTTTGAATTAATTCATTAATTATGAACAGAAGATTATCTATACTACAATAGGATCTCTTATTTTGAAAAGAACCTAATATCCATGGAATTCTTTTAGATACCAGCTTATAAAGAAGGTTTAAATTCCCTTTATTATTTGGACCATGAATCATACATGGTCTTAAAATATAAACACGTTTATTTTTAGGAATATTTTTTGATAAGATATAATTCTCAGCTAATAATTTACTTTTACCATAATACGTTTTGGGGTTAGGTTTACAATCTTCACTTAAAATTCCAATAACATTATCGGCAACAGCTTTTACAGAACTCAACATAATAAAAGTAGTTGAATCAGAAATTAGAAAAGAATCAAATATTTGTTTTGTTAATTCTGTATTAACTTTATAATATTCATCTTTATTTGAAATATTTTTTAAATCATGTGCCTTTCCTGCAAGATGAATAACCGTATTTTGATTAATTAAAAATTTAGAACCTCTAACATGTTTTTTAATCTTAAAATCATTATAAAATTTATTAATAAGATTATTGCCAATAAACCCCGAAGCTCCTGTCAAATATATACTCATAAGTAATTTATAATATTAGCAGAAAGCTGCTTATTAATCGAAGAACGGCTAAACTTTCTTTTGAATCGTCCACGATCAAAATTACCTACTGTTTGATCATTTTCTAAAAAATCTACTAAAGAATTAATATCACATGGATTAAAAACAAAACAATTGGTTACTTCTTTTTTAATAAAACTTGCTGAATAACCACTTACGCCTGCAATTATTTTTTTAGGGTAGGTTGCTAATTCGAAGATTTTTGAAGGAAGAACTTTTTTAAATGCTGGGTAGTCATTCAAATGTAAGAAAAGATAATCAGCAGCGTTGTAGACACTTTTTAACTCAGATCTTGTAACTGGATCTTTTAAAATAATATTTTTTATATTCAAATTATCAATCTCTTTTTTTAATTTATGCTTTGACCCGCCATCTCCGTAAATCAAGAATGTGAAATTACTGCCAAGTCTTTTAGCTGACTGAGGAATGATCTTATCTAAACCTTGACCATTGCCAATATTTCCTGCATACACGATTAATTTAGTATTACTATTTTTAAATCGATTCATAGAATTTTCATTTTTAAGGAACTCATCATCTATGCCATTAGAAAAAAATGAAAAATTCTTATTTTTAAATTTTATAAAATAATCTTTAAATCCTTTAGAAATCAAATTAATATGGCATGCGTAGTTAAAAGTTTTATATTCAATATATTTCAAATATTTTATAGTTAAAAATTTAAAAAGAGAGGGGTTAAGAATATCAGTCATAGTGTCAACAAAAATATCTCTGATATCTAGAAATAAAGGTGCTTTATTTTTTTTTGCTAATTTATATCCTAAAAAAGCAGTAAACAACCTACTTGAAGAAGCGAAAACTAAATCTGCTTGTCTGCCTTTATTAAGCTTTAAAGCACTAAAATAAAATTTAGAAAAAGTTAAAACTTGGTCAAACATACCACTTTTGTGGGATGGCACTTTAATACGATAAATATTTAAATTGTCGAATTTTTCATAAGCTTTAACAGGCTTTTTAAAAGATTTATATCTATTTGGATATGTAGTATATACATCAATAATTACTTTTTTTGACTTCAACTCAAGCCCTAACTCTTTTGCTAAACTAGTATTTCGAAAGGAACCAGCACATAGGTCTGGCTCATAATAAAATGATAAAAAAACAATTCTTTTCAAAATTGAAAGTTTATGTTAGGATCATTTAATTGCTCAAAATTAAAATCAGAAATAATCTCTTTAATCTTATAATGCATTACATAAAATTGCCTTCCCTCATATTTATATTGAGAAGTTTTATTTTCAAGATATAATTCATGGTTTTTACAAAATTCAAGAATTAATTTAATGTTATGAACTATTGCATTACCTCGAATCTCATAAATATCTTTTGAAAATGGAATTTCTTCACGCATGATAATATCGCCTGTGTCGATTCCATCATCTATTAAATGAAGTGTAGTATATGGTTTAATTTTGTGTAAAATTGACCACTCAATTGCATTCATCCCTCTAAAAAATGGGAGATAGCCTGAATGAGCATTTATTACCCCCATTTCAAAGCAACTAATTAAATTAGATCTTAATATTCCACCACCCGAGTAGATTAACAAATCTGCATTGATCAAATTACAGAATTCTGTTGCCTTCTTGTCAGAAAAAGTATTGACTTTACAAAAAGGAATTTTATTTTTTTTACAACAAGTAGAAACATACCTGTCTATTATTTTATTTTTTTTTAAAAAATCTTGAACAACTTTTATTTCATTTGATATTTTTCTTGTATTACTATTAAAATAATGAACCATTACTTTTTCATAAAAATTTTTTGTGCCGTATAATCTAAAATAATATCGCAATTTATTTAAGCTATATGGAGTTGACTGAATAACACCACAAACTGATATATTATTTTGTGATAAAAGATTTATTAATGCTAGTGTTTGAAGGCTTTTATTATGTCCACAGGAAATTACAACTTTCATTATTTTATTTTATTTAACATTATTTTTTCAAGTATAATTGCATCTATAAAAAACTTGGTCGCCCAATTTGGCTGTCTAAATCTCATATAGTCCTTGTAATATGGTTTTGAACCACAGATTCCACCTTTAGTAAAAAATATTGATCTATTTATTTGAGATTCACATAAAGAATCTATAATTTTTAATGATGCGTTCAAAAACCTAACATCATTTTTTTTATCAAATATTTTTAACCAAATAATTGCCATTTGTGCCTCGCCTGTTAAACAACGATAGTTATTATTTGATTTAAATTTATTGTTTAATTCACCATTAATTTTACCATTTACTTCATAACTGACCATTAATTTTTCTGCAAAATTGTATGCAATATCAAAATATTTTGTATTGTTTAAAATGAAAGAACTCTCTAAAAATCCTCTAATAGTGTAAGCAATTGTATGTAAAAATGCAGGTTTACCTTTTTTAAAACCACAATCATTCACAAAAGAATTTTTACAAATTCTATCTGATATTAGATCAAGGGTTTTTTTAGCAGAAATAACAATATCATTATTTTTTAAAATTTTCCCAGCCATAATCATTGGCCACGCAACTCTTGTATAATAACTCGGATTAAATCCTCGAATATAATTTCCTAGATCCCAACTTCCGTCGGGATTCTGTTCTTGAACAAGCCAAAGACTAGACTTTGTTAATGAATCAAAAATATGCTGTTCCCCTTTTTCCTCAAATGATCTACATAAACCTATAATTATTTGAGCAGTATTAAAAACACTTTGAGAACTTTTATTTTTCTTATTGTATAAGGATCCTGGAAAAGAACCATCACTATTTTGAATTGAAATTAACCATTTAGTTAAATCAGATGCTAATTTTTCATATTCTTTAAATTTTTTATCATATTTTTTTGAGTCATATAAAGTCGGAATTATATAACCAGTTGTTTCTGGATATGCGTATGACCATCCTTTAACAGGGTTAAATAATTTTGAATAGTACGCAGAACTTCCTCCATCTTTTCTACAACTTAATTTGATAAAATTTAAGGCTTCTGATAATTGAGTTCGCCTAAAATTTAATTTGTCCATTATTAAATATTTTTTTAATTTAATTGTTAATAAAAGTTATTTTTATAAATTTTCATATTATTCTTTCTCTGGAAGTGTTATCATTTTTTTAAATTTGAAATTATTAATTGTGGTTTCCCTGATTTTGTGGGAGCAATAAAATCAACTTCCTTAAATTCAATTTTGAAAGGCTCATTAATATGTTTAAGTATTTCTTGCTGAATTTCAATTAGAATTTTATTATCAAACCCCTCACCCCTAATAATATTAATTATTATGCCATCTATATTATTTTGTATAACACAAAATTGTTTTATTTCTGGGATATGTTCAAAAATACCTGTAAAAGAGTGGACAACTAGAAACTTATTTAATTTTGTTTTTACTAAATCGGTGTCACGACCAATTATTTTTTGCCAAACCGGTAATCCTAATTCTCTTGTTTTTGGTATAGAATTGGCAGGGAGTTTTATAGCTAAATCACCAATTCTATATCTGATTAGAGGCATTGCAAAAGCATTCAGATTTGTAACTATTACATGTCCCATTTCACCATCTTTAACTGGCAAATCATTATCATCAACTATTTCAACATATGAATTTAATAACATTTGATACATGTTTTCTTGATCTTTTTGCCCACCAAGCATCAATCCCTCGGCAGATCCATAAGTCTCATAAATATCTACATTGAAAGCTTGTTTTATTATTTTTTTATAATGATCAAAAAGTTTATCTCCCCAAGTAATAGCAACTTTAAAATCTACTGATATATCTTCTTCAATAGCATATTTTGCTATTACATATAATGAAGAGGCGTATCCTGCTAAAACCGGTTTATTTTTTGTTTTTGCCCATTTTAATGCCTTTATTACATCATCTTTATTATGTGTAAATGCCTGTAAATAATAAGTGTTTAATAAATTGTCTTTTATGGTTTTAATAAATCCTCTATTCGGAGTTATTCCGGTTTGCAAAACTGGATCACCTATTTTATATCCTGCCCACTCCCACCAAAGAATTTGTGTTGCTCTAACATATGATTGATCAACTTTACTCATGTATAGTATACTTTGTTGGCCGGTTGACCCACTACTTACACATTTGATTAAATTCTTTTTTTCATCAGCAAGTAGATTGTTTTGTTGTTCTAATAATAAAGTTTTATTTACAATAGGAAATTTGTTTAAATGTAAATGTAAATTATCTTCTTTTTTTAAATGTTTGAAATTTGAATAGAAAGGAACATTATTTATAGCATGCAAAAGTAATTTATTAAGCTTATTTTGTTGTACTTCTATTATTTTATCTTTATCACTACTATACATTGATCTTAATTCAATCAATGTTGACATAAATTTAATACCAAGTAAAAAGTCAACAACTTTAAGAACTAATTTTTCTAATAAAAAATTTTTAAGTTTCATATTTCAACTATTAATTAAATAGATGTAACCATTTAGGCTTAATTTTTTGCCAAGAAAAACTTTCAGACATTTTCTTGGCATTTAACATAATATCATTGTACAGTTCTTTATCCTCTATTAGCTCTACTATTTTATTTACATATTGATCAATATTATTTTCATAAACTTTCATGATATTTAGATTGTCTTCCCACAAAACATCTATTTCTCCTACAGAGTTAGAAACAATAGGAATACCACATGAGGAAGCTTCAATTAAACAAACACCGAAACTTTCGAATGATGTCGTGTTTAAAAAAATTTGACTTTTATGAAAATATTTATAAAGCTCATTATTTGGCACAGGGCCAGTGATGTTAATTTTATCATTAAGTTCTAATTTATTAATTATTTTTTTAACTTTTGAGAGCTCTCCTTTATCTGGACCAATCATAGTTAATGAGGTATTGGGATATATTTTTAACAATTCATTTAAAATTCTTACTGGAATATCTGGATTATAAGTAGAATCAAAAGCTCTTACCCATAAAAGTGAGTATTCTTTAAAATCACCACTTGTGAATGGAAAATTATTTAGTTTTATTGAATTTGGTAAATAATGAATTTTCACTCCATTTTTTTCATAATATCTTTTCAAATACAAAGAGGTGGTTTGAATATAATCTGCTTTTTTTACTAAATTTCTGAATCTTAAATTATTTGATTTGGTAAATTCAATAAGATTCCCTCCTCTAAGAGTCAGAATATTTTTTTTACCGAACAAAAAACCAAAAAAAACAGCAATTTCAGAAATTATAAAAGCGGGGCCACTAAAAACATCAACATGTAATATCTTACCTTTAAAAAAAATTATAGCACAAATAATATCAATAATTCTAAAAAATTTATTTTCATATCTTGAAACTGCAGAAATTTGAAAATCATCTGAAAGTCTTTCAATCAAATGTTCAGAAACTCCTTTAGTTCCTTTTTGTTTAGACAATAAATTGCCAATTAATAAAATTTTTTTCATGTGATAACTAATAAATTTTATTCATACTCTTAATTTAATTTTTAACAAAAGAAATAATTTTTTTATTCTGAATACTATTGTCGGCATCTTTTGCAATTTCTAAACCATTTAAAATAATTTTTTTCCTTAAAGCACTATCATTAATTAAGTTAATTACTGCTGAAACAATTTCATTTTCATCTTTTGGTTTAATTAAAATTGCAGAGTGTTTATCTTTTAAATAGTATGGAATTCCTCCAACATCTGTTGAAATAACTGGCAATGAGTTAGCTAATGCTTCCCATATAGATCTTGGAAACCCCTCATGGTAAGAAGGAATTATATAAATATCTGATTTACGATATAGTCTATTTAAATCCTTTCCAGATGAAACCCAGCCATGAAAATTAATAAAATCAGATATATTTAATTCTTTAGCTAAATTCACTAATTTAGTGTGTACAATTTTTTTCCTAGAGTTATCTTTTCCTGCAATATTAAGATGTACATTATAGTTTTGGCACCTAATTAAATAAACAGATTTAAAAAGCTCTATTAAACCCTTGGAGAAATCAAGCCTACCTGTATATAGTAAATTAATTCTATCATTTACACAAGTATCTGCTCTGTAAAAGAAATCAGATTTGGACAAGGTTGAAGTTTTAATCAATAAAATTTTTTTTGAAACTTTTTTGTATTTATTGTATAACTGATGAGAATTAACAATTAAATCAGTTTTTGATAATTGTGCATTAAATAATTTAGCGAAATACTGATGCATTAATATATTAGGTAAATATTTTAAATTGTTAAACTTAAAATGTCTTATGCCCTCAGAATAATCACCAACAATTAAGAAATATATTTTTTGATTATTTATATACTTATAAAAAAATGGCGCTAGAGGAGTTGGTGACCTTACTATTAATATTTCACATTCATGAATCGCTTTCATTTTATTAAACAATATTTTTTTGTGAAAAATTAGTCTATGTAAAAAATGAGTTTTAAAACCTAAATTAATCCAATAAATATTTTTACTAATTAAAAAAGTATCAGCCAACTTCACCTCATTTGAATTACATTCATGCATTATTAAGTATAATTCATCTACCTCGAATGCAAGGCTTTCAAAAAACATAGCAAAAAAAGAAGGAACTTTAATTTTATTACCGATTTTTAAAATTGGTATATGATAGTAAAAAGCTAATTTCATTTTTTACTATTTTCTCTAATTAATACTGATTGAGAAGTCACTATCCCGATAAGAACCCATGCGTATACATTAAATAAGGCTGAAATAAAATATAAATGAATACAACAAGCAAAAAATGAGAAATAAAATGCACTTTGAATATTATTTAGAGTTTTGCTAAAATAAATATATGTTGAAACATTATATAAAATTATTAACAAAAAAGGAATAAAGGTAATCAAACCCATTTCGGATAAAAGCTGAAGATAGGAATTGTGAGCACTAGTTTCATTAATTGTAAATTTATTAGTAACAACATCAGTATTAGCAAACCTACCTTTAAAAACAACATCAGTTTTTCCAAAATTTGTAGCTCCAACTCCAACTATTGGATTTTCTTCAAACATTATTAAACCTTTTTCAATCATTGCAAGTCTAGTCTGATAAGAACGATCTTCGTTTATTTCTTTTGTGTTGTATATTAAATTATATATTCTATCGCTACTTGATTTAATTGAACTTGATACAAAATTTAAGTTCAAAATGAAAATCAAAATTAAGCTAACTACACCAAACTTAAATATAGAAACAAAATTTATTTTTTTAAAATTTAAAACAAAAAAAACTGATAGAAAAACTAAACCAAATCCTGCTCTTCTTCCGTCAAATAATAGAGATATTAAAACTAAAAATAAAATTACATAAGAAAAATAAAATCTTTTTTTAATGTCTTTGAAATAAACAAAAAAAGGAACCGTAAAACATACAAACAAAAAAGCAACGGTATTTGAAGAAATATAGTTTAGTAAAAAAAAATCCTTTGGTGCAAAATCTCTCAAAAAACTATACACAATTAATATTAAATAAAAAGGAGAGGCATATTTTAATGCTAATGATAAAGTTATATGGTGTCTTGATTTAATTAGTACATTTATTATTAAAATCCAATATATATAATTAATGATTTTGGAAAAAACATCTGTAATTTCAAAGTTATAAAGGGAAGATATTATAACTCCAATTGAATATAATGCTATTATTATTTTGACATAAGATTTATAATTATTTAATGCTAATTTTTTTTTTGTAACTATAAAAAAAAATAAAAAAATAAAAAAACCAAAATTAAAACCAAATAATATTAAATATGGAAAAACTGTAAAACCAAGGAATAATCCAAAAATTTTATTCAATGAGTTCATTTGTAATAGTTATATCTTATTGTGATGAGTTGGTCCAGTTTTTTTTAGTATGCTATCAACAATACCTAAAATAATTGCTTTAAATAATTTTATTTTATTTTTTTGAGTTAAAATAATTTGTTTCCCATATATAAAAAATGATAAAAAAACTTTTAGCTTAACTATTAATGAAAAATTATTATTGTTTAAAACTTTATTATACTCATTAAACAAGTGAAAATTTCTAAATCTATAATACAAAAACAATGGAGATAGAATTTTATTAGTCCTTGATGTTTTATCTCTTATTAAATGAGCGTCTTTTACTAAAATCAAATTTGTGTGTAAAGAAGCCATTAAACCATAAACTGAATCATCTCCTGCAATAAAAAATCTTTTATCTGGAAAACCAATTTTAGAAACAATATTTTTAGAAATTAGAGTTCCCTCAAAACAACATGTATTAACAGGATAATAATATTTATCATTTTGATTTGATGGTTTCGTGCTTCTCACAAGCCTAAACTTTTCAATATCAAAAATACCTCCCCAATCTACATCTTTATTGTCAGAAAAAAATCTCCAAGGAATAATACATTCCGAAATGTTTTTAAATTCCATTAACTTTTCTAATGCATCTGATTTTGGGTATACATCGTCATCCATCATCCATATCCAATCAGCATTATTATTAAATGCATATTCGACTCCCTTATTAAATCCTCCTGCTCCACCTAAATTTTCTTGTGTTATAACAGTTATGTTTTTTTGTTTAATTAACCAATCTAATGTTCCATCTGTCGATGAGTTATTTACAACAACAATTTCATCAATTTTATAAGTCTGAGATTTTAATGAATCTATAACTTTTGGTAATAATGAAATTCTATTATATGTTACAACAAAAGCTATTATTTTCATGACTCTTCTTTTGAAAACTTTAATGCTCTGGCAACAATCTGATGCATATCATAATATTTATATTCTGCTAGTCTTCCTCCAAATATTATATTTGGATAACTTTTAGATAATTTTTTATAGTTATTAAATATGTTCTGATTTACCTCATTGTTCACAGGATAATATGGTTCATTAGAACCATCATACTCTATTGGATACTCTCGTGAGATATACGTAGTTGGTTGTTTACCAAACTCAAAATGTTTATGCTCAATAATTCTTGTGAAAGGTACCTCAACATCAGTATAATTAACTACAGCATTTCCTTGAAAGTTTGGAGTTTTTAATATCTCATTCTCAAACTTTAGACTTCTATAGTTTAGCTTACCAAACCTATAATTAAAAAACTCGTCTATTTTTCCTGTGAATAAAATTTTATCTGAAATATTTTCAAAATGTTCCCTATTTTCAAAAAAATTAGTCTCTAATTGCAAATCTATCCCTTTTAACATTTTTTCGATAATTTGGGTATAACCCCCAATAGGAATTCCTTGGTAAATATCATTAAAATAATTATTATCATAATTAAACCTAAAAGGAAGTCGTTTAATAATGAAAGATGGTAATTCTTTCGGACTTCTACCCCATTGTTTTTCTGTATATCCTTTTATCAGCTTTTGATAAATATCATCACCGCATAGAACTAATGCCTGTTCCTCTAAGTTTTTCGGATGTTTTATGTGAGAATATTTTTTTCTTTGCTCATTAATTTTTTTTAATGCTTCATCTGGTGTTTTTACTCCCCAAAGTTGATGAAAAGTATTCATATTAAAAGGAAGGTTATATAATTCAGATTTATAACGAGCAATAGGTGTGTTTGTATACCTATTAAATTCTGCAAATGAATTCACATAATCCCAAACTTCTTTGTTATTCGTATGAAAAATATGAGCGCCATATTTGTGAACATTAATATCATTAATTTTTTCTGTAAATATATTCCCTCCTATATGATTTCTTTTTTCAATTATTAAACATTTTTTATTTCTCTTTTTCATTTCATAGGCAAAAACACTTCCAAATAAACCGGATCCCACGATTAAGTAATCATATTTATTTTTCATTAAATATATTTTTTAAATCATTAGTATACATACAAATATTATCATCAATCAAATGCTTAAATCTATCACGACCAATTTTGTCAATAATAATTGTCTTAATTGATAAATCTGTACTTTCCTCAGCTATGGAACTCCAAGGTGTAACTACTATAACATTATAATTGTTTAAATTATCTTTCCAATCATTAAATTCATCAAAGTCGTAATTAATATTGATAGAATTTAGTTGATCACTAAATATCTTTTTTGAGGTCTCCCTAGGATGCATTCTAATCCTAAGTTTAAAAAGGTTATGATTTTGCAAGAATTTATAGAACACAGGATGAATACCATTAACCTCAATTGAAGAGCAATACAAAATCATATCATCTTTCAGATTACAATATTTAACAGGGTCTAAATTAATGTCTTTTTTTAAAATAACATTCACTTTAAAGTCTTTATATAAGTGTTCTTCTAGGTAATTTTTGGTTTGGATGTTATTTACAAAAATTTCATCAACTAATTTTATTGGACTTGGTCTTGAATATGGGAAAAAATTAATAATTGAACCATGCTGTATTTCTGTTATTTTTTTATTATTACAAATAAATATTAAATTTATTGTAACTTCATCATAGTAACATGGAATAAATATTTCATCATAGTTTATAAAGTTCAATAATAATTTATAAAATCTAAAAGTTGATGCTGATTTATTTCTTTTCAAGAATTTATCATTAAAAAATTTTGTAAAAAACCCTATGTTATAAACTTTTTGACCACTGAAAGTATTAATTATTTTTGTTGTATGATAATTTAATACAGAAGTGTTTTTAAGGCATCTGTCTTTGAAGAAATTTTCATAAGAGGTTATGTTCGGAGTGGTGAAAATTATTTTACGATGTTTAAATTTTAATAAAAACTTTAATAAATCAATCAAATTTCTAAATACAATTGAAAGCTTTAAAAAAAAAGATTTTTTTTTAATTAAAACTGAGTTATTATTGTTATTTAAACTTGATATATATTTATGATTTTCTTTAAAAAAAGAATTTATTCTATTCATATTTTATTTTAGATAATTTCTTTTGAATTGTTTCTTTAAAGTGTTTTAAATATCCAATTTTGTTTAAACAAAAATATATTGAAAAAAATAACAAAACTGAACTTAAGAAGTAATTTAAATATCTAAGGAGCGGGTCTTCAATAATAATTATAAATAAAAAAGATAAAACCGATAATAATGGTATTAGTTTTATTATCGTTTCTTCTTTCAGTAACTTAGATGATAGCCAATTTAAAACAATATTGGAAAATAAAATTGATGATATAATTGAAGCTGATATAACCCCAATTATACCAAACTTATCTATCAAGGTTAGTGCAATAATAATTTTTAAAACACCATCAAAAATACGACTTAAATTATGGATTTTAACTTTATAAATGGTAGTAGCTAATAGTATTCTATTTGGAAGAACTGCTGATTGTATTATGAAATTAACAAAAAGAAATAAAGTTATTTTTTCACCTAAATAATAATTTGGCCCTACCCATAGAGATATAAACCAGTTACTAAACATAACAATTATAATTCCAATTAAAAATGCAAAAATAATAGATATATAATATGAATAATTATACATTTTTGATAGGTTTTTTATATCTTTTTTTCCGTAAGACTGAGCGAAATATGGTCTAGAAGAATTAAATAATATTCCATGAAATTTTTCAGCTATTTGAAATAACTTTAAATTTATTGCATAGGATGCAACAATGGATAATGATATATATTTACTTATTAATATTGCATCAAGTCTAAAAATTAATACACCTGCGATAGATCCTAAAGTGAACCAAATGCCATTATTTAACAAATAATAAAAACTCTTTTTACTAAATTTTTTAAAATTTAATTTTAAAAAGGAAAATGATTTTTTTACTCTGAATATAGTTACAAAACTTAATAAAATATTTGAAATTAAGCTACTAATAGCGAGTGCAAGTAATTTGTAGCCAAAAATTAATAAAATTACTATTAAGAATGTCTGTACTATTAACTTACCAATTTTAAGATAATTATCAATATCTATTTGCTTATCAGCTGTAAGTAATGAGTTTAATGGTTGAGTAATATAACTTATATAAAATCCCCCTAACAAAAATAAAATAATTAATTCAAGACTTTCCTCATTTAAATTATCAAAAAAAAACTCCGGATTAAAATAAACAAAAGAACTAAAAACGATTAATATTAAAGAACTTAAGAGGTGGCCATAAAAAGCTGTGTTAAATAGAATTTCAAGCTCATTAAAGTCTTTTTTACCAATAACTTGTGCAGCTTTGGAATTAAAAGTTGCATTAATACCTAAATTAGTTGCCCCAGCCCATGCAATTAATTCTCCAACTATTATAAATATACCATATTCAGGATCAGTTAAATATTTTAAAACAAAAGGAACTAAAAAAAGAGAGGTTATTAAGCTAGCTATAATGAATATATAGCTTGCAGTTATTCCTTTAACAAAAAGTTTTTTTTCAGACATTAATAAAAACTAAAATGTATTTATTATTTTTTTTATTTTTATTAATCTACTAAGTAATGGTTCTAAATTATTTAAATTAAGCATATTAGCTCCATCACTTTTTGCATTTTCTGGATCAAAGTGTGTTTCAATAAACAACCCATCTACATTATTAACTATTCCTGCTCTAGCAATTGTCTCGATCATTTCTGGTCTTCCTCCAGTTACTCCAATAGTTTGGTTTGGTTGCTGAAGTGAATGAGTAACATCTAAAATTATTGGAGCAAATTCACGCATTTCAGGAATCCCTCTAAAATCAACAACCATATCTTGGTAACCAAACATAGTACCTCTATCCGTAATCCAAGCTTTTTTACTACCCGCATCTTTGACTTTTTGAACAGCATGCTTCATAGCTGCAGGGCTCATAAATTGTCCTTTTTTTAGATTTACAACTTTTCCTGTTTTTGCTGCTGCTACAACTAAATCTGTCTGACGAACTAAAAAAGCAGGAATTTGTAAAACATCAACATACTCAGCAGCTTTTTCAGCATCAGAAGTTTCATGAATATCAGTTACTGTTGGTATCCCAAAGGTATCAGATACTTTTTTCAAAATCTTTAAGGCTTTTTCATCACCAATCCCTGTGAAACTATCAATTCTACTTCTATTCGCTTTTTTAAAACTACCCTTAAATATATATGGTATTTTTAAAGCATCTGTGATTTTAACTACTTTTTCAGCTATTCTTAGAGCCATTTCTTCACTCTCAATTGCACAAGGGCCAGATAGCAAAAAGAAATTGTTACTATCTGTATTTTTAATATTGGGTATGTTTTTTAAAATCATTTTTCTTTATTTTTTTAAATCTTCAATTATTTTATTAAGCAAATTCTGCTTTTCTAGGATATAATCTGCAACATCTCTAAAAACTCCTTCACCCCCATTGCTATTGGTAGTAATATCTACATTTTCTTTCATATAATTTCTTGCATCATTGGGTGTAACACTAATCCCACACTTTGTTAAAATTGTTAGATCGATAATATCATCTCCTATATAAAGGATATTTTCATCCTTTAAGTTATAGGTTTTTTTAAAATTCTGGTATTCTATGTTTTTATCCAAAATACCATGTTTATGAAAGTCTATTTTAAGTTCCTCACACCTGTTTTTAACTACTTTTGAGTTTCTCCCTGTAATAACTCCAATATTAAAATTTAACTTTTTCAAATGAGAGATTATTTGCCCATCTTTTACATTAAATTTTTTATACTCAAGACCATTGTCATCATAAATAATACTACCATCTGTCAAAACTCCATCTACATCTAATAGAAAAGCTTTAATTTTCAAGGCTTTATTATTAGTGTCATTATTAAATATCATGTTCTATCATTTTTAATGCTTTTTGATAATCATCTTCAGTATCTATGCCAACAGATTTAAATTTTGTTTCTAATATTTTAATTTTAAATCCACTTTCCAAAATTCTAAGCTGTTCTAACATTTCTAGTTTCTCTAAATTACTATTCTCTAGACTTGAATATTTTGTTAGAAAATGTTTTTTATACCCGTAAATACCAACATGTTTAAAAAAAATTGCACTTTTAAAAAATTTCTTTTCATCAATCAATAATTGACTATTGTCTATAATATGTGGGATACATGATCTTGAGAAATATAGTGCATTATTTTCATTGTCTTTAACAACTTTAACAACATTAGGATTAAATAGTTCCTCAAAAGTTAACAACCTTTCACAGGCAGTAACCACTTTTACTTTTTCAGCTTCTAATTCTCTAAACAGCTTCTCTATCAATAAAGGACTTATAAATGGTTCGTCACCTTGTACATTGATTACAGCCTCAAAATCTAAACCCTCAATAGCTTCTATAATTCTATCAGTTCCAGATTTATGTTCCACACTAGTCATAATAACATTTTGTGTATATCCTGAGCAACTCTTTTTTACTTTTAAACTATCAGTTGCAATAAATACATCAACCCCACAAACTTTCATACACTGCTCATAAACTCTTTGTAATATTGTCTTACCATTTAAATCTAGTAGTACTTTATTTGGTAATCTAGTTGAGGATAGCCTTGCTGGAATTACGATTATCTTTTTCATTTAATCAAAGACCTAAATCATAAGACTGTACAATTCCAACTAATAAACCTTTATCATTTTTAACTATTAAAGAATTTATTTTTTTTGAAAACATTAAATCCCCTGCAATTTTTAATTTTGTGGTTTCTAAAACAGTTTGTGGTTCCTTAGTCATAATATCTAATGCTATTAATTTGAAGAAATTTGTTTCATTAGATTCCATTGCTCTTCTGATATCTCCATCAGAAATTACACCAATAATAGTATTGTTATTGACTACAACCGCTAATCCACATTTACCAGAACTTAGAATATTAATTACCTTTTTAATGGACTCATTTGGAGTTATCAGTGGTAATGAATCCTTTTTCATAACATCACTAACATTTTGAAGAAGTCTTTTACCGAGACTCCCTCCAGGATGAAATCTAGCAAAATTAACATCTTTAAAATCTCTCAGCTTCATTAATGCTACAGCTAATGCATCACCCATTACCATAGTTGATGTTGTAGAGGAAGTTGGTGCTAATTGTAAAGGACAAGCTTCAACGTTAACAGATATATTTAAATGGAAATCAGTGTTTTTTGCCAATGAGGAATCTAGATTACCGCTCATTGAAATTGTTGTATTTTTCTGGTTTTTTAAAAAGGGTATTATTTTTAAAACTTCATCTGTTTCTCCAGAATTTGAAATTAGAAGGACTATGTCCTCTTTTTCAACCATTCCAAGATCTCCATGGTATGCTTCACCAGGATGTAAAAAAAAACTTGGTGTACCTGTACTAGCCAATGTTGCGGCAATCTTTTTACCAACAATTCCAGATTTACCCATTCCAGATATTATAAGCTTACCCTTACTATTAATAATTGATTTTACTGCATTTTCAAAATCAATAGTTAATAAGGTTGAAAGGTTTGCAATTTCTTTTGATTCTATTTCAATAACTTTTTTTGCAATTTTTAATATATTCATTTATTTTTAAGATTAATTTATAAAATTCCACAAAAATCTAACACGAGTTTATTTCTCTTAATCTCTAAATTCTTGAACTCATCATGCGCAACCAAAAAAGTGATAATATCTGCCTCACTTACAGCAGTTTTATAATTTGTGAGTTTAAATACATTGTGCTCTTTAATATTGGGTTCTACGATAAAATAGATTCCATTACTATCATTTTGTAGAACTTTTTGAGCGATATATTTAGCTGGAGACTCTCTTAAATCATCGATATTGGGTTTAAAAGACAAGCCCATTAATGCTACTTTTGGTTTCCTACCATGTTCAATTTCAAATTTAAGTTTCTCATTTTGTATTTTCTCTGCACACCAAAACGATTTGTAATTATTTACCTCCCTAGCAGTACCTATAATTTTTGACTCGATAGGATAGTCTGAGACAATAAAGTAGGGATCTACAGCTATACAATGTCCTCCAACCCCACATCCAGGTTGTAAAATATTGACTCTTGGATGTTTATTAGCTAGAGAAATCAATTCCCAAACATTGATATCTGCTTTATCACAAATTAAAGAAAGTTCATTAGCAAATGCTATTTGGACATCTCTGGAAGAGTTTTCTACCAGTTTACACATTTCTGCCGTACGAGCATTGGTTCCATGTAATTGACCTTTAACATACTTTGAATAAAATTTTATTGCTTTATGAGTAGAGGCTTTATCAATTCCTCCAATTACACGATCATTCTCAACAAGCTCATACATTACATTACCCGGAAGAACTCTTTCTGGGCAATAAGCCATAAATATCTTTCCTTCTAATTCGGGTCTTGAAGTATAAATCAGTTCTTGCATTTTCTGAGTGGTTCCAATTGGTGATGTTGATTCAATGATATACAAATCTCCTTCTTTCAAAATTGGCAGAATTTCATTTGTGGCTGCTTGAACATAAGAAATATCTGGCTCATGATTTCCTTTAAATGGTGTAGGTACAACAATTAAATAAACATTGGCAACTGATGCTTGAGTTGATGCTTTAAAGCTTCCATTTGAAACTGTATCTGCAACAATTTTATCTAAATCTGGCTCTACGATATGTATTTTCCCTTTGTTAATGATATCCACAACATCTTTATCGATATCAACACCTAATACATGAGTTCCATGACTAGCTATTAATGCTGATGTGGGTAATCCAATATATCCTAATCCTATGGTTACTACTTCTGGGTTCATTATTTTATACTTTTTATAAAGTCTACAATTCTTTTTGATGCCAAACCATCTCCATATGGATTATGTAGTTTGGACATTTTAGTGAAATTATACTTGTTATTTAATAAATTCAAAGCTTTGTTTACTATGAGATCTTCATTAGTTCCAACTAGCAATACTGTACCTGCTTCAACTGCCTCTGGCCTTTCAGTGGTATCTCTCATTACCAGTACAGGTTTTCCTAAACTTGGTGCTTCTTCTTGAACACCTCCACTATCTGTTATAATAATTTTAGAACGATTCATCAACCAAATAAAATCTTGATACGCAAGAGGGTCTATTAAAAGAACATTGTTTACTTCTGACAAAATTCTTTTTACGGGTTCTTGAACCTTTGGATTTAAATGGACAGGATAGATAATTAAACGATCAGTATTATCTAATGCAATTCTTTTTAGGGCTTTGCAAATTCTTTCGAATCCTGCTCCATGATTCTCTCTTCTATGCCCAGTTACTAAAATAACATCTCTATTTTTTATTTTTATCTTGATTTTTTTTATGAGATCGCTTGGATTTTCATTCACTTTTTTTACAGAGTCTAACAATGCATCGATTACAGTATTTCCAGTAATCAAAATTGAATCCTGCTTTATATTCTCTTTTAATAAGTTAGTTTCTGAGGTTTGCGTTGGTGCAAAATGATAATCGCATATTCTTCCTGTTATTTGTCTATTAATTTCTTCCGGATATGGTGCGTATTTGTTATGAGTTCTTAATCCAGCCTCTACATGGCAAACTTTTGCTCCACTGTAAAAAGCAGCAATACTTCCCGCCATAGTTGTTGTTGTATCTCCGTGAACATAAACATAGTCTGGTTTAAAATCTTCCAACACAGATTGAAGATTAGTGATAATATCAGCCGTTAACCCATAAAGATTTTGACCCGGCTTCATTAGATTTAAATCATAATCAGGAACTATTTCAAAAAACTCTAAAACTTGATCTAGCATTTCTCTATGTTGAGCAGTTACACAAACTTTTGTTTGAAAATATTTATTGTTGTTTTTAAATTCTTTAACCAATGGAGCCATTTTTATGGCTTCTGGTCTAGTACCGAAAATGATAAGATTCTTTTTTTTCATACATTATTTCCTATTTGATAATATTCAAAACCTTTTTGTATTAAATTATAAGCATTATACTGGTTTCTACCATCAAATATAATTGGATTGTTCAGTAAAGATTTTATTTCGCTAAAATCTGGAGATCTAAATTCTTTCCACTCAGTGAGTAAAATCATTGCTTCTGAGTTATTAAGTACTTCATATTTTGACTTAAAGTATAAAACTCTCTCCATATCTTTTAAATAAAAAGTTCTTGCTTTGTCCATTGCTTTTGGATCATATGCCTTTACTTTTGCTCCTCTTTTCACCAATTCTTTTATAACATAAATCGCAGGTGCTTCTCGCATGTCATCTGTTCCTGGTTTAAAGGCCAAACCCCAAATTCCAAAAGTAAACCCGGTTAGATCCTCTCCAAATCGGTTTATAATTTTATTAACGATTACTAATTTCTGAGCATCATTTACTTCTTCCACTGCAGTAATTAATTGTGCTTTATAACCATTTTCTTTGGCAATTTTTGTAAGTGCCTTCAAATCTTTTGGAAAACAAGAACCCCCATATCCAGCTCCAGGATAAATAAAGCTGTAACCGATACGACTATCGGAACCAATTCCAATTCTCACTTTGTTTGCATCTGCACCTACTTTCTCACAAATATTTGCAATTTCATTCATAAATGAAATTTTTGTAGCCAACATGGCATTAGCAGCATATTTAGTCATTTCGGCAGATCTTACATCCATAGTAATGAAGCGATCATGTGTTCTAAAAAATGGCGAATACAATTGTTTCATAATATCCATTGCTTCAGTAGTCTCTGCTCCAATCACCACTCGATCTGGTTTCATAAAGTCACTAATCGCATCTCCTTCTTTTAAAAATTCTGGATTAGAAACGACATCAAACTCTAAAGCAACATTTCTCTTGTTTAATTCTTGCTGAATTACCTCTTTTACTTTATCAGCTGTACCAACTGGAACGGTAGATTTATCTACAACAAGAAGTTTTTTAGTCATACTTTGACCTATCTCTTTGGCTACGGCTTTTACATATTGTAACTCAGAAGAACCATCTTCACCCATCGGAGTTCCAACTGCAATAAATACAATGGTAGCATCTTGAATACTCTCTTTTAAAGAAGTAGAAAACAATAAGTTATTATTTTCTATATTTTTTAACACCATAGGTGCTAAACCAGGCTCAAAAATAGGAACAATTCCTTTTTTCAGGCTTTCTATCTTTTGTTCATTTATATCCACGCAAGTGACGATATTTCCCATTTCAGCAAAACAAGTCCCTGAAACTAGACCAACATATCCAGTTCCTATGATGGTAATATTCATTTTTTATATTTTATAAATTAGCATCAATAATATTCTTGTCTAAAAAATTTTTAACATCATAAATGACTCCTTTTTCATTCTTTAAGGAAAGGAAATCAATTTCTTTGAATTCTTCATGTGACACAGTGAGAACAACTGCATCAAATTTTTTGTTAGGTAAAGATTTTAAAGATTCTAAACCATATTCATGCATCACCTCTTCCTCATCTGCCCAAGGATCATGAATTGTGATATTTGTTCCATAATCTTTTAAAGCATTTATAAGATCTACTGCTTTAGTATTTCTTACGTCTGGACAATTTTCTTTAAAGGTAATTCCTAAAATAAGTACTTTAGAGCCATTAACAGGGATGTCTTTCTTAATCATACACTTTACAATCTCAGAGGCCACATAATCTCCCATACCGTCGTTTAATCGTCGACCAGCTAAGATAATTTCAGGGTGATACCCATGTTCTTGAGCTTTTTGCGCCAAATAATAAGGATCAACACCTATACAATGCCCACCAACCAAACCTGGTTTAAAAGGAAGAAAATTCCATTTAGTGCCTGCGGCTTCTAGAACATCATGTGTATTGATGTCCATTAAATTGAAGATTTTTGCTAATTCATTTACAAATGCAATGTTAATATCTCGTTGAGAATTCTCTATTACTTTTGAAGCTTCCGCTACTTTTATGGTAGGTGCTAAATGCGTGCCTGCTGTAATTACAGATTTGTACAAAGCATCTACTTTAAAACCTATTTCTTGAGTAGAACCAGAGGTTACTTTTAATATTTTTTCTACGGTATGTTCTTTGTCTCCTGGATTGATTCTTTCTGGGGAATAGCCTGCATAAAAATCTTTATTAAATTCTAAGCCTGAAATCTTTTCAAGAACAGGTACACAGTCGTCTTCGGTAGCTCCTGGATAGACTGTAGATTCATAAATTACAACATCTCCTTTTTTTAATACTGCACCAACGGTTTCACTTGCTTTAATTAGCGGAGTTAAAATAGGTCTATTATTTTTATCTACTGGTGTTGGAACTGTGATAATGTAATAATTACAATCCTTAATTTCATCAAACTTATTGGTGCAAAACAGTCCATTTGAATCAGTGTTTTTATCAATTAATACAGTTTGTAAGGTTTCGTTATCAACTTCTAAAGTAGAATCTACACCAGTCATCAACTCAGTTATTCTATCTGTATTGATATCAAATCCAACTACTGGATATTTAGTTGCAAAAAGTCTTGCCAGGGGCAAACCAACATATCCTAGTCCTATAATTGCTATTTTATCTTTGTTCATATTTTATATTTACAAATTTTTCCAATACCATTTCACAGCTTCTTTTAGTCCTTGCTGGAGGGTAAACTGTGGGTTATAATTTAAATTCTCTTTTGCTTTAGCTATACTAGCGTGTGAATGTGGAATATCACCCGGTCGAGTTGGACCATATATGACCTCAACATTTGAAATTTTTGAATCAAATTCAGATAAATATTCTTTTAAGTATTTCATTAAATCATTTAAGGTATTTCGATCTCCATAAGCTACATTATATACAGTATTAATTGCTTTTTCGTTGGTTGTCACAAGACTTAATAGATTGGCTTGTATCACATTATCAATGTAGGTGAAATCCCTTGAGAAATTTCCATCACCATTAATAACAGGAGATTCTCCTTTCATGAGTTGGCTTACAAATTTTGGAATAACTGCTGCATAAGCTCCATTTGGATCTTGCTTTCTACCAAATACATTAAAATAACGTAAACCTATAGTCTCTAATCCATACGTTTTTGAAAAAATATCTGCATACAGTTCGTTTACATATTTAGTAATGGCATAAGGAGATAAAGGTTTACCGATAACATCCTCAACTTTTGGCATTGATTCTGAGTCTCCATAGGTTGATGAGCTTGCTGCAAACACAAATCTTTTCACTCCATTGTCTCTTGCTGCTACCAGCATATTTAAAAAACCACTCACATTCACATCATTGGATGTAATTGGATTTTTGATTGATCTAGGTACTGACCCTAATGCCGCTTGATGCAAAACATAATCAACATCTTTGGTAGCATCCAAACAATCTTCTAGTTTTCTTATATCACCTTCAATAAAAGTGAAATTAGGATTTTCAAAAAATTCAATTATATTTTCTCTTTTTCCAGTTGCAAAATTATCAAAGCAAACTACTTCATTACCTAAACGAAGTAGTTCCTCACATAGGTTTGAGCCAATAAAACCTGCTCCTCCCGTTACTAGAATTTTTTTATTGTAAATATTGACTTCCATTTATTAATTTTATTAAAAAAACATCAATTTAGATTCTAGTATTATATTTTGTATGGATTATATTACCTCCCAAAATCATCTTGGACTCTAATAATATCCTGTTCATCCGAAGGAATTTTATCTGTATGTTGCCAAATTTCTGCAACTACGGCATAATCATCCAAACCAATAAGGCGATGTCTCACACCTTGATTAAGTTTCAATTGACTTCCAATAGCATTCACTTTCATTTCAGTTTCAATATCTGTTTCACTTTGTACAACACCCACTTTACCTTGATACACCTGCCATATTTCTGCGCGTCTGTTATGATACTGCCATGATAACTTCACCTGAGGTTTTATCATTAAAATTTTAGGACTCAACTTTCCATTTATTTTTAGGGTATTAATGTCTATACCCTTAAAAAAATGATTTGAAAACTCTTGGGCTTGATTTTCATCAATATAATAAAAGGCACCCCAAGGTCTTTGCAAATCAGCATCAATAATGGTAAACCCTAAACTCTGAAGTTCTTGTTCTATTTTCTTATAAAAATTTACAGACATGTTCACTTATATTTAGCCATAAAGTTAAACTTTTTAAACGGCTTCGCCTTCACTACTCACAGTAATGGTTATTTCTTACAATAAAAAATTTCAATTGATTAACTCAATTGAAACGATACAATAGCACCCAGTTTTTTTAACTGTGCGATACAATTTTTCCCTTTTTGGGAAAGTAAAATGGCCTCCTGCTCTAATAAGGGCACCTTAACGGTATCCCCAATTTTAAGCTCATTATCATTAATCTGTAGTGTATTGTTTTGGTAGCATTGCATGGCAACAACCTCGGCATTAGATACCACAGCGCGCTTCCCTTGCTCAAATAAATACCTGACCACTCCAGGAATATCAAAAACTACATTTGGATCTTTATTTTCTAAATTAACCAACACCATGGAAGGAAGTAAAGCAATAGTCATCTTTTTCTTTCGATCAGACCATTGCCGAGTTACTATTTTGGTTGGCGTATATGCATCGATACCGAATGATATTAAACGTTCTAAAACTTTTAATTCATGTCTAGGTTTCGTGAACAAAACAAACCACTTTATAGGGATTATATTAGCTGTTTTTTCCATTAATTATAAAATTAACTTTTAAATATATTTCTTAAGACTATTGCAGTTTCAAAAATTCGTATTAATATGTGCTAATTTCGCTACAAATATACTTATTTAACTCTTAAAGAGAGCTAATATTTAACTGATATTAATATAAAAATACGGAATAATATTTAAAGACTTGTTAATGATAGAAGTACTCCATTTTGAATTTAATAATTCTTGGGTTTTTATCGATGAAAAGGCTGCTTAAAAAATTGATTTTTATCAATTATAAACAAAGTATATGGAAACCGAGAAGAAGAATAAAATGTATTTAAAATAAATCAGCGTTTTTAAACAACACTTGATTTGCATCTTTTAAAGACACTTTTATATCTTCTGAGTTTAATTTCCAATTAATAGCTAAGCTCTTATCATCAAATGCAATACCGCGTTCAGATACTTTGTGATAATAATTATCTACCTTGTACGTTAAAACAGCTTCTTCACTTAACACTACAAAACCATGAGCAAAACCTTTTGGAATAAGAATTTGGCTTTTATTTTCCTCTGATAACTCAATGGCAACATGCTTCCCAAAAGTAGGAGAATCTTTACGTAGGTCAACAGAAACATCTAAAACAGCACCTTGAAGTACTCGAACCAATTTGGTTTGCGCATAAGGGGCTAACTGATAATGCAAACCTCTCAATACGCCAAAAGTTGATTTCGATTCATTTTCTTGACAAAAATTGACAGAAAAACCTAAAAACTCTTCAAGTTTATCTTGTCGAAAGGTTTCTGAAAAGTAACCGCGATCATCAGATAAAATTTTTGGTTCACATAAAATTACCTCAGGTATTTCTAATCTGGTAAAATTCATTTTATATTTCTTTTGCCCGTTGGATTAAATATTGACCGTAATCATTTTTTATGAATGGTTCTGCGAGTAGTAAAAGCTCTTCTTTAGTAATATAACCCATTTGGTATGAAATCTCCTCCAAACAAGCTACTTTAAGACCCTGGCGATTTTCTATAGTTTGTATAAAATTTGAAGCTTCCAATAAAGACTCATGAGTACCGGTATCTAACCATGCAAAACCTCGCCCCATAACTTCCACTTTTAAATTTCCTTGACCTAAATACGCTTGATTTACCTCTGTGATTTCAAGCTCACCCCGAAGGCTAGGTTTAATTTTTTTAGCAATATTAATTACAGAGTTTGGATAAAAATAAAGCCCAATAACTGCATAGTTACTTTTTGGGTTTTTTGGTTTTTCTTCAATACTCAAGGCTTCTCCATGTTCATTAAAATCAACAACTCCATAACGCTCTGGATCTTTAACATAATACCCAAAAATGGTTGCCTTTCCTTTTTCTTTTAAATTAATCAGGGAATTTTCTAGTAGATCTGTAAGTCCCTGACCATGAAAAATATTATCGCCTAGCACCAAACAAACATCGTCATCTTGAATAAAGTCTTCGGCTAAAATAAATGCCTGTGCCAATCCGTCTGGTGAAGGTTGCTCTTTATAATGAAACTCAATTCCTAATTCTTTACCATTACCCAAAAGTCTTTTAAAATTAGGTAAATCTGTGGGCGTAGAAATGATCAAAATTTCTTTAATCCCAGCCAACATTAACACTGAAATTGGATAATAAATCATGGGTTTATCATAAATGGGTAGCAACTGCTTTGATGTCCCTTTGGTGATGGGATACAATCGAGTACCGGAGCCTCCTGCTAATACAATTCCTTTCATGGCCTATTTGTATTGAGATTTATAATAATTTTGATAGCTTCCTGAGGTTACATTATCTAACCAATCCTCATGAGTTAAATACCAGTCAATAGTTTTCGACAATCCTTCTTCAAACGAAACTGATGGACGCCAACCTAATGCTCTATTAAGTTTTGAAGCGTCAATAGCATAACGTAAATCGTGACCAGGTCTATCGTTTACGAAAGTAATCAACTTTTCGCTAGTCCCTAATTTTCGTTTGAGTTTTTTATCTATTTGTTGACATAGTAATTTCACTAAATCTATGTTTTTACATTCATTAAAACCTCCAACATTATAGGTTTCTGAAGCTTCCCCTTTATGAAATATCGAGTCAATAGCACTAGCATGATCAATTACGTACAACCAATCTCTGGTATTTTTTCCATCACCATATATGGGCAAAGATTTATTATTCAAAATATTATTGATGCATAAAGGAATGAGTTTTTCAGGAAATTGAAAGGGCCCATAATTGTTTGAACAATTTGAAATCACATAAGGCATTTTATACGTTTCACCGTAGGCTCTCACAAAATGATCTGAACTGGCCTTTGAGGCTGCATAGGGTGAATTTGGATGATACGCTGAAGTCTCCTCAAACAAACCTGAATCTCCTAAAGACCCGAAGACTTCATCTGTACTGATATGATAAAAACGTTTGCCATTCCAGTTATTATGCCAAAGAAACTTAAACGCATTGAGCAAAATCATAGTTCCTAAAATATTGGTTTTGGCAAACCTAAGAGGATCTGTAATCGATCGATCTACATGAGATTCTGCTGCTAAATGAATAACAGCATCAAATTTATAGGTGTTAAAAATTGAATTGATGTACTTTTCATCAGTGATATCTCCATGCAAAAAAGTATAATTCTCTTTAGTTTCTAAATCTTTTAAATTTTCTAAGTTACCTGCATAAGTTAGTGCGTCTAAATTGTAGATATAATACTCTGGATACTTATCTACAAATCGTCTAACAACATGAGATCCAATAAATCCAGCCCCGCCGGTAACAAGTATTTTCATTGAATCTATTTTTATATTATTTATTCAACAACCAAGATGAAGATTGAATCTTATCACCTAGGCCGTCTATTAATTGAATCCCCAATTCTTTACATATCGGTGCCTCAGGAATTGAATTGTTATCTTGATCTCCTCCGTTAGCAAAACCTAAATCATAGTCTTCACCATAGTGTTCAAAAATAGTACGAATAGATTCGCATACGGTTCTATCTTTGTCTACAGAAATAATAGCTTTATCAACAGCTTTTATATTTTGAACGATAAACAAACGCTCTGATTCTTGCTGAAACTCTTTAGAGCCTTTTAACATTCTTTGATGATCACTATTTACAATCACAAAAAGTTCATCAGCTAGATCTTTTGCATTGTTGAAATATTCTAAATGCCCTTTATGAATAGGATTAAAATATCCCGAAACGATAATACCTTTTTTTTTCATTTTAAATTTTTATTTATTGCAAAATGGATGGAAACTTCCATTTTTTGTTATGCTTGTATTTCTAATGTCATGAACAATTTGTATAGATTTCTGAGCCTCTTGCATTCCAAAACCTTCACCTTTCAGTATATGTTCATAACTTTTTGTGTGCAAATCTGTAAACCCAGAACTAAACTCAAGTTCTTCATTATCTATGGTTATGGAACGATAGGTTCTTTGTCCTTTTTCTTGAATATGTGCTGGTAAATCATGTTCATTTATGGATAAAAACCAACGAACTCTGGCATTTTTAAATTCTAAATATCCAGAAGATTTATCTTTAGCTCTCAGATGAACAACATTTTCTTGAACCTCTCCAAAAATCCAGGACAACATATCATAAAAATGAACCCCTATATTGGTCGCAATTCCTCCAGATTTACTTTCATCACCTTTCCATGAAATGTCATACCACTTCCCTCTTGAGGTAATGTAAGTTAAGTCAATGTCATATTTTTCCTTTTTAGGGGCTGACATTACTTTATTTTTTAAAGCTATGATACTCGGGTGTAATCGTAATTGGAGAATTGTATTGATTTTTTGACCCGATTCTTTTTCAATATCCATCAACGCATCAACATTCCAAGGGTTTAAAACTAAAGGCTTTTCACAAATAGCATCGGCTCCTCTTCGCAATGCCATTCTAATATGAGAATCATGCAAATAATTTGGGGTACAAATACTTACATAATCTAGTTTGGTGTGATTTCTTTTTAGCTTCTCTATATGTCTGTCAAACCGTTCAAATTCTGTAAAAAAATCAGCATTTGGAAAATAACTATCCAACACCCCCACAGAATCAAACTTATCTAGGGCTGCAATTAAAAGATTATTGGTCTCTTTTATTGCTTTAAAATGTCGTGGAGCTATATAACCTGCGGCCCCTAATAATGCAAAGTTTTTCATGTACTGTTTGATTGCTATTTATACCTGATAAAAAAATGAAAAACATTCTTTATGCAAAATTAAAATAAATAATTAGCAAATTACAATAATTTAGTTTGTTGAATAGGGAATTAATGTGAATTAATTCTTAATTAAACCCAATGAGAGCTTGTTTAAAAAGAAATAATCTCAATGGAAAATCATTAAGATAACATAGTGATATAGGTAATAAGGAATTAAATATACCTAGTTTACCTCATTTTAAAATAACAAAAGTCAATTAGCTACCCCAAATCCTTTTTTTCTTCAAGGCTTTAAACAAATAAATCTACAACAGTCTTGAATAAAAAAAGTCTTACATTTCTGTAAGACTTTTGCTCTCATCTGAGGGGAATGAGGGATTGCAGATCCCCGATCGATACCACGGCTGCAAATACAATCCTTACGAGCTGCGCTCGTAGCGTATTTTTTGTTTTAAAAAAATGATAAAGCGAGCTTCTCATTTTTTTAAAACAAAAAATCCTGATGAAAATTCATCAGGATTGTGAGTGATGTGGGCAATGAGGGATTCGAACCCCCGACCCCTTGGGTGTAAACCAAGTGCTCTGAACCAACTGAGCTAATTGCCCTTCTATGAATAAATTCATACAAGCGGGTGCAAATATAAAAGGGTTTTTAAACTTAACAAAGAAAAAAAGAGGTTTATTTTGATTTGTTTTTAATCCTATGAAATAGAGTTTATTACAATTTTATGAACTCAATATTTTTTTAAGGCTTCCTCATAATCTTCTTGGGTATCAATACCAATAAGACTTGAGCTGGCCTCTATCATTTTAATTTTAAAGCCATTCTCCAAAGCCCTTAATTGTTCTAGTTTTTCAACTTTCTCTAGGTAACTTTGTTCCAGATTAACAAAATGTAATAAAAAATCTTTACGGTAACCATAAATACCAATATGTCTAAAAAACTGATACTTTTTTAGCACTTCTTTAGCGATTGAAATTTCTTTAACGTCTCTTGGAAATGGAATAAGTGATCTGGAAAAAAAGAGAGCATTGTTATGAAGATCTGTAACCACTTTTACAATATTAGTATTTTGTAAATCTTTTACATTACTGATTTTACTCATAGCACTAGACATGGAAATTTCAGAATTTACAAACGAATTCACCAATGCTTCTATAAGACTGGGTTCTATGAAAGGCTCATCTCCTTGTACATTAATCACAATATCACAATCTATAGCTGAAACAGCCTCTCCTATTCGGTCAGTTCCCGATTTGTGTGTACTTTTTGTAATAATAACATTATTGGTAAAGGTTTCACAAACCTCTTTTATTTCTATACTGTCAGTTGCTATATAAACCCCATCTACATTCTTAACTTTAAGACATTGCTCGTAGACTCTTTGTATGACAGTCTTTCCTTTAAGGTCTAATAAAACTTTTTTTGGTAATCTAGAGGAATCTAGCCTGGCTGGGATTATGATTACTTTTTTCATAAATTATATCCCTAAATCATACATTTGAACTACACCCACAAAATCATTGTTTGTATTCACAACGAGTAAAGAGTTAATTTTATTTTCACTCATAATAGTGCTCGCAGTAATTAATTTTTCATTGACGTCAATTAACTTTGGGTCTAGACTCATTAAATCTTTGGCAAATAAACCGAAGAATTCTTTCTCTCGAGACTCCATAGCTCTACGAATATCTCCATCAGTAATAATTCCTTTAATTCCACTTTCATCCAAAACTACCACCAAACCTAACTTTCCTTCGGTGATGCGCTGAATAACTTCTTTTATCGTAGCATTAGAGTTTATTATAGGTAATCCTTGACTTCTCATCACATCACCTACGGTAGTCAATAGTCTTCTCCCTAAACTACCACCAGGATGAAATTTTGCAAAATTTTCTTCTTTAAAATTTCTTAATTTCATTAAAGTTACCGCTATGGCATCTCCCATGACTAAAGTTGCAGTCGTGGATGAAGTTGGAGCTAAAAATAAAGGACAAGCTTCTTTTTCTACTGAAATATTGAGGTGATATTTGGTGTTTTTTGCCAAAGTAGACTCTTCATTTCCACTCATTGAGATAGTACTATTTTTTTGATGTTTCAAAAATGGAATGAGTTTTAAAACTTCATCTGTTTCACCAGAATTTGAAATTAATAATACAATATCATTTTCTTCAATCATTCCCAGATCTCCATGATAGGCCTCCCCTGGATGCAAAAAGAAACTTGGTGTTCCTGTACTTGCTAGCGTTGCTGCTATCTTCTTTCCGATGATTCCAGATTTTCCCATTCCAGAAACGATCAACTTTCCTGAACTCTGAAGAATGGCATGAATAGCATTCTCAAAATCATCTGTTAATTTATGACTTAGCGATGCAATTTCTTTTGCTTCAATTTCAAATACTTCTCGGGCTAGTTTTTTTATATCCATCACAAGCGTTCATTGAGGGTGTTTAATTATATATTCAAAATTACAAAAAAGTGATGGGTTCAACTAATTAAAGTAAAATACTCACTTTTTTAAACTACTTCTGCTACTACAAATGTACTTCCACCAACAAATACTAAATCTTCTTTATCTGCATTGAAAACTGCCTGCAAATAGGCTTCATTTACGGATTCATATGTGCTTCCAAATAAGCCAAATAAATTAGCTTTTACTTCCAATTCATATTTATCTAATCCTCTTGGGATATCAGGTTTACAAAAATAGTAGTTGGCTTCTTTTGGAAAAAGAGGAAGTAGCTCCTCTAACTTTTTATCATTTACCACACCCAAAACAATGTGAAGGTTTTTAAAGGACTGCTGTCCTAATTGATGCATTACCTCCTGTAATCCCTCCTTATTATGTGCCGTATCACAAATAACTTTTGGTTGTTCTTGCAAAATTTGCCATCGCCCCTTGAAGTTTGTGTTTTTAACAATATTTAATAAACCCTGACGAATATGAGTTTCCGAAATTGCAAAACCTTCCAATACCTTAAGAGTCTGCAAGGCAGTTCTAATATTCTTCTCTTGATACCTTCCTAATAAATCAGTGGTATACTCATGTTTTATATCAGAACTAAAGTGAATGTCAGCATTCATTTCCGATGCTTTATGTAGAAATACATTTACAACTTCTTCTTGCTTTTCGCCAACAACTATTGGGGTATTATTTTTTATAATACCTGCCTTTTCAAAAGCGATTTCTTTGAGCGTATCTCCTAAAAACTGTGTGTGGTCATAGCCAATATTGGTAATGACTGAAACTTCAGGATTTATGATATTTGTGGAATCTAATCGCCCTCCCAAACCCACTTCTATAATGGCGATGTCTACATGTTGTGTTGCAAAATACTCAAAAGCCATCCCAACTGTCATTTCAAAAAAAGAAAGCTGTTGTTGTTCTAAAAAATTCTTATGTTTAAAAATAAAATCAACAACAAAAGGCTGAGAAACTTCCTCTCCATTAATTCGAATTCGCTCAGTGAAATTTTTTAAATGAGGTGAGGTATACAACCCAACTCTATACCCCGCTTCTTGTAATACACTAGACAGGATATGAGAAGTAGATCCTTTTCCATTGGTTCCGCCTACATGTATTGACTTGAATTTATGTTCTGGATGTTTTAAAACATTGCAAAAAGCAAGAATATTGGTGAGGTCTTTTTTAAAAGCAGTTTTCCCCTGTCGTTGGTACATCGGCAATTGAGAAAACATCCATTCAATTGTGTCTTTATAGGCCATTATTTTGTGAGTGAAAACTTGTAAATAATTGTTCCTTTTTGTTTAGATGGTGAATTTGGGTCTGCATTCCATGTGGTTTTCAATGCGGCTTCTCTTGCTGGTTTTAAAAGGCATTTTGCAGAATTCGTAGTTCCTTTTACCCCCGAAACAGCCCTAATAACCTTACCTTCTTTATCAACCTCTATACTTACCACAACAATACCTTCCTCTTCACAGTTGGGTTGCTCTTTTGGTTTAACTAAAGCTTCTCTTCCAGCTAAATTATAATTAGGATCTCCTGATTTACCTGTATTCCCATAATATTTTGTAGATGCTGGGTCTCCGTTTTTATCCCCTTTCACCCCTTCTTGAATAGCATCACCATCACCTGTTGGCTTTCCATCAGAAGTGTCTCCCTTTAATAAATTATCAAAGGCTTTTAGGGTATTGTTTGATGGCTTTTTGGGTGTGGGCTTCGGTACGTATTTTGGTTTTTGAAGCATTGTCGTATTCTTCTCAGTTTGAGAGCGAATAGCATCATTTGGAATTTCTTCAGGAATATCCTCGACGGTTTCTTCAGACCTCTCCTCTTGGGGCTTTTGAACTATCAAAGGCTCTCCTTTCAAAAGTTCCGGTAACTTTGTAACCGAAACATTTTTCGGTTTTTTATTTCCAAAATCTGATGTTCCAAAATTAATTGCAATTCCATATTCTTCGGGAGGATCTTGATATTGCATTCCAAAACTAAAAATACCCCATATGAGCACTATTAAAATAACTAGTGTTAATAGTGAAGACTTCTTTTTATGTATGGTATCTAGAATTGCCATTATTTTCCTTTGACCGCTAAAATCATTTTAAGTTTATTCTTGTTGGCAATATCAATAACTTTCATCACACTCTTATAAGGAACATTTTGATCCCCTCTAATGACTATGGTTTTTTTCTTGTCAACACCTACATTTCTTAAAATTTCTAATTCTAAATTCTTTTCACTTACCAAAGTTTTGTCAATATAAAATTTAGATTGGTTGGTGATAGAAATAGCTACCGAAGCATTATTTTCAGTTTTTCCTCCAGCTTTTGGCAATAAAACGTCGATGGCGCTTACCGTTACAAGCGTTGAACTCAACATAAAAAAAATGAGTAACAAAAAAACAATATCTGTCATAGACGACATATTGAAATTTGGATTCACTTTATTTCTTCCTCTTAAATTCATTATACCGGCTCATTTAATAAATCTAAAAACTCAACAGTTTTTGCCTCCATTTGATACATAACCTTATCCGTTCTTACCACAATATGGTTATACGAGATGTAGGCTATAATACCCACAATTAAACCCGCTACTGTTGTAGTCATGGCAGTATACAAGCCATCTGAAAGTAATTTAATATCGATCTGCCCTCCAGCATTTGCAATTTCATGAATGGCAACAATCATTCCTATTACGGTTCCTAAAAAGCCTATCATTGGTGCAGCTCCTGCAATAGTAGCAATTACGCTAACATTTTTTTCTAATTGATATACTTCTAATTTTCCGGCATTCTCTATCGCTTTATTGATATCTTCCAAAGGCTTCCCAATTCTAGAAATTCCTTTTTCAATTAATCGAGCTGTTGGTGAATTTGTTTTTGTACACAAAGTAGATGCTGCCTCTAATTTCCCATTAGAGATGTAGTCTTTTATTTGGTTCATGAAATTTTTATCAACTTTAGAAGCAGCCTTTATAGCAAAAAATCGTTCAAAGTAGATATACAACGAAACTGCTAACAACACAAATAGGATACTAATAATAATTTGACCTCCAAGACCACCGTCAACAATTAGTTTATATATGGATAATGTTTTTTCTTCCGAAACAACATCTAAAATTTCAGAGTTTTCTTGTAAATATGATAACATTAATTATGAATTTAAAGTTCTAGTAATACTAACGACCTTGTAGGGTATAAATTGTTTTAGAAAAATGAAAAAATTATAAGATTAGAATGCTAAATAAAAGAGCGCATGATCATAAATGAAAAAGATCCAACTAAAAAACCTATCAATGCTAACCAAGATATTTTTTTCAAATACCAAAAGAAATCAATTTTTTCCATTCCCATCGCTACAACTCCAGCTGCAGAACCAATAATTAACATACTTCCCCCTGTTCCTGCAGAAAAAGCAATGAAATGCCACAATGGATTATCTAGAGATTCAGTAAACATGCCTAAACTAGCTGCAACCAAAGGAACATTGTCGATAATCGCAGAGCCTAAACCTAAAAACATAACTAAAGTATCTGAGACCTTAGTCCCATCAAGCTCTGTTCCTAAAAGTGGAATAGTTTCTTTTAAAGTATCTGCAAAACCAAATAAAATACCTAAAGACTCTAAAGCAGCAACAGCCATTAAAATCCCTAGAAAAAACAAAATACTTGGCATCTCTATTTTAGACAAAGAACTGTGAACTGGGCTATGATATGTTGGTGCTATAGATGAATTCGTAGCATTAAAATCTATTAGTGAAAATTTCCTTCTACTAAAAATCTCAGCAAAAGTAGCTACAACCGCTAGAGAAAGCATCATACCCACATAAGGTGGTAAGTGCGTAGCTGTTTTAAAGATAGGGACAAAAACAATAGCTCCTAGTCCTAAAAATAACATAGTAGCACTATGCTTCTCTTTTTTATCTATTGTATCATCATCCTGGACATCAATAGTTCCTTGAAAAGGTTTTAAAAATGACGCTATAAAAGAAGGAACTACCATGCATAACAATGATGGTATGAATAAATATAGAAATAATTTACCTGTGGTCACTTTATTACCAATCCACAGCATAGTAGTGGTGACATCTCCTATGGGAGAAAAAGCACCACCTGCATTTGCAGCAATAATAATTAAACCCGCAAACCAAATTCTTTCATCTCTTTTCTTTACAATTTTTTGCAGTATAGAAATTAAAACTATTGTGGCTGTTAAGTTGTCTATAATTGCTGATAAAATAAATGCCAGTATAGAAAAAATCCACAATATTCTTTTCTTACTATTTGTTTTTACATAGCCTTTAATTGTCGAAAATCCGTTGAAGTAATCAATAATTTCAACAATAGTCATTGCACCTAGAAGAAAGACTAATATTTCAGCTGTTTTTCCTAGGTGGTGTAATAATGTCTCCTCTGCAAGATGCATCTTATTTTGGTGAGACAATTGAGAAAAACCATCAATTAAAACATGGTTAGCAGAATCAAACCAATTTGAAAAAGAATCAATACCTAAAGCAACAATTGCCCAACAAATAGCCATCATAGCTAAAGCTGGTATCAGCTTGTCTAGCTTTATATTGTGTTCTAATGTAATTCCTAAATATCCTACAACAAATATGATGATTACTAATAACTCCATATTATTTAATTAAATTAATTGTTTCAAAGCAATTTCAAATGCCGTCTTACAAATTTCTTTTTTACTGCTATTTTTCTCAAAAGTATTCAATAATGCTTTTCGAATGGTTTCTGATGTATCTTTAAAAATTGCTTCATCTTGCATGGGTAATTTCACTCTAGACTCCATCAAATAGGCAAAAACTCTTGCTATTCCACAATTTGAAATGAAATCAGGTAATAAGCTTACCTGTGAATCTGTAAATTCCATAATAGGCCCAAAGAAAATTTCTTTATCTGCAAAAGGAACATTTGCTCCAGGAGAAATTACTTCCAATCCTGATGAAATCATTTGAGTAATTTGATCTCTAGAAACCAATCTAGAGGCCGCTGCAGGAATAAATATCTCTGCAGATAGTGACCAAATACTTTGATTGATCTCGTGAAAAGGAATCATATTTTCAGCAACCAATTTATTGCCGTCTTTGGAGAGAAATAAGGCTGTCATTTCATTCATTGAAAAACCTTCTTCTTTAATTAAACCTCCATCTCTGTCTATAATTCCAACAACTTTTGCTCCCAATTGAGTTAAATAAAACGCTGCTGCTGAACCTACATTTCCAAAGCCTTGAACAACTGCCTTTTTATCTTTTATACTGCCTCCATATATGCTATAATAATGCTTAACCGCTTCTGCTACCCCATAGCCAGTTAACATGTCAGCAACGGTGTATTTCCTTGATAAATCTGGTGAAAACTTCTTGTTTTCTATGATCTTAATAACCCCAAGTCTGAGTTGACCAATTCTATTAATTTTATCTGCTTCTGTAGGTTTAAAATGTCCATTAAAAATTCCTTCTTGAGGGTGCCAGACACCACAATCTTCAGTAATTGGAATGACATCTTTATCTGCATCTACGTTTAAATCTCCTCCTGTACCATAGTAATGTTTTAATAAAGGCGTTACGGCCTTATACCAGCGTTCTAAAACACCTTTCTTTCTTGGATCATTAGGGTCAAAATTAATTCCAGATTTTGCACCACCAATCGATGGACCAGATACAGTAAATTTAACCTCCATTGTTTTTGCTAATGAAAGTACTTCATTCATGTCTAAACCTTTTCTCATTCGAGTTCCTCCACCTGCTGCTCCACCTCTAAGAGAATTAATTACCGTCCAACCTTCAGCTTCAGTCTCTGGATCTTTCCAATTGAAAACTATTTCAGGTTGTTTATCTTCATACTTCTTAAGTAAGTCCTTCATTAATAGATGTTTAATTTTGAATTTATTTGAAGTGATAATAACATCACCAAATTAAGAAAAAATAAATCGCTAATCGAGATTATTTTGACTAAATATTTTACCAGATGAATGATTTTTTTGAGCTCCTGTAACACTTGACAAACAATTAACCTGACCTTGTATTTTAAGAAAACCGAGAAATGCAAATATGAGCGCCTCTTTGTAATTAATAATGTCATCTGATGGTAACTTAATGTTTTTTTTACTGATCTCTTCAATCCTTTTGAGTAAAAAATCATTGTAAACACCACCACCAGTAAATAGTATATATTTAAAGGGTTTAATAATTTCTGAAATTTGATGTGCTACATGTTCTGTAAAAGTTCTTAAAATATCTTCAGGACTTAATTGGTGTTTTTCTACCAATGGAAATACATGGTTTTGAACCCATTCTAGTCCTAAAGATTTTGGATGGGGTGTAGAATAAAAATTAAGATTATTTAATTCTTCAAGAAGCGTCTTATGAGTAATTCCTGTGGCAGCAAAATTTCCCTTATCATCAAATTCTAAACCAAGTATTTTGCTGTAATAATTCATTACAATATTTACAGGGCAAATGTCAAAAGCAATTCGATGATTTTTATGTTCGTATGAAATATTTGCAAAACCTCCCAGATTAACACAAGCCTCAAATTCTGAAAAAAGAAATTTATCTCCAATAGGAACTAACGGAGCCCCTTGACCACCTAAATTAACATCTTGTGTTCTAAAATCGTTAACTACAGTGCAATTTGTTATTTTGAGAATTTCTTCTCCATCTCCAACTTGCAAAGTATATCCCTGATCGGGTTGATGAAAAATAGTGTGACCATGAGAACAGATAAAATTGATTGTTTTAATAGACTGCTGATTGATAAATTCTCTTGCTTGTTTTCCAAGAAAAATACCATACTCACTGTCTAAAATAGAAATGTCTTCTTTATCTAAACCTATTGCATTCTGAAGTCTGTTTCTCCATGCTTTGGAGTAACTAACTGTTTTTGATGATAAAATCTCAAAAAAAGTATAATCATTTTTTTTGAATTTGGCATGAACAAGATCTAAACCATCCAATGATGTTCCAGACATTAATCCAATTGCATATACAAAATCATCATTCATATCCGTAAAAATATAAAATGTTTACTGAAAATATGCTAATAAAAAAGTATATTTGAGGACACTTTTTACGAATTCAATACCCTAAATTAAAATGAATTTTAGTCTTACCGAAGAACATGTAATGATCAAAGATGCAGCTCGAGATTTTGCCCAAACAGAATTACTTCCTGGTGTTATAGATAGAGATAACAAACAAGAATTTCCTAATGAATTGGTAAAAAAAATGGGAGATTTGGGTTTCTTAGGCATCATGGTTGATCCAAAATACGGTGGAAGTGGAATGGATACTCTTTCTTACGTATTAATTATGGAAGAACTTTCTAAAGTAGATGCTTCTGCTTCTGTAATTGTTTCTGTAAATAATTCTTTGGTGTGTTATGGTTTAGAACATTATGGATCAGAAGAACAAAAACAAAAATACCTAACAAAACTTGTTACAGGAGAATTTATAGGTGCATTTTGTTTAAGCGAACCTGAGGCTGGTAGCGATGCAACTTCTCAAAGAACAACAGCTATTGACATGGGTGATCATTATATTTTAAATGGAACAAAAAATTGGATCACTAATGGTGGTCGTTCTGATGTATATTTGGTAATAGCCCAAACAGATCGAGACAAAGGACATAAAGGCATCAATGTTTTTATTGTAGAAAAAGGGATGGATGGGTTTGACATTGGACCTAAAGAGGATAAGCTCGGCATTAGAGGTAGTGATACTCATACACTGCAATTTAATGACGTAAAAGTGCCAAAAGAGAATAGAATTGGTGAAGATGGATTTGGTTTTAAGTTTGCCATGAAAACACTTTCTGGTGGTCGAATAGGCATTGCTGCTCAGGCACTTGGTATTGCCTCCGGTGCTTATGAGTTAGCTTTAAAATATTCTAAAGAAAGAAAAGCTTTTGGAACAGAAATTTGCAACCATCAAGCCATCGCTTTTAAATTAGCAGATATGTATACAGAAATCACTGCAGCTCGTCATTTAGTAATGAAAGCAGCTTGGGATAAAGATCAAGGAAATAATTATGACATGTCTAGTGCAATGGCAAAACTATTTGCTTCAAAGGTTGCTATGGAGCATACAGTAGAAGCGGTTCAAATTCATGGTGGTAATGGATTTGTGAAAGAATATCATGTAGAAAGATTGATGCGTGACGCAAAAATTACACAAATCTATGAAGGAACATCAGAAATTCAAAAAATTGTTATTTCAAGAACGCTTATAAAAGGTTGATTGTAATTGTATCTAGAAGGAATATCCTTTAAGTAAATTTTACATCATACAATTGAAGTCCTGAGCCTGGAACGATATGTCTAAGATATTTCCTATCATTATCCTCTTTTAAAGAATTGATGATAAAATCAATAGATATGTTGTGTTTACCTAGCTCAACTAGAACTCCCATCATTAAACGTATTTGATATCTGAGAAATCCCATCCCTCTTACTTTAAGCACATAACTAGTTTCAGGAAAGAAATTGGCAGTCAAAATAGTATTTTTCTCAATAGCACAAGAAAGTATATCGCGTTTAAAAACAGTATTTTCTGAGGGTTCAGTACAATACTTATGAAAATAATGAGTCCCCTCAAATAGTTTTGCTCCTTTTTGCATCAATTCAATATCTAAGGTATCCTGAAAACCCACCAGAAGCGCTGCTGAAAAAGGATGATTTTTTATTCCATGAGAAAAATAATAATGGTATTCTTTTACTTTTGATGATTGTATAATGTTAAAAGGAGTTGAAATATTGGCTAAAGTAAGTGCTTTTAAATCTGAAGGAGCATTGAAATTAAAGCTCTCTATAAATTCTTTATCTAGTATAGGTTCATTGGTAAATAATTGAAAATAATAAGTGTTTGCAGAAACTTTAGAATCAGTTCTGCTTGAACCTAAGGTCTTAAAATCTTTGTGTAAAAAAACAAATCCTAATGTTTTATCTATCATTTCATGTAGAGACATTACATTTTTTTGTTTTTGCCATCCATGAAAGCGAAAACCCAAGTATTGAATAGAAACGAGATAAGAGTTAGCGTATTTCATCTATCATAAATATACATCAAAAAAAAACCTCATTCGTTAGAATGAGGTTTAAAAGATACTGATGACTCAGTATAAAGAAAGGCAGCGACCTACTCTCCCACATAAAATGCAGTACCATCGGCGCAATTGGGCTTAACTTCTCTGTTCGGAATGGGAAGAGGTGAGCCCCAATGCTATAACCACCCTAAGCTGTTTGAGTTGCTTAAACTCTAAAAGTTAACATACGAGTAAAAGTAATATTGTATCGAATTTTGTATAGAAAAAAGAGTGTCGTCCCACCCGAAGGTGGGACAGCGTACATAAGTCTATGGGTTATTAGTAATACTCGGCTATGACATTACTGCCTTTACACCTGTATCCTATCAACGTGGTAATCTCCCACGACCCTTTAAAGAAATCTCATCTTGTGGTGGGTTTCGCGCTTATATGCTTTCAGCGCTTATCCCTTCCCGACGTAGCTACCCAGCAGTGCTTCTGGCGAAACAACTGGTACACCAGCGGTCAGTCCAACTCGGTCCTCTCGTACTAGAGTCAGATCCACGCAAATTTCTAACGCCCACAGCAGATAGAGACCGAACTGTCTCACGACGTTCTGAACCCAGCTCGCGTGCCACTTT
>OJFL01000093.1_pt1 | contig 45830 bp, 43 predicted proteins | sample 1594131 | NCBI WGS metagenome assembly OJFL01 (sample SAMN05416782, study PRJEB24817) | seawater metagenome | isolation source: Sea water | place: Canada:Atlantic | collected 2013-07 | reverse complement strand
CACACTGCATATCGTCGGCAGCGTCAGATGTGTATAAGAGACAGACTCTGACTACGCTTGATTAGCTTGGTCCCGATGGTTTTAAGATCGGTTGTTGTTCCCGATTGCCTCAAGTTCGGTTCACTTGAGATCAGTTAAGATCATAATGCCTAACTACACCCCCCACTACTAGTTACATGGTCTTAAAACATGAGCAAATGTTGCGAAAATACAACAATTATCACGGCTTAGGGGACGCAAGAGCGCCTAGGTTTCCGCAAAGCTATGATTTATATCAGTAAATTATTTATTACGCCAGCTGAGGTTGGCGCAGCCCGCGACTCAAACGGTGTAAGCCACTCAACGAAATAGCGACTTTAGAGCTACACCTGGGTCGTCCTGTCGCATAAAAGCTTCACCCACCAAGAACGCAAATACGCCATGCTCATGCATCAAAACTACGTCCTCCTGCGCATGAATCCCGCTTTCCGTGATCAAGATTCGATTCTCTGGTAACTGGCTGACCAGATCTAACGTGGTTTGCAAGGACGTCTCAAAGGTTCTGAGGTCACGGTTGTTGACCCCGATGAGCGATGTTTGTAAACAAATCGCCCGCTCAAACTCCTCTTTCGAGTGCGCCTCAACCAACACCGACATTCCCAACTGAACCGCCACGCGCTCCAACTCCTCCAACTGGGAATGACTCAAGGCAGCCACGATCAGCAAAATGCAGTCGGCACCCATGCAACGCGCCTCAAATATTTGATATGGGTCGATAATGAAATCCTTACGCAGCACGGGTAGTCGTGTAGCAGAGCGCGCAGCCACTAAATACTCAGCCGCGCCCATAAAATAATCTCGATCAGTTAAGACCGACAAGCACGCAGCGCCGTGTTGCTCGTATGACTGGGCAATCTCGATGGGATCGAAATGTTCTCTAATGACCCCCTTACTTGGGCTTGCCTTCTTAACTTCCGCAATGACCGCAGAGCCACCGGCAGCCATCTTGGTCCTAATCGCTAACTCAAAATCACGCACTGGCGGCGCGAACTCGGACTCACGCTCTAACTCCGCAAGCGAACGATACCCCGAAGTCAATCGAATTTCTTCGCGCTTGGTCTCAAGAATTTTATCGAGAATGTTGGATGTGTCAGAACCCATGATCAGAACTCCTTATACAAAATCGCGACCCACTAATCACGATGAGTGAATGCAATAAATTCATTCAGTTTGGCTTCTGCGCCCCCGGACTCAATCGTTGTGACCGCAAGATCTACCCCCTCACCGAGGGTCGTAACCATATCTAACGTATAAAACGAGGCTCCAGCGTTAAGCACAACGGCAGTCTTACCTGAGGAATGACCACCAGACAAAGCACCCCTAAAAACGCGCACCGCCGCCTCGAGGTCCGGCACTTTAATATCATCTAATTCTATAGGCGTGACGCCCAATGCCTCCAGCGACACCTGGTACTCGCGCACCGTACCGTCTCGAAGTTCAGCCACATACGTCAAGCCGCTTGGAGACACTTCATCTAATCCGTTCTCACCGTGAACAATCATCGCGCGCGTGCTGCCTAAGCGCTGCAGGACTTGAGCTTGCTGCACCAATAGACGCCGATCAAAAACACCCATGACCTGCCGCTTAGCTCCGGCGGGGTTGGTCAAGGGACCCAACACATTGAACAGTGTCTTGACACCCAACTCGCGCCTCACCGGTGCCGCGAATTTCATTGCGGCGTGGTGCGCTGGCGCAAACATAAAACCGATACCCACCTCTTCAATACACGAAGTGACAGACTCAGAAGGCAAATCAAGACGTGCCCCTAGCGCTTCGAGCACATCGGCACTACCCGAAGAGCTCGACACTGATCGCCCACCGTGTTTCGCAACAGCCCCACCAGCGGCAGCAACAACAAAGGCAGATGCCGTCGAGATATTAAATGTTTTGGTGCCATCCCCGCCTGTGCCGCAGGTGTCAATCAACCGCTCTGGACGCTCCACGAGCACAGTAGTCGAAAACTCCCTCATCACGGCAGCAGCTGCAGCCACTTCCTCAACGGTAGGGCCCTTCACCTGAATGCCCACCAAGAAGGCTGCCATTGATGCGGGCGGGACCTCACCGGACATGATCGCGCGCATGAGTGTGGTCATGTCATCGTGAGACAAATCGACCCGCCGATAAAAACATTCAATAGCGTCTTTAATGATCATGAGCTGGCTTGATCCAGAAAATTTTTCAATAACCGGTGCCCATGTTCACTCAAAATGGATTCAGGATGAAATTGCACTCCCTCGATGGGCATTGAGCGATGTCGCAATCCCATGATCTCGCCGTCCTCAGTCTCAGCAGTAACCTCAAGACAGTCAGGCAACGTCTCTCTTTGAACAGCCAATGAATGATACCGAGTTGCAGTGAAAGGCGTTGGCAACGCGCGAAAAATGCCTTGTGATTCATGCAAAATAGGTGACGTCTTACCGTGCATGAGACGCTTCGCGTACGTCACCACACCACCAAAAGCATGCCCAATGCATTGGTGTCCCAGACACACACCAAAAAGTGGCACCTTGCCGGCAAACGCTTGAATGACATCCACAGATATCCCTGCCTGTTTGGGTGAGCATGGGCCAGGGGATATCACGATCCACTCTGGAGCCAGTGACTCAATTTCGGCAACATTGGTCTGATCATTACGCAGCACCTTCACCTCAACACCCAACTCCCCAAAATACTGGACGAGATTGAATGTGAACGAATCATAATTATCGAGCATCAACAACATGGGCTTTATCTCATTGTCTCAATGGAACATTCTAACTAAACGAGCTCAACACAAAAATCAGGCATGGTACTAACGATTCAACCCTGCTTCGGCGATTTCTGCCGCTTTAAGAATTGCTTTAGCTTTATTTTTGGTCTCAATCCACTCATTTTCTGGCTGAGAGTCCGCCACAATTCCAGCACCCGCTTGTACATACAACGTATTGTCTTTAATGACGGCCGTTCGAATAGCAATCGCCAAGTCCATATCACCGTTAAAGCCCAAATAACCGACAGCTCCAGCATAGACTCCCCGCTTACTTGGCTCTAACTCATCAATAATTTCCATTGCCCGCACCTTAGGCGCACCAGACACGGTTCCTGCTGGGAAACTCGCGCGTAACACGTCAATCGCAGACAGCCCTTCCAAAAGGGAACCCTCCACGTTAGAGACAATGTGCATGACGTGCGAGTAGCGTTCAATGATCATTTGGTCTGTGACATTAACTGATCCAAACTCAGCCACCCGACCCAAATCATTTCGACCAAGGTCCATGAGCATCACATGCTCAGCAATTTCTTTGGGGTCAGCTAAAAGATCCCGCTCATGCGCTAAATCTTCCTCTCTCGTAGCCCCGCGAGGTCGCGTCCCAGCGATCGGCCTTAGTGTCACCATGCCTTTTTCTAAACGCACCAAAATTTCCGGCGAAGCGCCTACAATGTGAAAATCCTTGAGATTGAAATAGAACATGTACGGCGATGGGTTCAACGCACGTAAGGCACGATAGAGCGACAATGGTGGCGACTGAAAAGGCACCGACATGCGTTGAGACAATACAACCTGCATGATGTCCCCTTCATGAATATACTGTTTCGCACGCAAGACACTCTCAGTGAATACTTCTTCAGGAGTTTCCTCGTGAGGCACCTCTAAATCACGCTTCACCTCGACCGTCTCGGGCACTGGTTCACGCAAAGCGCTAAATAACTCGGCCAGCCGTTTTTGGCCACGCTCGTAAGAATCAGGCTCCTGCGGGTTAGCGAACACAACAAAGTAGAGCTTCCCAGCTAGATTGTCATAAGCAATCACCTCGTCCGAATGGAGAAGGAGAATATCTGGGCAATCGATCGGATCCAGTTTCTGACCGGGTCCGCCAACACGCTCTTCTATCAAATGCACTGTCTCGTAACCAAAGTAACCGACCAAGCCACCCAGAAATCGGGGCAGATCGTCTCGGTAATAGGCTTTTGTCCTTGTTTGCAGCTCTGAAACCCAACCAATAGGGTCCTCACTTTCAATCTCTGCAACAACAACATCATCGTGAATTTCGCGGCACGTGTGGTCACGCACCTCGTAACGAATACGGGAAGGCAGTCCTATAAACGAGTAGCGACCAAAGCGTTCGCCTCCCTGCACCGACTCCAATAAGTAGGAAAACGGCTTATTAGCGAACTTTAAATAAATCGATAGGGGCGTATCGAGATCAGCAAACGACTCCACCACCAGTGGCACATGGTTGAAACCTTGGTCCGCCAAACTCTCAAAATCTTCTTTATTCACACTGAGCTCAACAATCTGGGTGTCAGCACCGCCAACTTAACGTGTGCCTTTATGATGTGCATTTTGATCTATTATAAACGCTGTTTATATTCACGCTTTCCTGACAAGCCTGAGCAGATCGTTAGCGTCATTGAGAATCAGGTCGCAGTCAAGCTCCGTTAGCGCCATACCTGAGCGATACCCATAAGGGACACACACCACTGGCGCACCCGCATTACGCGCACACGCTGTATCCGTCTTCGAGTCACCCACCATCAAAACACGACTGGGCCCCACATCAAAACGAGCCGCAAGCTCAATTAAGGGCAAAGGATCCGGCTTTCGTTTGGCGAACGTATCGCCACAAACCACTTCTTGGAAATAATCCCAGATCTCTAGTTTTTTCAAGATCGGCTGAGTAAACAGCTCACTTTTATTGGTAAGGCAAGCTAGGCCGATGCCTGAGCTCTTAAGACCTTCTAGCGCATTTGCTATCCCGGGAAACAGCGCCGATTGATCGCACACGTGTTGCGCATAATGAGTCCTAAATTGTTGAGCGATCTCATCAAAATTAATCGCCGTATGGCTGATGTTTAATTCAGTGAAGAGTTCTTTCAAGAGGTACTCAATCCCTTGACCAATATACTGTCGGACAGTACGACTGCTAACCGCCTCATACCCCATGTCATGCAGTGTCAAGTTAGTTGCTGCATGCAAGTCAGGTAGCGTATCGACTAAGGTGCCGTCTAAGTCAAAAGCTACAACACTGACCTCAAAGAAAACTGGAGGGACTACCGATTGAGCTGTCACGAAAGGAGCTTCGGTGTGGCGTTAAAAATGTTCATTATCTGCACGATTAAGAAATCCGATTTTTCATCTGACTGATGATGTTTTTATAGTCAGTCCCACCAAAAATAGCAGAACCTGCCACAAACGTGTCCGCTCCCGCCTCGGCGACTGACGCAATGTTATCGACTTTGATTCCTCCGTCGACCTCTAGCCAAACATCGCAGCCAGACAGATCGATCAAATCACGGACCTCAGCAATTTTATCTAGTGAGTGCTCAAGAAAACTTTGACCGCCAAATCCAGGGTTTACCGACATGATCAGAATTAAATCGATCTTATCGAGCGTCCAATCCAACACATGAAGTGGACTCGCAGGATTAAATGCCATGCCGACCTTACATCCAGAATCCTTGATCAGATTGATCGTCCTATCCACGTGTTGTGTTGCCTCCGGATGGAAGCTGATCAGATCAGCACCCGCTTTAGCGAACTCCATAGCCAAGGCATCTACTGGCTCCACCATTAAATGCACATCAATAGGCAATTTTGTGTGCGGCCTAATCGATGCACACACGATAGGACCAAAGGTCAGATTAGGCACGTAGTGATTATCCATCACATCAAAATGAATGAGGTCAGCGCCTGCAGCCTCGACCGAACGCACTTCTTCCCCGAGTCGTGAAAAGTCGGCAGACAAAATACTCGGTGCTATGCGGATATCTTTCATCATTTAGCGGGTTCCTTTATGTTTATTCTAAACGGAAACACCGAACCACCCAACAAATACTGACCCCAAGAGAACCAAACCATTACTAAATTTGATCTATTTACCGATACAATAAGAACTATGTCTGAAAAAACAAAATATGAAATTACCGTCACTACGGAATCCTTTTTTATTCCCGAGCAATCTAACACCGAACAATCGCGATACTTTTTTGCCTATCGCATCCGCATTCAAAATACGGGGACCGTCCGAGCTCAGTTGCTGAGTCGCCACTGGGTCATCACCGATGCCCACGAAAAAGTAGAAGAAGTTCGGGGCGAAGGGGTAGTCGGGGAATTCCCAAACTTGGGTCCTGGAGAATACTTCGAATACACGAGTGCCGCCTCGATTGACACACCAGTTGGGCTCATGGAGGGCTCCTATAAGATGCGGGCTTCTGACGGCGTTGAATTTGATGCAAAAATTTCACAGTTCACGCTCAGCGTTCCGAGGGTATTACACTAAACCCAATGGAAAACTGCGCATTGCCTACTTATTTTTATCTTTAGGTACGGTCCACCAAATGATGAAAATGAATAAACCGAGGCCCAATAAGATCTCAAAAATAGCCCAAAGCATGGCTTAAATACCGATTGATTAAAACACGTGAATTCTACACCAGCCATGAACGTAAATATTTGGATTCAAGCGTGCCTAATCGCCATCCTAAGCGCCTGCTCCTCTTCGCCACTTAAAAAAGATCCCGCTCCTCCTGAGCAGGTATCCGCGCCGATCACTGAAGAGTCAATGACCTCAGGCTCGCGCACTACACTAGCCACGATCAAACCAAGTTTATTTAACTTATTTGAACTCCAATCTAGAGATCACTTGACCTTTGCCAGCTGGGAAGATTTGCCAGATTGGAGCACTGATCAAATCTCAGACGGCACATCGGCGCTCTTACAATCTTGCACCGTGCTTGACAAATATAGCGAATGGGCGCTTCTGTGCCAGCAAGCTCAATCTTTAGCACATACCCCCGAAGCAAATCAAAGACAATTCTATAAGACTCATTTTGTACCATTCAAAGTCAATAATCAGGATCATTCCCCATCGGGAATCGTAACGGGATACTACGAGCCACTTCTGAGGGGGAGCTTAAAGCGCTCACATGAATACCCTTATCCGGCTTACGGCGTACCCGAAGATTTAGTTTCGGTTGACGTCAAGCAATACCCTTTATTTAAAGAATTCAGAGGTGTTGGTCGGAGATCTGGAGCAGACTTAATACCTTACTATACGCGCGAAGAAATTGACCAAGGCTTAGCAAGCCTCAAGGGTAAAGAAATCCTATGGGTCAAAGACAAAGTCGAATTATTTTTCTTGCAAATCCAAGGCTCTGGTCGCGTTCAATTGAAAGACGGCAGCACCATTCGTCTCGGATTTGCGAAGTCTAACGGCCACCCCTATCGATCTATCGGCAAATCATTGGTCTCCAAAGGTGAGCTCAGACTGAGTCAAGCCTCCATGCAAGGCATCAAACGCTGGGGGGAGCGCAATCCAGACAAGATAGACGCCCTCCTCAGGGAAAATCCGTCGTATGTTTTTTTTAGAACGCTACCAGCAAACCTTGCCGGACCCATAGGATCGCTAGGCGTTCCGCTGACCCCTAACCGCAGTATCGCGGTCGATGACACGTATATTCCATCAGGCTTTCCCGTATATTTGTCTACGTCCTGGCCAAATTCAGCAGATCCGTTGAATCAATTAATGTTCGCTCAGGACAAGGGTAGCGCTATCAAAGGTGCCGTTCGCGCAGACTACTTTTGGGGCTTCGGGGAATCGGCCGCCATCAATGCAGGGAAAATGAAACAGGCGGGTTTGATGTGGGTACTTATACCCAAGACTTTCCTTGCCTTTAACAACCAGAAATAAGCACCACCAAAAAACCCTCTCAGAATATTTATTTAGTCAGCGTCAGACGAGCCTCTAACTGTTCTAAACTCAGCGCACCACTTGCTCGTGAACCGTCACTGAAAAAGAGTGTTGGCGTCGCTCTTACCGACATCCTTTTGCCAAACGTCACTATCTGATCGATAGGATTATCACAGTCACCTTGAGCCTCAGGAGCAACGCCATCAAATATGAACGCATCCCAAGCTAAAGAAGCATTAGCAGAGCACCAAATTGATTTAGAAATCGGGATCGACTGCTCAGTGATCACAGGATAAAGAAAAAGATACAGCGTCGCATCCGACAGGTTTCCCAATGTTTCTTTATCAAACTTACGACAGTATCCACAGTTGGGGTCTGCAAAATAAGCGAACTCTCTCTCTCCTGATCCATAAACACGTTTGATAGCCATCTCAAGTGGTAATTCATGAAAAGGGATGGCAACTTTTTGCAATTCTGCCGCCTCAATTTCGGAGGTTCTCTCGGACGTCACGTTACGCATCGAACTCAGTTCAATCAAACTACCATCAAACAAATATGTAAAGTTCTCATCAACGTAATATATAGAACCACTGACAATGATCTCATAGAGTCCCATAATTTCTGTCTCTACAATTGAATCAATGGATGCTGTTGGGAAGCGGTCACGGATTTGATCCTCCAAAGCCGACTCATTCGCATTAGCGCTACCCATCACACCAATCAACAACAATACCAAACACTTATACATTTTCTTAACCCTCACTCAATTTAAATTAACCCATAGCCTTATCAATAAAAAACCGCCTGAAAATATTTGACCCTCGAACCGCAGCAAATCCGATGTCTTGAAACGAGCGACACAACTGAGACTCATCGCTGGCCATGTCGTGTATGGTCTCTGTGAACCACGTCAAGCTCTCAATCTCTTCTTTTCTCGCTCGTCGATACCGATTGATCACCGACAGACTCCCAGGATCGATCATCCCGTAAGCTTTAATTAACGAACACAACTTCGCCGTATCACTCAAACCTACATTTAACCCTTGTCCTGCTAAAGGTAAAAACTGATGCGCGGCATCGCCAACCAACACCACTCTCCCCAACGACACGCTTTGAGGTAATGTACGGCGCAGAGGAAAACGTCCAATAGCGCTGTTAAGGCTGGTTATCTTTAGAGGGTTATAACGCTCCGCTAATAAATCGCACAATACGTGCTCATTGACCTCTTGCGCAAGCTCATTCCTTACGGACCACACCATCGACACCAAGTTTCCCGGCAACGGTAAGTAAGCAATCACTCCATCTTGACCCATCCACTGGTAAGCCGTATTTTGATGTGCAAGTGCAGTCGTAAAATTTGCTACCAAGCCCGTACACCCATAATCTCTCGTTGCCACGCTCAATCCGGAGAATTGTCGGACCACCGAATCGCTACCGTCGGCTGCCACTAACAACTTACAGGTCATTTCGCCGGAAGACGTAACCACTCTGACAAAGTGTAGCTTCTGCTCAATAGAGAGAATCTCGCCACCAAGGAACTCTACTGATTGCTCAGAACGAACATGCCTTCCGATGGCCCGTTTGAGGTTATCGTTCTCCACAATGCACGCCAACTGAAGAACGCCCGCATCATGGGCGTCCAGGGTAAGGCTTGGACGAGAGGCCCCGTCAACTTGTATACGCCTGACGGACTGGGCTCTTTCCGAGGCAAGATCGTCCCAAAAATACGATTCCATCAAAAATTGTTTAGTTGATGGTCGTATCGCAAACACCCGGTTGTCATATGGCATCCCCGCAAGCGGCTCAGACATTGCATCATCGATAGGGCTTTTCGGCCCAATTATAGCTACGCGAAGACCCAGCCTTGACAAGGTAACTGCGGTTGCGCATCCAACGGTGCCTGCACCTGCGACTAAAACATCATAATTGACCATGACTTAAGTTTACCGGCCATCCGGCATTCATGCTGAGAATACCTTTTCTTGACAATTCGTAGGCTTGACAGTAACCTGCCCGCCCTACTCTAAGTAAGACATGTGGCGATTTAGCTCAGCCGGTTAGAGCGACGGAATCATAATCCGCAGGTCCGGGGTTCGAATCCCTGAATCGCCACCATTCGCATCTTAAATTTCAGATGCATCTCAATAAAAACCAGGTTCAAGCGCAAAAGTAAGCGGCGACCTCAGTCAAAAACATGCAATGCCGACGTGAAATAAATCTCAAATCGAGTTACTTACAGGGCGACTCTTCTAACGTAAATAGCCGAAAAAATAGACCAACTTCTCAACTCATACTCATGAGCATGGAGATGCTGATGAATATCGCTCGCCATGAGCCCATCGAGGCCTTGCTTTGACTCCCAGATTTCAATACAAATCACCTTAGGAGCATACCGATCCAAAACTAACCCCTTGAGCACCCGAAAATCATTACCCTCACAATCTATGTTTAGAAAATCAAATTCGGATGGACAATCACACCGTTCGAGCACATCCGTTAGGGTTTCTGTTTCAATCTGATGTAGGCGTTGATATTCTGGATGATGCGCGGCGGCCTCCGCATCGATGGTCGCGTTAGTAGAAAAATCGCCAGGGCTGTATATATCCACGTTTTCAACTCGATCACTGACGGCGGCTTGCACGACGATATCCCGTCTACGCGCCCATTTAGCAACGCGAACTTTATCGTCCTCCATGTCAATCAAGACGCCCCGCCAGCCAGATTTATAAAATCCGTAGGTATTAGATCCGCGTCGAGGGTGATGGCAGCCTACATCGACATAAAAACCTGGACTCAAAGATCGGTCAACTTGCAAAAACATTTTCACAATTAAGTCTTCCGCACACTGTGAATAAGAACGCTTCACTTTGGTGGGCGACAAGAACGCTCGTCTCAGCGTGGAAGCAAATTGTATAATCCGTCTAAAATCCATCCAACCTTAAGGTCTCATTGTTCATGTTCAGCAATCTAACCCGATCACCTATGTCATGTTTATAGTCTATATCAACCTGCCTTTGAAAAATGTTCGATTTCTTGGCTATTGCGAAAAAACCCTAGACCACAGACGCTAACATTCACGTCACACGTCGTATTTGTTTAACATCACCCCTGCTGCTTCATTGTAAAATCATGATGTACCTAAAACCTAACACGGTAGAGTAAAAAACTTATGAAAAAAGTTTATGTCCGAACTTTTGGATGCCAGATGAATGAGTACGACTCAGACAAAATGGTTGATGTGCTCCGCGCGCATGACGGTTATGAAAAAACCGAAGATGTCAAAGAGGCCGATCTAATCCTTTTCAATACGTGTTCTGTTCGAGAAAAAGCCCAAGAAAAAGTGTTCAGTGATTTAGGTCGCGTTAGGCACCTCAAGGAGGCAAACCCCAATGTAATGATAGGGGTAGGCGGCTGCGTTGCCTCCCAGGAGGGGAAAGGCATCATATCCAGGGCGCCTTATGTTGACATCGTCTTTGGCCCCCAGACGATTCATCGTCTGCCCTCAATGTTAAAAGAGCGCCGCAAACCAGGGAAAAAAGCTCAAGTGGATATCTCGTTTCCCGAGGTTGAAAAATTCGACAATCTTCCTACTCCGATAACGACCAGTCAATCAGCAATGGTGTCTATCATGGAAGGGTGTAGCAAATACTGTACGTTCTGCGTAGTCCCGTACACTCGGGGCGAGGAGATCTCAAGACCTTTTGAGGACGTTTTAGTAGAAGTGGCGACGCTAGCAGCACAAGGTGTCAAAGAGATAACCTTGCTCGGACAAAATGTTAACGCCTACCGCTATGAGCAGGACGCAGAAGTTATTGAATTTGCAACTCTTCTAGACTATGTATCAGACATCCCAGGTTTAGAGCGCATCAGATTTTCAACCTCACACCCCAAAGAATTTTCAGATGCATTGATCTCCAGTTACCGCACGCTACCTAAATTAGTAGACCATGTGCACCTCCCCGTTCAGTCCGGCTCAAACAACATCCTTGAGGCAATGAAACGCGGCTATACCCGGGAGCAATATATTAAAATCATTAAAGATCTGAAAGCGGCGCGCAGTACAGTTTCTATCAGTTCTGATTTCATCGTTGGCTTTCCCGGAGAAACGGATGCCGACTTTGAAGACACGATGAGTCTCGTTGACGAAGTGGGCTTTGATGGCAGCTACAGCTTTATGTATAGCCCAAGGCCAGGGACTCCAGCTGCGGGCCTACCGAATCACGTGCCATTGGAAACAAAAAAACAGCGATTAAGCCGCCTGCAAACTAAATTAAGTAATAACGCGTCTCACTACAGCCAGCTAATGGTTGGCGGTAAATTTGATGTCCTCGTTGAAGGTGTGTCTAAAAAAGACTCGTCAAAACTCTCCGGGAGAACAAACAACAATAAGGTTGTTAACTTCGAAGGCCAAGAGCGCCTTATTGGCCATACAATCGAAATTCAGGTGACCGAAGCACTACCCAATTCGCTGCGCGGCATTGTTGTTACCAGAGCATAGTGCTCTTCAGATATACTGAACAATCAGCTTAATAAGAGGTTATTTTAGATTGGACACCACCGAAACAGCGTTTGAACCGGTTGATAACGTCAGGCTTGCAAACATGTGTGGCGCACTTGACATCAACCTCAAGGAAATGGGGCAAGAACTCAGTATAAAAATTATCCGACGCGGGGAAACATTCACGCTCAGCGGAGATAGCACCAATATTCAAATTGGTTCGGACACGCTGGCGTTGCTATACAAATCTTCCCGAAGACCTCTCGACACGGAAGATGTCCAACTTGGAATCGTTGAAATAACCAGAAGTACTAATTCGAAAACTCAGAATGCCGTTACATTGCGGACAAGGCGCCATGACCTACGCGGCAGAACGCCACGCCAAACTCAATATTTAAGCCAAATTCAGTCACATGACGTCACCTTTGGTATTGGCCCAGCTGGCACAGGAAAAACTTACCTAGCAGTGGCTTCAGCCGTTGATTCGTTTGAGCGTGGAAGCGTCAAACGAATCGTTCTAGTAAGACCTGCAGTAGAAGCAGGCGAAAGGCTGGGCTTCCTACCTGGAGATCTGGCGCAAAAAGTTGATCCTTACCTTCGCCCGTTGTACGACGCACTTTATGACTTAATGGGCTATGAGAAGGTGGGTAAACTATTCGAGCGGAGCGCGATTGAAATTGCCCCTCTTGCCTATATGCGAGGTAGAACCTTAAATGATGCCTTCATAATTCTTGATGAAGCCCAAAATACAACCCCAGAACAAATGAAGATGTTTTTAACAAGAATGGGGTTTGGTAGCCGAGCGGTTGTAACTGGAGATAGCACCCAAGTTGATTTACCTAAGGGACACAAAAGCGGATTAGATGAAGCTGCAAAAATTCTTAATCAGGTCAAAGGTATTGCTTTTACACACTTCGAATCAGAAGACGTTGTCAGACACCCTTTGGTACAAAGGATCGTTAACGCATACGCAGCAGCAAGGCCAGATAATTAAAGGTCCTGCATGAATAAACCGAATCTAGTTTTAACTGTTCAAAAATCTGAGCCTTGGCGAGGACTTCCTACCAAAAATGACATTTACCGATGGATTGACGCATCGCTGTTAGAAGACGCTCAAGTAACTGTAAGGCTGATCAATGAGGATGAAGGGGTGGAAATGAACCATTACTTCCGTAATCGAAATTACGCAACCAATGTTCTTACCTTTCCGTATCCAGATTCATCTCCTTTATCGGCAGATATCGCGCTATGCGTCCCCGTTATTAAGGAAGAGGCAAAAATTCAACACAAGTCCCTGCGTAACCATTTCGCGCATCTCTGTGTTCATGCAACACTTCATTTCCAGGACTTTGACCATCAAAAAAAAATTGATAGAGAACTCATGGAAAATTTAGAAATCGACATCCTTGAAAAAATGGGAATTCCTAATCCTTACGAACAAATAATCGCCTAGCATCAAACATGAAAAAACTCATTAAAAAATCAGGTTGGTTAAAAAAACTTGCGCACCTGTTACAACGTGAGCCTGAAGATAAAGAACAACTCATTGACCTACTGCATGGATCTTTCGAAAAGAATCTTCTTGATTCTGATGCACTTTCAATGCTTGAAGGCGTATTGCAGGTCTCCGAGATGACCGCTCGAGATATCATGATTCCTCGATCTCAATGTTGCATGGCAGATATCAAATCCCCGATGGAAGACATCATTTCTCTTGCCGTTGATACCAACCATTCACGCTTCCCGGTTTTCGAAAACAGTAAAGATGAAGTTCTAGGCATTTTGCTGGCAAAAGATCTCTTACGATACTACAAAGATCCGAATTCCTTTGACCTTAGAGATATGTTACGGCCTGCTGTCTTCATACCAGAGTCGAAGCCGCTGAATGTTCTTCTCAAAGACTTTAGAAGCAATAGAAACCATATGGCGATTGTCGTCGACGAGTACAGCGGCGTAGCAGGGCTGATCACCATCGAAGATGTCCTAGAACAAATTGTGGGTGAAATTGAAGACGAATATGACTTTGATGAATCGGAGGCCAATATCCTAGAAGACAAGTCGGGCCGCTATAGAATTAAGGCCGTAACGGAAATTTCGGATATAAATGAACACTTTGGGACGAATTTTCCAGATACGGATTTCGACACGGTCGGCGGTTTAGTCCTCGCGCACCTTGGAAAACTGCCAGAAATTGGAGAAGAATTTAAGATTGGAGAACTCAGCATCACTGTTACTCGATCTGACAGAAGAAGAATTCATGCGCTTTTAGTAGAAAAAATTGAGATTGAGCGAAGCTCCTAAAATTTTTCGCCTCCTAGCACAGACGCTTCATGATAAATCTGCGCTTTGGGCCTTCATCCTCGGGGCGACAACAGTTCTAGGCTTTGCTCCATTCTCACTTTTTTTAGTCCCAATCCTCACCTGTGCACTGCTGTTCTTCATTTTGCAGGCACAAAGTCCTAAAAATACATTCATAACCTCATTTGCATTCACCTTTGGTCTGCTAATAACCGGCACCAGTTGGATATACGTCAGCCTGCACGACTTTGGGGGGATGCATCCAGCTCTTGCCGCACTAGCCACCGTTATACTTAGTGCAACTTTTGCGCTACCTCCTGCTGTCATTCAAGCCCTGCTCGCCAAGCTCGTCCACTCACAAACGCTTCGGCTATTGGCTGTATTTCCGGTTGGGCTCGCATTGTCAGACTGGTGTCGTGGATGGTTTTTGACAGGATTTCCTTGGTTGTCTCTCGGTTACTCACAAATACCCCTGAGCTCTTTTTCAAACTATGCATCAGTACTGGGCATTTACGGGGTCACCCTCGCCTGCACGTTTTGTTCGGGTAGTATGGGTTTTCTCTTTAAGAGCTGGTGTGCTACTCAATCACAATCATCTTTAAAAACCACATTAAAACGAGGCTTTGCGGTACCAGTTCTAGTCATCGCACTATCCATCGCCCTGGGCATTCCTAAATGGACTCAGCAAATAAGTCGCGAGACCACATCCGTCTCATTACTTCAAGGAAACATTGCTCAAGATATTAAGTGGAGCCCAGAGTGGATTGAAGAGACAATGACGATATACCTGAATATGATCCTTCAGGAAAAAAGCGAACTCATCCTTTTACCCGAAACCGCTATTCCGTTACTGGAAAAAAACGTTCCAGATTGGTATTGGGAAGCTTTAAAAAAACACGCGGAAACAAACAATCTCCATATCTTATTGGGCATTCCAGAGCAGTCCGAAGACGGAAAATTTTATAACAGTGTCATTCAAGTCGGAGGAGAGGATATACAACGATACCGAAAACACCATCTCGTGCCGTTTGGAGACTACTTTCCAATGCGGGCAATCACTTCAGGCTTGCTTAATTATCTGAAGATTCCAATGTCAAATTTCTCTGCCGGCCCGAGCAATCAAGCGCCCTTTATTTTGGGGAATCAATCTCTGGGCGTTGACATTTGTTACGAAGATGTTTTCGGCGAGGAAATCATTCGTCAGCTGCCGGGAGCAACGGTTCTGGCCAACTTTACAAATGACGCATGGTGGGGTGAATCTCTGGGACCAAAGCAGCATTTGCAAATTGCTCAAGCCAGATCAATTGAGACAGGCAGAGAGCTATTAAGAGTAACCAATACAGGTGTCACCGCCGTCATTGATCACAGAGGTTATATCGTCAATCAAGTCCCTCAATTTTCAAAAACTGTCTTGCGCGCTGAAATTTATGGTCGGAAAGGCTCTACACCATACAGTCTCTGGGGGAACCTTCCGTTTGTTATTCTATGTCTCGTCATCCTCGCGTTTTGCGTTAAATCAACATCAGCTCGGCTAAAAACTTAAAAAGGTAAAATGTAGGAACATTATTTCTTGCCACCCGGATCCTAGGTTTATAGATGAACTACTTTCAAGATATGATTTTAGAACTTCAGAAATATTGGAGTTCGAACGGTTGTGCCCTACTACAACCTTATGATCTAGAAGTGGGTGCTGGAACTTTTCATACCGCCACATTTCTCAAGGCGATTGGTCCAGAACCTTGGAAAGCAGCTTATGTTCAACCGTCTCGTAGACCAAAAGACGGTCGATACGGTGCAAATCCCAACCGGCTACAACACTACTACCAATTTCAAGTGGTTCTTAAACCCTCTCCGTCCAACATTCTCGACCTATATTTAGGCTCACTTAAGACAATTGGGATCAACCCTCTTGAGCACGACATTAGATTTGTTGAGGACGACTGGGAGTCGCCCACACTCGGCGCGTGGGGACTAGGGTGGGAGGTCTGGCTAAACGGCATGGAAGTTACGCAGTTCACTTATTTTCAAGAGGTTGGCGGCATCAGTTGCAAACCTGTAATGGGAGAGATCACCTACGGGCTTGAAAGATTGGCTATGTATCTTCAAGCAAAAGATAGCGTTTTCGACCTTGATTGGGCTCCAGGAATCACCTACAGAGATGTGTTTCACCAAAACGAAGTTGAACAATCGACTTATAACTTTGAGAAAGCAAATGTCGACTTACTATTTTCCAATTTCTCAGCGTTCGAAAAAGAGGCAACTGCCATGTTTAACGCACAATTATCGCTACCTGGCTATGAGCTCGTCATGAAGTGTTCGCATGCATTCAATCTCCTTGATGCGCGAGGTGCAATCTCAGTTACTGAACGAGCAAACTATATTGGACGCGTGCGCAAATTGGCAAGAATGGCGGCCCAAGCGTATCGAACCTCGCGCAAAGTTCTTGGGTTTGAACGCGCATCCGATGACATGATTAAAGCATTCTTGCCCCAAGAAGAGATTAGCGAGGTTCTCGATATTCGCAAAAGCAATTACACCAGGACCTAGCAAAAAATATGGCGACCTTACTCGTAGAATTGTTGACTGAGGAGTTACCTCCTAAAGCGTTAAAAAAATTGGGGCTGTCTTTTGGCGCATCTATTTTTGAGGATTTATCTAAGCAAAATTTGATTCCAGAGAATGCGTCCTATGAGACATTCGCTACGCCTCGTAGGCTAGCGGTCCTCCTCAATGGCGCGCGCAACGTATCGCCAGTAGAATCTGTGCGGTTAAAATTGATGCCAAAACACGTAGGCATTAAAGAGGATGGAACCCCGTCAGACGCATTATTAAAAAAACTGAACTCCCTTGGGCTTGAACCGAGCCACGCGGAAGAAGTAGAACTGCAGACAGATGGCAAAATGGAGTTTATTTATCTCCATCAAAAAAAAGATGGCGTAACACTTTCGGCGGGCCTCCAAAGGGCTATAGACCTGTCCATCACGAAGCTACCGATACCGAAAGTCATGAACTATCAGCCGCAAGACACGCTGCAAAGTGTTAACTTTGTACGCCCCGCTCATCGCTTAATGGCGATGCATGGGCCCGATGTAGTTCCGATTCAAGCGTTAGGACTGACCAGCGGAAATAAAACGCTCGGACACCGATTTCACGCAAATGGGGACATCACAATCCCAGATGCAAAATCATACGAATCAACTCTTGAAGAGTTAGGCTTCATCATTCCAAACTACGAAAAACGGAAATCGAATATTCGGGATCAACTATACGTACAAGCAACAAAAATGAACCTGACACTTCAAGAAGACGAAGAACTCCTGGACGAGGTAACTTCACTTGTGGAACTACCAATAGTTTATCCAGCACAATTTGATGAAGAGTTTCTCGCAATTCCAGCAGAGTGTCTGGTACTCACGATGAAGACCAATCAAAAATACTTTCCCCTGTTTAACAAAAATGGGGCGTTGGCGGAAAAATTTTTATTGGTCAGCAATATGAAGCTTGAGGATCCTAGCAACATCGTTCATGGTAACGAAAAAGTTGTGCGGCCAAGACTTGCGGATGCTCAGTTCTTCTACCAAGGGGACATTGACACCCCACTTGAGGATCTAACCAAAAAATTAAAAAATGTTGTGTATCACAACCAGCTGGGATCTCAGCTGGATAGAGTAGATCGACTAATTGACTTAGCTAGAAGAATCTCAGAAAAAACCAATGCGGATAGCGCCAAAGTCACCAGGGCAGCAGAACTTTGCAAAGCAGACTTACTTACCGGCATGGTTGGAGAATTCCCCGAGCTTCAAGGCACAATGGGTCGATACTACGCAATTGCTCAAGGAGAATCACCTGAAGTGGCTGATGCTCTAGAACAATATTATCGACCAAGATTCTCCAACGACAGCATCCCAAACAGCTCCATCTCTAGCACCCTCGCACTAGCTGACAAACTCGAAATTCTTGTCGGCATTTTCGGAGTTGGCCTCATACCCTCAGGCGAAAAAGATCCCTTCGGGCTCAGACGACAAGCCATCGGAATCATTCGAATCCTGACAGAAAATTCTATTAATGTAGATCTTAGCGTGCTCATAAGCTGGGCGGCGCAAACGTTTAGCCAAAACCTCAATTTAACTATCGAGGAATCAGTTATTAAAAACTTCATCATTGATCGATTTAGAGGACATCTAAAAGACAAAGGTTTCTCTGTAGACAAGGTTGAAGCCATACTAGCCACCGACTCAGACAGGCTTCACCTGGCGCTGCCTCGGCTTGAGGCGATCACTGCATTCCTCCAAACAGATGATTCCATAGCGCTAGCAACTGCGAATAAACGTATAAAAAATATTCTGAAAAAGAATAAGCGAAAGAATGATTCTGAGGTGGATATAAATTTGTTCACTACCGAAGAAGAAGTATCGCTCTACGAAAAAATTCAATCCTTATTGCCTTTAGTGAAACAAGCTGTTGATAATTCTCGCTATGCTGATGCGCTCCAGGCTTTATCATCCGCAAGGACTGTTGTTGACCATTTTTTTGAAAAAGTAATGGTTATATCAGATGACCCGAATGTGAAAGAAAACAGACTGGCCCTTTTGAGCCAACTCTCAGACCTACTTAACTGCGTTGGGGATTTATCAGAACTATCAATTTAATCAACATTATAAAATATGAAGCTCGTAATAATCGACAGAGATGGGGTAATCAATTTTGATAGCGACCAATATATCAAGGCCCCGGCAGAGTGGAAGCCAATACCGCAGAGTTTGGAGGCTATTGCTCGCCTAAATCATGCCGGCTATCGCGTCGTGGTAGCCACTAATCAATCTGGAGTTGGCAGAGGGCTATTTGGCATGGCGACACTCAATGCAATCAACGAAAAAATGTATCGGGCGTTAGCTAATGTCGGTGGTCGCATCGATGCCTTGTTTTTTTGTCCCCACACAAACGAGTGTAACTGCGACTGTCGCAAACCTAAACCCGGCATGCTTCTAGATATATCAAAACGTTTTAACGTCAATTTGAAAAATGTGCCCTTCATTGGAGATTCACTTAAAGACCTTCAAGCAGCACAGGCTGTTGGCGCTAAACCTATCTTAGTACGAACTGGAAAAGGCGAAGAAACGAATGCAGGTCAAGGACTACCTAAAGGTACGATACAGTTTGTTGACTTAAACGACGCTGTCAAACATATCATTTCCCATTGATGGTGATTAATTTAGCTCGGTCCTTAATGTTCGAATTATTAAGATTCGTCCTTACGGTTATCTTTTCAGTTGTCGCTCTTTTAACATTTCCCCTCTCTTCAATGCGGAGATACCAGATCATCACTTTATGGTCTCACTGCATCACTTTTCTCGCTAAATATATTTGCGGTATTAAGTATCGCGTCGAAGGCTTGGAAAACATTCCAGATAATCCCTGTGTGATCCTCTCCAAACACCAATCGGCTTGGGAAACGTTTGCATTTCAAACTATTTTCCCTCCTCAGGTCTGGGTTCTAAAGAAAAGTCTATTATATGTTCCGTTTTTTGGTTGGGGGCTTGCGATGATGAATCCCATCGCAATCGACCGGTCAAGCGGCCCTAGAGCATTAAAACAAATGAGGACTCAAGGCATAAACAGAATTAAGAACGGCTGGTACATTATTGTGTTTCCGGAAGGAACTAGAATAGCTCCGGGCAAACGCGGAAGCTATCAAATTGGAGGCGCATGGCTCTCAGCTCAGCTTCAATCAGATATTGTACCGGTCGCTCATAATGCGGGTGAATACTGGCCAAAAAATGCGTTACTTAAAAAACCAGGGACAATTACCGTGACAATCGGCAAACCTATAAAAACAGCACATCAGTCACCCGCCGATCTAACAAAGCAGGTAGAGGACTGGATCGAAACCACAATATCCCATTCATATCCATAAATATAATGAGTCAATTAGAAAAACTAGCCATCACGATATTTTGTTTATTCCTTGTATCAAGTTGCGGACAAACTGGGCCACTCTACGTTCCGGAATCCTCGACCCTAGAAGATGCAGATATCTCAAGAAACGTCGATCAAAATCCTCAAAGCGAGAATAATAATGACAATTAACCGAAAGTCAGGCCATCTCTTTATCGAAAACAAATCAGCAATCGAGGTCGCAAAGGAATTCGGAACGCCTTGTTATGTCTATTCGAAACGATCAATTGAAACTAATTTCAATCGTTTTAAAGATGCCTTTGATCAACGTGAACACCTGATTTGCTACGCGGTAAAAGCTAACTCAAATATTGCGATTATTAACATTTTGTCGCGTCTCGGAAGTGGTTTCGATATTGTGTCCGGAGGGGAACTAACCAGAGTTTTAGCCGCCGGCGGAGACCCCAGTAAAGTGGTTTTTTCCGGTGTAGGAAAAACTCAGGAAGAAATTCGTTATGCATTAAAACAAAAAATAAAATGTTTCAATATTGAATCTGAATCAGAACTATATCGAATCGCTGCGGTTGCACAAGAATTAAATCAAGATGCAAATATCAGCTTCAGAGTTAATCCTGATGTTGATGCCAAGACCCATCCCTACATTTCTACCGGGCTAAAAGAAAATAAATTTGGAGTGGAGGTTAATGATGCTCCTAGACTGTACAAAATAGCGAACGAATTGCCACACATAAGCCCCACTGGAATCGATTGCCATATTGGATCCCAATTAACTGATATCGCGCCCATGCGAGATGCCGCATTAAAAATGGTCGAGTTAGTGGATGCGCTTGAAAATGAAAGCATCCTCATCAAACACATCGACTTTGGGGGAGGACTCGGTATTCAGTATGAAAATGAAACTCCGATTGACCAAGAAAAATTCGTATCAATGTTGCTCGAAGTCATGAACGGACGTAAACAAGAAATTATTGTAGAGCCAGGTCGATCTATCGTTGGCAACTCTGGGGTGCTACTCACCACAATTGAATACCTTAAACACGGATCCAATAAGAATTTTATTGTCGTCGACGCGGCTATGAATGACTTAGCAAGACCATCACTCTACGGCGCCTATCATCAAATCGACAACATAACTCATAAAAATTCAGATCCGGCAAAACTTTACGATATCGTTGGGCCAATCTGTGAGACAGGGGACTTTCTGGGAAAAGACCGTAACCTTTCAGCCAATGAAGGCGATGTTCTAGCTATTCACTCTGTTGGGGCATACGGAATGACCATGAGCTCCAACTACAACAGCCGTCCAAGAGCACCTGAAATACTGATCAGTAATGAACGTACCTATGTGATTCGTGAGCGCGAAACCATCGAGGATCTTTTCTCAAAGGAACAAACTGCGCCCGATGCACACTAACTGCTGGTATGTATAGTTTTATCTCATTTTTCGTATGAAGTGAATGCGATAGAATAGAGTCCAATATGATTATTTTTCGATTTACTTAGGTTCCAATAATGATTGTTTACGATTTAGCTTGCGGCCAAGAACATAAGTTTGAAGGCTGGTTTTCCTCTCAAGACGATTTTGATAAGCAAATATCAAATGGACAATTATCATGTCCAGTTTGTGGCTCGACAACTATTTCCAAACAGCTCTCGGCCCCTTATCTCAACACATTGCCAGACAAAAAGACTGCTTCAAAAATCAAACAGAAGGAAATGGCCCTAGCTGGGGTAGACCTCCAGCAACTTCATGATCAGTTTATCGAATATATCGCGAAAAATACTGAAGATGTCGGTACGGAGTTCCCAGATGAAGCTAGAAAAATTTTTTATGGGGAATCTGACAGTCGCTCAATTCGCGGTGAGGCTACCGTTGAAGTCATGCAAGAATTAAAGGACGAAGGTATTGACGTGTACGCATTACCACCGGGGCCAACTCCTCCTGATAAACTGAATTAATTGGCTTAGCCGGTTATAAAAAACAAAACACATCAGAACACCCTCCCACTTGTATTTGCTGTTTTAGTAATCTCCACAGCAGCGATACTTGTCCGTAGCGCTCAAAGCGAAGGGGCATCCTCAAACACTATCGTATTCCTGCGACTGGCCATCGCATCATTCTTTCTTGGTCTTCTTTCCTTTAGATCAATCATTGAAACGATTCGTCAGTGTAATGCCCAAACAATTATTCAAAGTGCGCTATCAGGCATTTTTTTAGCCGCACACTTCATGACCTGGACCGTATCCCTAGAACATATTTCCGTCGCCAAAAGTACATTTCTTGTAACAACGAGTCCGGTTTGGGTCGCCTTGTTAAGCTTCATTTTTCTGAACGAGACAATCAGCAAAAAACAGCTCTTCGGCATACTCATTGCAACAGGAAGCGCCTTCTTCCTTTTTAGTCTTAATGAAGAAATATTCATGAATCAAACACAAAGATCTATTAAAGGTGAGCTGCTAGCAACTTTAGGGGCAATCTCAATCGCAGCCTATCTCATCATTGGCCGTACGCTTCGACAGGCCATTGAGTTAAAAGTCTACGTTTTTCTTACATATAGTTTCGCCGCGATGGCGCTAGTTTTATATAACCTGCCCAATATGGAACATTTAGCTTTCAATATGCCTGGCGCGGCTTGGGTATATATCTTCTGTTTAGCTCTGGGCCCACAACTCATTGGGCACACAATTCTTAATTGGGGAGTTCGTCGATTCCCAGCAACACTTGTTTCCACAATGATATTCGCAGAACCAATTGCGGCATCTGCACTCGCATGGGTTATTCTTAATGAAAGTGTAGGGCTTAGCAGTTTGCTGGGATTTTCAGGGATACTTTTAGGAATTTTTTTAACCATTCGCCGCAATACACGTTGAATACCAATTAAGTATCGGAGTGATTAACGTCTATTGTTCAACAATCGGAGAAACAGTCGATATCCCAACAACAAAAAGAGCACTGCTCCAAACGTTAACGGTTCCCACACGTCACTTTTAACTAAAATATAAAAGTGCGTCACGCCTAAAATTGCAATGAGGTAAACACTCTTGTGCATCCGCCTCCAACGCACAGATCCGAGAACCACTTTTGCACGATTGGTTGATGTCAGAGCTAATATACAAAGCCCAAGAAAAGCGACGAAGCCAATATAAATAAATGGGCGCTCAGATAGATCTAATGCAATTTCCGTCCAGTCAAAGAATTGATCCAAAACCAACCAAGTTAAAAAATGGATTGTTGCGTAAACAAAAGTAATAAGCCCAAATGTTCTTCTTAGAGGAAACAGTATCGGCATGCTAAAAAAATATCTAGCAGGCGTTACACCCAAGGTCAGCAAAAGAGAAAAAAGTGTCCACCAACCAGTAAATTTAGAAATATATTCAATTGGATTGGCTGTTAGTTCGCCCATCATGCCTCGCCCACACAGCGTGATCAGCGGAATTAAACTGACTAACCAAATAATTCGAGTGTCTATACCCACTCTTAAACGTTGCGGTCGCGGAGTATCGCGCATAAAAGAGACGTGCGTCAGAAGTGCTTGCTTAAATCTAAATCACGATACAAATCTGCAACCCATTCGGAATAGCCGTTGAACATTTCCGTATCTCGTTTTAGAAACTCTCCAATACGTCGCTCCTTCCGCTGACTCCACCTTGGATGTGAGACCTGTGGGTTTACATTGGAATAAAACCCATACTCACTAGGATTGGAAACATTCCAGGCGGTAGCCGGTTGCTTTTCGGTCAATTTAATTGTCACGATTGATTTCGCACTTTTAAAACCATACTTCCACGGCACCACCAACCTCACAGGTGCTCCATTTTGATTAGGCAAAATTTCACCATATAAACCTAACGTCAAAAGTGTCAGTGGATTCATGGCCTCATCCAATCGCAACCCCTCCTTATATGGCCAGTCAAGCACGGCACTCCTTTGACCCGGCATTTGCTCTGGGTCGTACAAAGAAATAAACTCCACATAACGCGCATTTCCAGTAGGCTGAACCAAGTCCAGTAATTTTGACAGCGGGAAACCGATCCATGGAATCACCATGGACCAGGCCTCGACACACCGCAGTCGATAAATTCGCTCCTCAAGTGGCGCAAGCCGCAAGAGTTGATCGATATCGAACCTTTGTGGTCGATGAACTTCACCTATGATATTTATTGTCCACCCATCGGTCTTCAATCTATGGGCCTGTTCAACTGGATCTTCTTTTCCTGTGCCAAACTCGTAAAAATTGTTATATCGAGTCACATCCGAATAGGTTGTTAGCTTCTCAGCAGTCGAAAATTCACTTTTTTCGGACTCGAATGCAACAGGAAAATCTTTTCCATCGCGCGACTTAGCACTTGCCGGAGCGATGGCCATCGTCGCTAAAGAGGCGAGGCTTCCTTGCATCCATCGCCGTCTAGACTCAAATAATGTTCTTGATGTGATTTCTGAAGGAGATATGTCTGATCTAAAGGCGTTTTTCATAAATAAATAATAACTCGTATAAGGAACATGGGTATATCAACAAATTTCATAAGTATTTAGACTAAGAATAAAGTCGCCATTCCAAGAAATATTAAAAATCCCATACTATCAGTACTAAACGTTAATAAAACTGAGGATCCAATAGCTGGATCTCTTCCCATCTTTTGTAAAAATAATGGGACTAGCATACCCACCGCAGCCCCGACTATTAAATTAAGCAGCATCGCGCTCAACATGACCAAGCCAAGAGCGATATTTCCGTAAAGAAGCCACGCAAAAAAACCAGCGACTGAACCCCACAAAACACCATTCACAAGTGCGATGGCAAGTTCTTTGCGAAGGAGGCCTTTCGCATTATTTTTATTGATTTCTTCAAAGGCTAATGCTCTAACAATCAACGTAACCGTCTGATTCCCTGAGTTGCCAGCTATAGCGGCAACAATAGGCATGAGCGCAGCCAGAGCAACCAACTGTTCTATCGAGTCCTCAAATAAACCAATGACTCGAGACGCAAAGAAAGCCGTCCCTAAATTCACAGCTAGCCAAAGCCACCTGTTTTTAGCGCTCTTCCAAACAGAGGAGAACAAATCCTCATCCCGAAGCCCCACTTTCCCTAACGATTCTTGCTCAGCATCCTCCCGGATATAATCCACAATATCAGTGATCGTCATCCGACCCACAATGCGATTGTGTGCGTCAACAACAGGGGCTGATACTAAGTCGTAGCGTTCAAAAGCGTGTGCGGCACTCTCTGCTTCCTGGTCTGGGTTGAAGTTAACAACAGCAGTGGACATCACATCACACACTTTAGTTTCAGGCGAAGTAACAATTAAGTCACTAATGGATAAAGCACCTTTTAAAATTTCACGACGATCAACGACAAAAAGCTTGTCTGTATTAGGTGGCAGCTTTTCCAATCGACGCAAATATCTCAGCACCACGTCGAGCGACACATCCTCTCGAACAGTCACCATTTCAAAATCCATTAATGCACCGACAGTATCCTCAGGGTACGATAAGGCTGCTTTAAGTTGTAATCGTTCGGTTTCTGACAAAGATCGAAATACGTCAGCAATGACTCCCTCAGGTAGATCTGGAGCAAGATCTGCAATTTCATCAGCATCCAACTGCTCCGTCGCCGCCAAGAGCTCTTGAACATCCATATCCGCTATTAACGTTTGTCTAACAGCATCTGACGCTTCAAGCAACACGTCTCCATCTAGGTTAGATCGGACGAGCTTCCACACCAGCAAACGCTCATCCAGAGGCATTTGCTCTAAGATGGCAGCAATATCCGCTGGATGCATCGCATCCAGCTTATCCTGCAGCCCGATTAGGTTTTTTTCTTGAATAAACTCATCACCTAGATCTCGGCGAGATGCGACCTGATCACCTAAAAAGCCATCTATATGCTGATATTTTCCGAGCGTTGCCTTGATATCTTCCAAAGATCGCCGGACTGTGTCGATGCTACTTTGAGTATGTTTTTTTTCGACGTCACTCATAAGGCACCTTCAATGATCTTCAAGAATTAATAAAAAAATTTCCAAAAAAAACACTACATAGGTGTTAACACCACAAAAGGCTTGGACTGACATTGAATGTTTCCACTTTCTAAATTAGCCTCATAAAGCTCCATTACTCCGGACTGGTTCCAGTTAAAGCCGTAGTAAGCCAAACCTGTAGCAGATTTCAAATCTTCAACCTCAATATAATCACAGGTGGCACCATCTGCTACCAAAGAAATCTCGTAATAAAAGGGAGTCTTATCAGGAAAAGATGCCTTACCGCCGTCCGTAAACGTCCATTTTTTTCCAGCCTCATCAAGATACTGACCACTCAAAACGATGTTATTGATAATAGGACCGAGCTCTTTCCCCACGCGCTCGTATGAGGCCCACTTACCAGCCATCACAAGAGGTTCTTGAATCTGAAGATTTCGAAATTGGCCATCTAGAGATTTTTCACCTTTAAACCACACGTAAACAACATCTTCCGCAGAGGTCGGCGCATTTCTTTCACCCAGCACCAATCGATATGTATTTGGCTCTTGGCTAGGTTCCACATCAAATACAATCATCAGCGTTGCCTTAACCATATCTGTCGCAAAATAGGGGTAAGCACGCCCTTCTTTTTTTATTGCAATCAATACCGGTTTAGATTGTTTTTCTGCCTCATGCGGCTGCTTGGTCTGCCTTAACGCTTCAAGATAGGTTTTCTCAAACCAAATTCCTTGAAGATCATCAATGAAAACTCGGTCATTAGCGCTTGAATTAGAAATAGATGCCATCAAGGCGCCTGTAAGCAATATCTTTATCAGCTGCGAATTACGATATAGGGAATTGAAAATCACGAGTTACACCTCCAAATATAGTCTTAAATTTTGGGTCGAACTTTCCAAAATTCACTTAACTGCTCAAAAGCATGCCCGAATTGCAGCACACCAAAATCATCTCTAAAACGGCCAACTATCTGAAGCCCAACCGGCAATCCAGATGACGAAAATCCAGCGGGTACCGAAAGTGCGGGATGGCCAGTGGCACTGACGCGAAAACAGGATTTCATCCAATCAAGGTAGTTTGATAGGGTGCTCCCATTAATTTTACTGACGTAGGGGAGATCGACATCAAATGGTAAGACCTGCGTTACAGGACAAATTATAAACTCATATGTATTCATAAATCGATTAAGTCTCTCAAACATCGTGCTCCTTAGCCGCTCCGCTCGAGCTACGTCAGGCCCTGTAAGCGTTCTTCCCTGCTCAATATTCCATATCAGAGTATCTTTAAACTGATCTGGGTGCGCTGCTAAAAGCTCACCAAGTGCCGACTCCATATGCCACGCTCTTAACACGTGGAAGACCTCATCAGCTTCAGTTAAATTTGGGTCAACCTCCTCAATAATGCACCCTGTGTCTTCGAGTCGATGAACAGCTGTTTCAATGACTTTAAGTACCTCATCGTCTACAGGCAAGTCACCCAGAGTTCTGCTCCAGGCAACTCTTACACCACTAAAATCTCTGCCCAAATCTTGTCGAAAAATGTCCGGGCTCTGTGCGATCGACAGTGGACAACGCGGATCTGGACCAGCGATCGCAGACAGCATCAGTGAAACATCTTTAACCGTCCTAGCCATTGGGCCAAGTACGGAGAGCGGAAACCAAGCTGAAGGGTTTGGCCAGGTTGGAATAAGACCTGTCGACGGCCTAAGACCAACTACATTACAAAAACTCGCCGGATTTCTTAGCGATCCCCCTAGGTCCGATCCATCGGCAATGGGCACGAGACCAGACGCAAGTGCAGCAGCAGCCCCACCACTCGAACCGCCGCAAGTTTTATCTAAGTCATATGGATTTCGAGTAGCGCCAAAAACCTTATTAAAAGTTTGACTTCCAGCACCGAACTCTGGTGTATTGGTTTTCCCTAAAGTAACGGCACCCGAGTGGCGAAACCGCTCAACAATCAAAGCGTCCTGGTCGGGGATAAAGTCCTCGTAAAGCGGGGACCCAAAAGTCGTCCTGATGCCCTTCGTTACAGTTAGATCTTTATGCGCAACAGGTAGTCCTTCCAATAACCCCAGTGGAGCCTGAGTCATGATCCGCTGATCGATATTCTTGGCAGTAACTCTTGCTCTCTCCTCGTCTAACGTGACAATGGCATTAATTTTCGAATTAACATTTTCTATTTGGTCCAAATGGCAATCTAGCAACTCTGTGGCGGAAATCTTCCGCTGACGCACCAAGTCAAGCATAGTGTGGGCGGGAAGAAAACAAACATCTGCTTTACTCATACGTTTATTAAAATATCAATTAAATTTAATGACGGGACCCTGAATGCTTCATAATTTGACTGGATATACCACTTTGCTCATCCTCATCAAATACAGGGTTACTTCCCAAAAATTGAATGCCAAGCGCTTTAAATGTAGCCATATAATTAGGAAATTGTTCAGCTATGATTTCTTTATTTTTTCGGCGAATAAACAAATCATCATTTAACAGCGAATCTAGATCAGCTAACAATTGATCACCAGGAATACTTCGTTTTGCATCATAACAGCATCCATAATATTTGATCAGCACATCCAGCAAAGTCAACGTTCCTTGAGACTTACGTCTCAACTCCACATCGATACCAAAAAAGTATGCCGCCCCACCCCAGTAAATATGTCGGTAGGTCCCCCTCTTGGAAAGGCGACCTACGGACTCTGCCACCGTTAATCCTCGCCCCGCTTTAGCACCTACAACAAAACCTCGGTACAACCTCGACCATGACTCCGTCGCGCTTATAGCGCCACTTTCAACCATCGAAAGATGCTGTAAGTAAGTTGGTAATCCCTCGATAACCCAATAATCACTGGTATTAATATGTGGGAACAAAAAATGTGACATCTCATGAGGAAGACTCCAATCCCATAAGAGCTGCTCTACGCTGGCATCCCGATTAACGAACAAGTGAATGCCCGCACCACCACCACGCGTCACATATGCCCAGGGAACAACAGCATTACCTCTATCACTAGGGCTAACGACCACTTGCACATGGGGACTAGGGAAAAACCCCATGAGTCCAGAGACGCCCTGCGCTGATCGCGTAACCCAGCGAACCAAGTCTTCTTGATTTGTACGCCCAAAGTCCCCCAAAATACTGACTTCAAACATACTCCCTGCAACATCAATCACATTGGGTTCTCGATTTGTCAGCGCCACGATACCTTCCCACGAAATTGGGGTATTCGCACCAATGAAACTCGTCTTCCCAGTTCGACGCCAAGGTGTTGAAACAAAAATGTCCTCAGGGACGCTAAAACCAATCTCGAATGACTCGTAGAAAGCGTCCGGCTTAGGCCTCACCAACCAATCACCAATTGAGGTGAGCATATTTCGATCCTCTATTAACCTCGTTTCGGCGCCGCCGCGCTGCTCGCCTTGATTCCTTGGTTGGAGAAACACATCGTAAAAAATGCATCGCGCAGCGTTGTCTTGCGGAATAGCAACTGAGTCAACGTCCAACTCCAGCATATCGCCAGTATCAAGCCTCACATTTCTCACAAATGATCCGAAAGCGTCATTTGCGTATAGAAACGCAGGGAGATTCCCGCTAAAACAAGCTGACACCGCGAATGATCGGAGGTCATTCTCAACAGTTACTTGATACGTTAGAGGCGGTACTTCACCTTTTGCAAACGAAATTAACGAAAAAAAAAGCGCCAAATAAAATATTTTTCTCATTTTTTGAAATTACTACTTTCGATTTCAAGTGGTTATAAAACCTAAGTTAGCATATTGATACGTAAACCTTTTTCAGAAAGTCTAAGAGAAATCAATCACACAGGCGGTTCGCTGCAAGTTAATCAAATAATTCTTACAGGCTCGGTCTAAGCATAATTTTATTTCGAAGAGATTGCTGGTCGGCATCATCCAATAACGTCACGTCAGCTTGCTCTACAACCATACCAAGCAACTGGAACGTATTAGCTAGATCTGGGAATTCATTAGTATTCGCATAACGATCCATAAGTGGAACGAATAAGGAGTAACCGCACAATTCGTCAAAACTTGAAAGTACCTCGAGCGCCGTCCAGGCTCGTGTTCTATCCATACAACATAAATTAAATTCCCGTATCACACGATCAAGTGACCACGCTCCATTTGATCTCTTTCGCAACTGAACATCCGCAATCAACATCATCGCCGCCCCTCCCCAATAAACCTGCATGAAAGGTTCTCCTTGATACATCTTTTGAGTCGCCTCGAGTAAAGTCAGACCCCTTGCCTCCGCTTCGCGAGTCCCTCTGTGGAAGCCATAAATAAGATTCGACCAAGCCTTCTCTGAACTTAGCAATCCTTCACGAGAACGAACCACATATTGGTAATAACTCGCGAGCCCTTCATAAAGCCAAGCATCATCCGGCGAAATAAACGGGAGGAATAAATGCGATAACTCATGAGTGACAGTCCAATCATCTAAGAACTCTTGCATTTTTCTCCGCTGATTAATCATTAAATGCAGAGTTGGATTTCCTCCCCGGGTAACATAAGCAATCGGTACCGGCTGCCTTGCCCTAGCATTAGGGAATATGAACACCTGAACATTTGAAAATGGAATTTCTCCGATTGCGGATTGCACATGTGCCACTTCCTTATCGATCCAACTAGCCAATGCCTCAGCATCAGGCGTAGGTGAGCCGTCTAGGATAGAGATATCGAATTGAGTCCCATTGGCGATCACTTCTTTTTTAAAAAAGCGACCTAGCACAATCCAAGACGGCCAATCAAAGGGCGTTGCAGGAACCTCTAACACGCCATCAGTTTCGGTTAGGTTCCAGGAAGTTGAAAGAGAATAGTCAGCAGGCAATTTAAACTCTACGAAGACTCGACGGCTTTTTGGAATAACCTCAGGACGCCAAAACCAAAGGCCATTGGATACAGCAGTTGCACCTATCGATCTGTAGACCTTAGGTCCCGTCATGTCATGCCGCTGCACTCCCCTAGAGATATCCACTTGATAGTGAATACAAGCCCCTACAGGAACGCTACCAGTGGGAATAAATCCAGATAAATTTATCCGCTCACCAGACTCATGCCAAGCGCCGATCAAGGCAACGGATGCGTCTAGAGACTCAGCAACTAACTTTTCTGGCGCCTGACCTTCAAAACAAAGTTCGACGGTCAATTTTTTCAAATCAGAGCCTGTAGAAACTCGATAACGGTAGTCAGCTTGCGCATCAACGGCGCAAATTAACCCAAGCCAAATTAAAAAAGCTTTAACGCCATGTGATTTTTTTAATGTCGCAATAAGCACTAAAACTCCAAACTCATGAAAACCGCATGATTGAATTTAAAATAATACGAGAAATTGTTAACTGGAAAGTTCCTATCCTAATGCAGAAGTGTACCTACTATGAACATAGAGTCGCCTCTAATCAAAAACACAAATTATTCAGTTAGCCTAACAATAATTTCTCCATATGGGAAAGAACGTCTGGCACAAATGCTTCATGCTCACATAACTTATGAAAATGATCAGCGATAAGCGGATAATATTCATTAATTTCAGCGTCAGCGGTGGGACTAAGATGGAACTCACTGAGGATTTTCTCATAATCACGCTCGCGAAAAAATAATGCGAGCTCGGCAATTACGCATATATCGACAATACTAAAAGTATCGCCCACCAAACAGGATCGATCAGGTGACAACGCGCGATTAAGCCTGCTCAAATAGGTGCATAACGCCTGCTTCGCAGTCTCATGTAAATTACTCGTGAAAGTGCCCTCCAAAAGGGACAACAAATAAAGCTTTGAGTCGCAAGCAAACACCAGAGTCGCATCAAGAAAGCTATCAATACGAGATGCGGAGTACGCATCGTCTCTATACAGTGAGCACGTAATCGAACCAAGCCTTGCAACAGATCGCATAATGCTGTTTGACTCAAATATTCCTCCACAACCGTCTGGGTTAAATGCTGTCGGGATGGTTCCAAATGAATTTGCATCAAAAAAAACCGTCAGTTTTGTGAAGGACATCGCCGCCAAAACCTAAAAGAGGCTGTCGTGAAAACGGAGCAAGATCTTCACGCTCCTATTCAGTGATCAGATGTGCCTCAAAATTTCACAACCATCGCGACAAATCTCTATGATGAGCTTTGACTACGTCAATTTCAATTCCGCAAAACCGAGCTGCAATGGTAGCCTTTCAAATTGACGAGGTCGGCAGATACGATAAAAATACGCAGATCCATACAGATCCATACAAATCACCACCCTAAATTAATTCAACCAATAGTGCACAATCCACACATCAGAATCACATGTCTTTATTCGGATTCATTAAATATTTTGTCCCAGTAGACTTTTTGACATAAGCGTTAATCGCATCCAACTGAAGCGCACCAGCTAAAGAGACTTCGTGTGAGTAGTTACTAGCAAATGTAGTCTTTAATTCATTCGCAATACGTTGGCGCAACTTCTCTTCTGCGGCTGAGCCAATCTTCGCTAAAAAGTTAAAAAGTAGCCAGCCTCCCATGCCCCACGAAAACCCGAAATTACGAACTATTTCTGTTTTGGAAGTATCCATGGTGCCGTAGATGTATACCTGCTTGTGAGTCGTTGATCCATAGCGACTATATTCCTTTGGATCTCGATTCAAAGCCGCTTCCATACAAGTTAAAATTTGCCCTGACAATCTACCCCCCCCAATAGGGTCGAATGCGACCGTCGCTTTGGTCGCCGCAATGGCATCCGTCAACTCAGCTAAAAAATTAGGAGATTCAGTATTACAAACAAATTTAGCGCCCTCAGCTTTGAGTAAGTCGACCTGCTCTTGCTTTCGCACAATATTAACTAACGGGATCTCGTCCTTAATACAAATGCGGTTGAGCATTAAACCCAAATTAGATGCGGCAGCGGCGTGTATTAACGCACTGTGTCCGTCACCACGCATCGTTTCAACCATGCCAAGGACGGTCATTGGGTTTACAAAGCAACTCGCACCCTCTGCCGGCGTCACATCGTCCGGCAGTTTTAAGCATCGTTCAACGTTGATACATCGATATTGGGCATACATCGCACCACCAAGCATCGCAACTTTTTTACCTAACAGGTGTTGAGCCGCCGCTGAACTGCCGGCTTTAACGACCACTCCCGCACCCTCATTACCGACAGGCATCGATTGGCCCAATCGTCCAGCCATCGCCTTCATAGCTTTCTCGGGCACCCTCGCACTCACCACAGGATATTCATTAGTTCCAGAGACAGTGGCTGTAGAAAGGTCAGCAGCGCCAAAAAGTAAGCCTAAGTCGGAAGGGTTAATGGGTGTGGCCTCAATACGCACCAGCACCTCATCCGCGGCAGGCTCAGGAATCTCGACATCAACTAACGATATTTCGAGCTCACCTTCAGCACGGATTAAAGAATGTAATTGCAGCGCTTTAGCCGGAATTGAAGCGGTCATAATTGTCCTATAAAATTTTGTATAGCCTACTGAATCAGTAAAACTTTACGTCGAAAAGAAATAATAGAACTCAAAATTCTATCACGTACGCCAAGCTCGGAATCTTAAACCTGCAACAACAAATACCCCGTACACCACCATTGCACAAGCAACCAACCATAAAATATCCTCGGGCGTCCCAAACCAGTCAAACTTCAACAATAATAATCCGCTGGCAACGATTAGTGTCCGCAATAAAGAGCCCAAAACAGGCCACGCTAAGGTGTTCAGTCCTTGACTAGCAAAATAAAGGCCAAGACCCGCTGCGAAAAAGCCATAAAAAGGCCCTAAAATCTGCAACGTAATACTGCAATGTGCTACTACTTCCTGGCCACTACCAAGGCCATCACACCACCAATCAGCGTTTAAACCAAGAATAAAACCAACCGCACCAACGATTACAATATTAGCGAGCGTTCCACGCCATGCAACTTCAATTGCTCGCGCTCTTTCTCCCGCTCCTGCGTAAGCACCCACGATCGCTATCAACGCGCCACCGATACCGAAAACCACAGGCACCATCACCAACTCCAAACGCACAGCCAAGCCATAACCGGCAAGCCAGTCAACGCCGAACCTACCGAGTAGTCCTGTAGCAATGAGTGCGTAAATGATAGTTGCTGTCGATTGCGTACCCGCAAGCAAACCTGAGCGCAACAGCGCCAACACGGTAGACCCATCAAATCCATATCCACTCAAACGAACCGGCTGATCAGACCATACAATCAAGGCTAAAACCGTCACAACACCCGCCGCGTACGCCACTAATAGAATATAAGCAGCAGCGCGCATCGTATCGCTTACATTTACGAGTGATTCCTGGCTTGGCATCAACCAAAAACCTAATATCGAATATACAATTACGATCGAAGCCATCGCTAGTGCTGCCCGAGTCATGGCTCCAGCACCACGCAATACCGAGCACAACATATTGAATAGCCACAAAAGCGGTACGCCAAAAAAAATAATTTGTGCGTACTCATTAGCTGCTATCAGAACGTCATCACGAGCCCCCACCCAATAAAAAAATGTTGAACCAAAAATCGTAACGAACACCGCCATCACCGCGCCACCAAATAGCGCGATAAAAATAGCGCTGCGCAAGATCGCTTGCGCCCTAATTAAATCGTTTGCCCCCAACGCGCGCGCCACCGCACCACTGATTGCACCACCAATAGCACCTGCCGAGAGCATGTGCGCCAACATAATCAAAGGAAAAACTGTGGCGATGGCGGCAAGTGCTGTAATTCCCGCTCGGTTTAGCAAGAAAATCTCTAATACGATGAGCAACATATGCAACAGCGAGCCGATAACCCCCGGCACCGCCAAACGCATCAAAGTGGGAAAAAGCGGTGCGCCTACTAGTGGCGAACCCGCTACAGCCACATCAGTAAGCTCCTGCGAGTCCTTACTCGCAGGAAAATTCTTTTAATCAGAGGCTTAGTTCTCACATTTAGTCACGCTGCGCTGACACAGAGCGAAATAGGTTTGCAATACTTTATGACTTCTTAGGCGCTGGATTATATGGGTACAAGCTCTGGGCAGCATCGAGTCGGCCTAACTGCGAACCACCGAGCCATAACTGTATGATCTTACTGTCACGAAGATACTTCTCAATCGGCGCTTGCGTGCTGTAACCGTAAGACCCCATAAGCTCCATCGCTTTTGCACAAACCATCTCTGTCACGTCGCACGCGTAAACCTTTGCGGCACTAGCCTTACCCAACAAGAAATCCTCATTTACACCGCCATAAACTTTGCGGTTATCAAACATTTTAGCAACACTCATATAATAGGCTCTGGCACTTTCAATGCCGATGGCCATGTCAGCAATCATCGCACCTTGAAGCGAATGGTTACGAACCGGCTTCCCCCCGTAAGCTCGAGTCCCTGTGTATTCAATGACCTCCTCTAGAACTGCTTGGGCGCACCCTAAACTCATTGGAGCACTAGTAAGTCGCCCCCAAGCAACATTACCCCGAAATAATTGCCAATCGACCCCAGGCCCACCAGCTCGATGCTGAACTGGCACTCGAACATCATCAAAGTAGATTGCTGCATTAACGTCTGTGACACGCATACCCATCTTCGGCTCTGGTTTACCAAAACTCAGTCCAGGGGTATCTTTAGGTACATATATAAGTGCCAAACTGTCTTCATCATTATCCTCTTCAGTAGTACAAACTACGCAATACAAGTCAGCTATACCAGCCGCACTAGGCCACATTTTTTCTCCGTTAATGACCCATTCATCGCCTTCTCGTCGCGCCCGAGTACGTATTGTTCTCGCTCTCTCAGCGCTATCTTCCACGTTGCAACCACCAGCAGGCTCTGTAATGGCCATGCAACCTACGCGAGGTGTATCAGACGCGAACATAGGAATAAATTTATCCATTAAATATTCATTTCGCGCACCCATCGCAGCGGCAAGGGACCATGGCGTGAGCAAACAATGAAGAGATAAACCCGCATCTCCCCTAGAAATTTCCTCGGTGATGGCACACACCGTCGGAGCAGACCGAATACCTAAACCGCCATGCCTCTCGGCAAAGCCTCGACGCTGGATACCAAGGTCAACCAAGCCTTTATTGATTCTTTCAAAAACTGAATAATCCTGATCTAATGCCGAGCGAACAGGCATAACTTCTTTCTCTATATATTTGCGCACTGTTTCTACAAACATCAAATCTTCTTCTGACGTTAAAAATTCACCATATCGTTTCATGCCGACCTCTTCTTAAAATATAAAAAACGTTCATCTGAAGATTGTTGAATCCTTATTTATTACATTAGCATAAGATAAAATATATAAATTAAAACAAAAGTTACCCGGAAAAATTTCAGCTATCATTAAAATTAAATTAATTACATCTTGTCTTGTGATTAATTCCTAATAAAAAAACAAATGAGACTTACTCATGCCAAATCTTCTTGACGCTATTAAATTTAAACGTGGGCCTAAAATAAAAAATCGTTTTTTTCTTGCACCTCTTACAAATCAACAGAGCCTCGAAGATGGAACGCTAAGCGACGACGAATATAAATGGCTTACCATGCGAGCGAAAGGTGGCTTTGGGATGACCATGACCTGTGCATCTCATGTTCAAGAAATTGGTAAGGGATTCCCAGGGCAATTGGGTATCTGGTCGGACCACCACATAGAAGGTCTCACTCGACTTGCTGATGGGATAAAACAAGCAGACAGCATTGCTATCGTGCAACTCCATCATGCGGGATTGAAAACATCTAAGGAAATTACTGGTGGCACGCCAGTTACTGCCTTTAATCACGCAGAAAGTGGAGCTCGCGGACTCACACATTCAGAGGTAAAAAAACTCATTGAGGACTTCATCGCAGGCGCTAAGCGCGCAGAAAAAGCTGGTTTTGATGGTGTCGAATTACATGGGGCACATAGTTATATTTTATGTAACTTCTTAAGCGCTGAAGTTAATCAACGGGAAGACGAATATGGCGGCTCTTTTGAAAACCGAGCAAGGATCCTGAGTGAAATCATTGATGGTATAAAAAATGAGTGTCATCGCGACTTCATCATTGGTGTAAGACTTAGCGCTGAAAAATTTGGCATGCGGACCAAAGACTCAGTGGAAACCGCTCGAAAATTAATGAATGAGGATGTGATCGATTTTTTAGATATGTCACTTTGGGACATTTTCAAACAAGCAGACGACGAGGACTTTAAAGGACGATCACTGATCAGTCTTTTTACAAACCTAGAACGAAAAAATGTTCAACTGGGGGTCGCAGGAAAAATTCGAACGCCTCAGGATGCAGAAGCGGCAATGAACGCCGGAGTTGACTGGGTGATGCTGGGTCGAGCAGCCATGCTCGAGTGTGACTTCCCTAAAAAATACCTTCAAGATGCCAATTTCAAACCAGTGGAGATGCCGGTACCGAGCAGTTATTTAACAGCACAAGGCCTATCTAAAAAATTTCAAATTTATGTTCGAGGAAGATGGCCGGAATTTTTTGCCGATTGAAGGCCCCCGCATAGCCTCAACGGGGAACATTTATAGACAATCAAAAATACGGTGATTCAGCTGGTGTGTTTGATCATTATTAATCACTCTTTTTTTCCAATTCCGACATCTGCTGTTCCAGGTGACGTAACTTATCTTGTGTTCGCCTTAAAACCTGGATTTGAGCGTCAAACTCTTCTCTCGTTACCAGATTGTGACTTGCAAACCACCCAGAGATAATCGCACGTGCGTTGGATTGCACATCCTGGATTGGACTATTTTTCACCAAATCATTAATTTTATTTATTAATTCATCTAACGCACTTTTATCCACCATTGATTTAACCCTCACCTTAGCCTTGCCACAATAACTTGAGGCGCAATTGTAAATCCTGCACCAGCATACGTCTCTAAATATTACCTTCAAAGTCAGGCTACAAGGCCCCTCATAAATTTGTTCAGGAAACGCACCATAACTATACGCACACAATAAATATGCACTGACTTGGTGCGTATTCGCGCCAAAAAACTATAACTTACGAATAACTATTATATTTATCAATAGCATATTTAGCCTGGCACGATTAATGCTTATTACTATGTAAGTGCTGCGATCCAACAACGAAAATTGGTGAGCAGAGTTTTTAGTCGTCCGTTATGGGCATTCGTTACACGGAGTAGCCATGAAATTAATAACCGCAATCATCAAGCCCTTCAAGCTTGACGAAGTCCGCGAAGCACTCTCAGAAATTGGAGTGTCAGGGATTACCGTCACGGAAGTTAAGGGTTTTGGAAGACAAAAAGGGCATACTGAACTTTATCGTGGAGCAGAATATATAGTTGATTTTTTGCCCAAAGTGAAGATTGAAGCCGCAATCAGCGATGACATTCTTGATCAGGCCTTAGAGGCCATCGAAAAATCAGCTAATACCGGGAAAATTGGAGACGGAAAAATCTTCGTTTTTGATCTTGAACAAGCAATACGCATACGGACCGGGGAAACCGGCGCGGAAGCCATTTAAGCCTAAGAAAGGGAACTAAGATGTTTAAGAAACTATTGTTTTGGGCCACAGCTTTTGGCCTCACCACGACCTCAGGGCCGACTTTTGCACAAGATACGCTGAGCGCTGGCGATACAAGCTGGATGATTGTCGCAACGGTACTGGTCATTATGATGTCAATACCAGGACTTGCTCTGTTTTACGGGGGACTCGTTCGAACTAAAAACATGCTATCGGTATTAATGCAGGTTTTTGCCATTGTTGCTTTAATGTCAATTTTATGGGCTATAGCAGGCTACAGTCTAGCATTCACAGAAGGGCCTTTTAACAGCATTATCGGCGGTTTCGACAAAGTATTTTTAGCCGGAATCACTCCTGATACACTTAGTGGGACTATTCCGGAATACGTTTTTGTCACATTCCAACTTACATTTGCCTGCATCACACCCGCACTGATTATTGGTGCCTTTGCAGAGCGAATTAAATTTTCAGCCGTTCTTTGGTTTTCCGCACTTTGGCTCTTTGTGAGCTACATCCCAATTTGCCATATGGTTTGGGGCGGTGGATACCTCGGATCTAAAGGAGCTCTTGATTTTGCTGGTGGCACCGTCGTTCACATTAACGCTGCTATTGCTGGCTTGGTTATTTGTTTGGTGCTCGGAAAACGTTTAGGCTACGGAAAAGAAGCTATGCCTCCGCACAACCTGCCATTCACCATGATTGGAGCGGCCCTACTCTGGGTTGGTTGGTTTGGATTTAATGTTGGCAGTGAATTAGCTGCTGACGGCACGGCCGGTTTGGTTCTTCTCAACACACAACTGTGTGCAGCGGCATCGGTATTAGGATGGTTATTCATTGAATGGCTCGCCAGAGGCAAGCCGACCATGTTGGGCGGGGCCTCCGGCGCCGTTGCTGGCCTCGTCGCAATAACGCCAGCATGCGCATTCGTCGGTCCAATGGGCGCCATTGTATTAGGCCTCATCACCGGTGTCGTTTGTTTCTATGCCTGCACTAAGATCAAGTCTGCATTCGGTTATGACGATTCGCTGGACGTCTTCGGCGTGCACGGCATTGGCGGAATCATCGGCGCTGTCGGCGCAGGCATATTGTGCGCACCAGGTTTTGGTGGAGCCGGCTATGGGGAAGGAGTCACCATGGCCTCTCAGGTAGCAGTTCAAGTCGAGGGCGTAGTTATCACTGTGCTTTGGAGCGGCATCGCCAGCTTTATCCTCATTAAGATTGTTGACGCTATTGTCGGAATCCGACCTTCGGAGGACGAAGAACGCGAAGGTTTAGATGCAACATCGCACGGAGAGGCTGCATATCACAACTAGATACGTTTAAAGTTTCATCTCCTCTTATGGGCGCCTACATGGCGCCCTTTTTTATGGATATCCATAAATATATGTCTCAAGTGGTCTGTTAGAATCTACTTCAACAAACCGAACAACACTATATGAATAATTATTGCAAATGAAAGTCTTAGGCATCCAGTGAACTTACTTTTTGTACTTGATCCATTAGAGACCCTCAAAATTGAGAAAGATACCTCCTACGTGATGATGCGAGAGGCGCAAAGTCGTGGACACCAAATTTGGGTGACAACGCAACACAATATTCAGAACGTATCTGGAAAAGTGATTGTCCGAGCGCAGCACTTAATCCTTACCGAAACGCCTAACACTTGGTATGAAGTCGTTACATCACAAGATATATCGGCCTCTAATATTGATGGCGTCGTGATGCGGAAGGATCCGCCATTCGATATGGAGTACATTTACACTACTTATTTGCTTGAGAGCCTTGAGCAAGAGGGATGCCTGGTATTTAATCGCCCACAAAGTATCAGAGACTTCAACGAAAAACTCTCAATTACAAAATATCCACAATTCATATCACCCACGTTGGTGGCTGCGGATGTCTCCGTGATAAACGATTTTATTGCGGAACAAAACGAAGTCGTATTGAAACCCCTCGATGGGATGGGAGGATCATCTGTGTTTCGTTCGAGATCTCAAGATCCAAACTTAGGGGTAATTATCGAAACACTCACCCAGTTGGGTCAACGGACAATTATGGTACAAAAATTTATTCCTGATATCAGCGATGGAGATAAAAGAGTCTTACTCATCGATGGGGAGCCCGCACCGTATACTCTGGCACGGATTCCCCAAGGAGCAGATCATCGCGGGAATCTCGCTGTAGGTGGGCGTGGTGTGGCCATGCCACTCACGGACCGAGAAAGAGAAATAGCAGATACGTTGGGTCCGACATTAACAGAGCAAGGGTTATTGCTAGTTGGATTAGATATTATTGGCGGCTATCTCACCGAGATCAATGTCACCAGCCCGACGTGTATGCGTGAAATACAAGATCAAACCGGTTGCGATGTCCCAGGAATGTTCATCGACGCATTAGAAAAAAATATTGCGGCAAAAGTCAGATAGAAAGATAAACAGCATGGTTGGCATTATATTAATCACACATGGATCTCTTGGCCGTAGTCTCATTGATTGCGCCGAACACGTGATAGGAGGCGCATTAAAAAATGTAGCTGTGATTGGCATGGATGGGGGCGGCTCGATTGAGAGCATGTCGCAAAGGGCTATAGAAGCAACCTCAAAGCTAGACGACGGCACTGGAGTTCTAGTCCTCACGGACATGTACGGCGGGAGCCCAAGCAACATCACCCAGACGCTACTGCAAATAAATAATGTTTGCGGCATCTCAGGCGTAAACCTACCGATGTTAATTCGCGTATTGACCTACCGTGAAGAAGATTTAAAAACCCTCGTTGAGAAAGCTCTCTCTGGCGGCAACGAGGGAGTTATGCAGATACCGTTGAAACAAAAGAGGCCCTTATGCTAAAAGAAAAAATAGAGATTCTTAATCGGCTAGGACTACATGCTAGAGCGTCAGCAAAGCTGACGCAGCTGGCAGGGGAGTATCAATCAGAAATTTGGCTTAGCCGCGATGGGAAACGTGTCAACGCAAAAAGCATCATGGGCGTCATGATGTTAGCAGCGGCAAAAGGAGCATTGTTGGACTTAGAGGTCAATGGTTCAGATGAGGATAAAGCCATTGTCGCCATCAAAAATCTAGTCTTAGATTTATTTGGCGAGGGACAGTAGATTGACTAGATACAACATTCATAATCAATCAACTGACATAAAAAAGAGGAGTGATTGGTGAGCTTTACCATGCATGGTGCTGGAGTCTCAGGCGGCATTGCTATCGGGCGTGCGCAACTCGCGTCCCATGCGCTTTTAGAGGTCGCCCATTACAACATTACAACTAAAAAAATAAGAAGTGAAAAAACACGTTTTGATCGTGCCGTTAAGAGTGTTCACAAAGAACTCAAAGACTTAAGAAAACAAATGACCTCGGACATACCTGAGGCAGAGTTTGAAGTTTTTCTTAATTTACATAAAATGATTCTTGAAGACTCAACCGTCTCAGAAGCGCCAAAAAAAATCATTGAGTCGATGAGCTGCAATGCAGAATGGGCCCTAAAAGTACAACTCGACAATTTGCTTGAACAATTCTCCAAGATCGATGACTCCTATCTGCGTCAAAGGGAGGCGGACGTACGCCAAGTTGCAGAAAGAATCTTAAAGGCTTTACTCGGAAGACCAGGTGACGCCCCAACACACAACGCCGAGGAAAACACCATAATTGTCGCCCACGATTTATCACCAACTGATGTCATACTTTTTAAGCAACACAAATTTGCAGGCTTCATTACTGACTTGGGTGGCGCCACGTCGCACACAACAATTGTAGCCAGAAGTCTAAACATTCCATCTGTGGTCGCATTGCATCAGGCTAGGACTCTAATTCGAGAGAACGAAACAATCATCGTTGATGGGACAGCGGGGCTTGTTATCGTTGATCCAGATGAGGTGATACTTGCTGAATATGAAGTACTACAAAAACAATGGTTACTCGAGCAACAAAAACTTAAGCGACTTAGACGTAACCGAGCAACCACTATTGATGGCGCCGAAATTGAACTACATGCAAACATAGAACTGCCTGACGATGTCGCATCTGCAAAGCAGAATGGCGCTACTGGTGTCGGCTTGTTCAGAACAGAGTTCTTATTCTTAAACCGTGGCGATCTTCCATCGGAAAACGAGCAATTTGAAGCTTACAGGCAAGTTGTTCGGAACATGAAAAGTTCTTGCATCACAATTAGGACATTTGACTTAGGGTCTGACAAACAGCCTGAGGGATATACACGCGTCGCCCCGAACCCAGCGCTGGGACAGCGTGCCATTAGACTCTGCTTAGCAGAACCCCAATTGTTTCTCTATCAATTGCGAGCCATACTGAGAGCATCTAAATACGGGAAAATTCGGATCTTAATTCCCATGCTCTCAAACGTTCATGAAATCGATCAAGCGTTACAGCTGATCGCGGAGGCCAAGGAATCTCTCGATATTGACGGTATCGCGTATGACCGAAAAATAGAAATCGGAGGAATGATTGAGGTGCCAGCAGCAGCACTGTCAATCAAGGCATTTCTTAAAAAACTCGACTTCATATCGATCGGCACTAATGACCTAATTCAATATACGTTAGCCATAGACCGAACTGATGACGCGGTAGCTCATCTCTACGACCCTTTGCATCCGGCAATACTTCAACTTCTATCACACATCATTTCAGCCGCGAATCAAGCGAAAAAATCAGTAGCTGTTTGCGGCGAGATCGCCGGAGACCCGTCAATTACTCGATTATTGTTAGGTATGGGCTTACGCACATTCTCAATGCATCCAGCTCACTTGTTGACCGTAAAACAACAAATACTTACCTCTGACTTGAGAGAGACTATAGCGATCACGAAAAAAATCTTACGGACTCAACATCCTGAAAAAATTGAACATCTAGTTCAAAAGCTCAATGCAAAGAGTTGATCGGCCTGATGCAAATTGATTCGGCTGAATTACGCAATCATTTGAAGAGCCACTTAAGCACACTATATATTGTGCACGGTGATGAGGCTCTACTAAATCTAGAAGCTGCTGATTTAATTCGGCGAACTGCAAAATCGAAAGGTTTTGAAGATCGCGTCATTCTTGCAGCTGAAAATCGATTTGATTGGTCCAAATTAAAAGAGCAGTCCCAATCAGTCTCCTTATTCTCATCAAACAAAATTGTTGATTTACGCATACCTTCAGGAAAACCGGGGAAATTGGGCAGTGACGCACTTCAAACTTACGTGAAACATCTACCCGAAAATACGATCACGCTGATTACTTTGCCAACGCTTGATCGAAGCAGCAAGTCGTCTAAATGGTTCTCTGGCTTGCGGAGTACCGGCGTCTCAGTTGAGGTTAAAAAAATCTATAGAGAACAACTACCGAGCTGGATCGCACATCGACTCAAACGTCAAAATCAAACGATGGAACAGAGCGGACTGCAACTGATCGCCGAGCGCGTCGAAGGTAATCTTATCGCGGCACATCAAGAAATTCTTAAATTAAGATTATTGCTGCCTGAAGGCCGCCTTCTAACAAAGGATGTTCGGAACGCTGTTGTAGACGTGGCACGATTTGATCCATTCGATCTAGGCCCAGCAATTCTAAATGGGAATAAAGCACATTTAATTAGAATCCTACGCGGACTAGAAAAAGAAGGTTTAGCTCCACCCCTAGTATTATGGGTCATCGCAGAAGAGGCTAAAGTTTTGCTTCGCGTTAAGACAGCATTAGCAGAAGGCCTAGACATGCGCACAGCATGCGCTGATGCGGGCGTTTGGGGATTGAGGCAAAAGCTGATTCCAAACATAGTTCATAAACTTACGCGAGAGACCCTAATTGACGCGGTAATCCTAGCGTCAGAGATAGATAAACAAATTAAAGGGTTGCAGCCTGGCAACGCATGGGCCAATTTTTTAGAGCTTGGGCTTTCAATCATGCCGTCTCGGACTTAATGATTGGCTTTATTTACCTGTAACATAATAAGATAAAATAAAAAGTTAGTTATGAACTCAAGTTACGACATGATCACCTTAGGCGAAAAAGCTCGGAAAGCGAGTCGAATCATAGCCTCAGCAGACACGCAGACCAAAAACGCTGCGTTAACTGCTATTGCAGACGAGCTTGCCGCGAAGAAATCAGAGATTATTGCAGCGAACCAAATAGACGTTAAGGACGCGACCCAAAGAGGCCTAACCGACGCCTTGATTGATCGCCTAACCCTATCGAACGCAACCATAGCAAGTATGGGCGAAGGCCTCATTCAAATCTCCAAGCTACCTGACCCTATTGGCGAAATTAGCAACATCCAACCAAGGCCCTCCGGAATTAGAGTGGGAAAAATGCGAGTGCCTATTGGAGTCGTTGGCATTATTTACGAATCGAGACCCAACGTTACAGCTGATGCAGCAGGGCTATGTTTGAAGTCCGGGAATGCGGTCATCCTTAGAGGTGGCTCCGAATCTATTCACTCCAACCAAGTGATTGGGCAATGCATATCGGCAGGATTAAATGCAGCGGGTCTTCCTCAAAGCATAGTTCAAGTGGTGGAAACAACAGATCGAAATGCAGTAGGGCAACTAATCACCATGAAGGATCACATAGACGTCATTATCCCAAGAGGTGGGAAGGGGCTTATTGAACGCATTACCAAAGAAGCTCAGGTGCCAGTCATTAAACATCTTGATGGGGTCTGTCACGTCTATGTAGATGAAGACGCTGACTTAGAAAAAGCTTTAAATATTGCTGACAATGCAAAAACCCATCGTTATGGGACTTGCAACACAATGGAGACCTTATTAGTTCACGCAAACATAGCGGACAGATTTCTTCCACAAATTGGAGGCATATTATCCAAAAAAGGTGTAGAAATTCGCGGTGACGAAATGAGTCAGCACTTGATAGCCAATGCAATTCCTGCGTCAGATTCAGATTGGTATGAAGCTGTCTCTTATACACATCTGACGCTGCCGACGATATGCA
>OJFL01000092.1_pt1 | contig 45898 bp, 41 predicted proteins | sample 1594131 | NCBI WGS metagenome assembly OJFL01 (sample SAMN05416782, study PRJEB24817) | seawater metagenome | isolation source: Sea water | place: Canada:Atlantic | collected 2013-07 | reverse complement strand
GAGAAAATATTCACATTTACAAAACATATCCAAAAATTGTTGGAGAAACAGGAGGGAAAGATTTTATTATTGCCCATCCTTCAGCAAATCCAAAACAAGTGGCAACTGGCATATCTCGTGGTGCTTTTGAATTTCAAGGACAAAAATGTTCAGCTGCCTCAAGAATCTATTTACCATCATCATTGGCAAATGAAATTATTGACTATGTAAAAGAGGACGTAGCTTCATTTAAAATGGGATCTCCTGAAGATATGGGGAATTTTATCACAGCAGTGATTCACGAGGGCTCTTTTGACAAGTTAGCTTCCTACATAGATGCTGCTAAAACAGACGCTAACGCTGAAATTATTGCTGGTGGAAGCTATGATAAGTCTAAAGGATATTTTATTGAACCCACAGTAATTGTAACCAAAGATCCTAAATACACTACCATGTGTACAGAATTATTTGGACCAATTGTAACCATTTATGTATTTGAAGATACAGATTGGAAAGAAACGCTAAGTTTAGTAGACACTACCTCAGAGTATGCGCTAACAGGAGCAGTTTTTTCAACTGATAGATATGCCATAACTGAAGCAACCCGTATGTTAGAAAATTGTGCTGGTAATTTTTACATAAATGATAAACCTTCAGGAGCAGTTGTTGGTCAACAACCGTTTGGTGGCGCTAGAGCCTCAGGAACAAATGATAAAGCTGGGTCTGCACAGAACTTATTACGTTGGGTATCACCAAGATTAATAAAGGAAACCTTTGTGTCGGCATCAGATTACAGGTATCCGTTTCTTGAGTAATTAGAAACGTATATTCATAAAAAAATCAGACTTCATCAGTCTGATTTTTTTATTTTAAAATAAATATAAAGTTCATTAGGTTGCTATAATTACAAAAAAACACAACAACGTAAGTTTAGAAAATTTAACTAAAATTTATGAATATTACTTGTAGTTTAATCATACTTTCAGCGTGATTAAATTTTGAGAAATTTACTCGCAAGTAGAAAAATTTTTATTTGATGAAAAACTCTTTTTTCCTTATTATTTTTGTGTTTTTTTGTCTGTTTTTACAGTCACAAAACAAATCTGTGATTGCAAAATACACTGACGAAGAGATAAAAATTGATGGTGTTTTAAATGAAGCTGTATGGAGTAAAGTTCTCCCTGCCACTAACTTTTATCAATATTTTCCGACAGACACAGCACAGGCTAAAAGACAGGTTGAAATTAAGTTTATGTTTAGCGACAGAAATTTATATGTTGGAATAAAAGTATATGCCAAAGGAAAAGATTATATAATTCCTTCCTTACGTAGAGATTTTAGAGGTGGCGCTAATGACAGTGTAACGCTCCTCTTCGATACTTTTAATGACGGAACTAATGCGTTTGTCTTTGGCTCAAACCCATACGGGGTTCGAAGAGAGATATTACTCTCTGGAGGTGGGAATGAAAGACAAGGTTTTAATAGTGCTTGGGATACCAAGTGGTTAGGAGAATCTGTAATTCATGATGATCATTATATCTTAGAATGGAAAATTCCTCTGTCTGCTTTTAAATATAAAGAAGGAGAAACTAAATGGCGATTTAACAGCTATCACTTTGACACACAGGATAATGAAAGAAACACTTGGATAAATATCCCTCAAAATCAAAATATTTACAACCTAGCTTTTATGGGTGACCTTATTTTTGACCGACCTTTAGGTAAGTCTAAGTCTCCTGTTTCTGTCATTCCTTTTGTAAATACAATGACTGCCAAAGATTTTGAGAATAACGAAAATACCAGTAGTTTTAAAATTGGAGGCGATGCTAAATTAACGATTGCTAATAGCATGAATTTAGATCTTACATTAAACCCAGATTTCTCGCAAGTAGAAGTTGATCAACAAGTAACTAATTTAACACGATTTGAAGTTGGATTACCAGAGAGAAGACAGTTTTTTATTGAAAATAGTGATTTGTTTGGCAGCTTTGGAGATGGTAGAGATTCAAATCCTTTTTTTTCTAGACGAATTGGGATCGCAAGAAACATCGATGGAGAAAGTATCGAAAATAGAATTATTGCAGGTGTAAGATTAAGTGGAAAAGTGAATAATAATTTACGCCTTGGTATTTTAAGTATGCAAACCGATGAAGATATTGCCAATGAAATTCCTACAGTAAATAATTCAGTGATTTCTATTCAACATAAAGTATTTAGTAGGTCTAATATTAGTGTGCTTTTCATCAACAAGCAAGCAACCAAAGACTACGATTTTGTTAACGAAGAAGATACCTACAATAGAGTTTTAGGTATAGATTATAGCCTGGCCTCTAAAGACAATACTTGGAGTGGTAAATATTTCTTTCATAAATCATTTTCTCCAGGAATAAGCTCTAATGATTTTTCAGCTGGTTTTAGAACCCAATTTAACAATAGATTTTTAAATGTTCGACTTAGTGGAGTTTTTATAGCTGATGATTTTAGATCAGATCTAGGCTTTGTAAGAAGAACAGATATTTTTAAAATTAACCCTCAGATAGAATTAAAATTTTGGCCTAAGAAAGGAAAAATTCAACGTCATTCTTTCTCAGTTATGCCCATTTCTATTTGGCGTCCAGAATTAGACTATGAAAATTCTGATTATACAATTATTAGCACTTGGGAAGCAAATTTTCAAAACAGTTCTCAATTACGTTTTGAAATGTTCAATAGATACGTAAAATTATATGACGAATTTGATCCCACAAGAACAGACAACGCAATTCCTTTACCTTCAGATCAAAATTATTATTACACAAGTTTTGAAGTAAGTTTTAGATCTGACCAACGTAAAAAAGTATTTTATAGAATTAACCCATCTGTGGGGCAGTTTTTTAACGGAAATAAATATTCTTTAGAATCGTCTCTATCCTTAAGATTACAACCTTATTTTTCTGGATCTATTCAAATGAATTACGATAAAATAGATTTACCCGATCCATATCCAGACGCCTCTATCTGGTTGATTGGTCCAAAATTTGACATCACCTTTACCAAAAACATGTTTTGGTCTACTTTTTTTCAATATAGTACACAAAGAGAAAATTTCAGTATCAATACGAGATTTCAGTGGAGAGTAGCTCCGTTATCTGATTTGTTTTTAGTCTATAATGATAATTATGCAACAACCGTCTTCAGCCCAAGATTTAGATCGTTAAATTTAAAATTTACGTACTGGCTAAATATTTAAAAAAATGATTATAATAAATCCAAAGAAATTAAACTGCTTGTCATTTTTATACTTTAAAAAACATTAACCCTTCATAGCTTAAATAAGATAGCAACTGTAAGCAAAAAAGCCTCGCAATTTGCGAGGCTTTTTTTATATTAGTTTTAGAACGGTAAATCATCTGGCTCGTCACTTGTTAAGTCTGGAGCAGGTTGAAATTGTTCTGCTGGAGGTGCTTGAGAGGAGGCTGCTTGAGAAAGACTCTCTATTCTCCACCCTTGTACAGAATTAAAATACTTTGCCTCTCCTTGAGGATTAATCCATTCTCTACCTCTTAAGTTAATGGAAACTTTCACATCCTGACCAACAGAATAACTAGTTAACAAATCACATTTATCTTGCACAAACTCAATCATAATCATTTGAGGATATTGCTCATCTGTAGTAACTACTAATTCTCTTTTACGAAACCCATTACTCCCAAAAGTTTGAACTTCTCCTATTAATTTAACTTTACCTATTACTTCCATAATTCTTATTTTAATAAAAGTACTTTCCAAGCACTTACTGTATCATTATTATCTAAATACTGTTGAGCAAATGTATGTTTTTTTACCATTTCTAAACCAATAAAATGTGGGTGTTCTTTTGCAAAGTTATCAACATCTTCATCTGTTGGCAGTTGATTAATATTTCCAAGCATTCCTAAATTATTTCCTGTTAAAACCGAACTATTTTTAATGGCTGAAGGAATCTGATCTATACCTATTCCTAATGTAGAAACAGGCTTTGGAATTTCAAAAAAACCATCTCGTGCTCTAGAATAATAGCTACCTCCTGCTCTTGCAACCAAATCAATTTTATATTGATCAATCATTCCGTCTGCATCTAAAACTGTCTCGTTAATATGAATTTTAACTACTTCACATACAATCAAATTTCCAGCACCACCCTTATTTCCTGTATAAACAACATCTGTAACCTTACATTCAAATTGAACTGGTGACTCTGCTACTCTGAAAGGCTTAACTTCATCTGAGGGAAGCATTGTAAAACCCGCTTTTTCAAATTCATTTACACCTTCAGGATATTCTGAACTACTCAATGACATTTGTTGAACAATGTCATAATTTACGACGTTAATCACAACTTCTTTAACTTTTTCAACATTCTGCAGCGTATGTTTTGTTGTGTTTCCACGAACTCTTCTAGCAGGAGAAAAAATCATCATAGGAGGATTAGAGCCAAAAACATTAAAAAAACTGAACGGAGACAAATTTGGAATTCCATTTTTATCAATTGTACTAGCAAAAGCAATGGGTCTAGGTGCAACAGCACCTAACAAATAACCATGTAACTTACTTGTTGGTATTTCTTTAGGATTAATGGAAAGCATGAACTAATTTTTGTTAGGTAAATATACTATCAATTTTATAAATGAGTTATCCTTTTGAATCTAGTATATTTGTTTAATGAGTTTTTTTAAGAACACCTTACTGCTAAAACGAATTGTAATCCTTATTTCGTTTTCTATAGTTACATTAATACTTTGGAATACCTATTCCTTTTTTAAACGATTTAAAAATGAAGAGCGTTTAAAAATGGAAATAGTGGCAACAGCAATTAAAGAGTTTGCAACAAATCAAGATCTAAATGCTGATGTTAGCTTAGAAGATAAGATTATAAAAAGCAACACCAGTATTCCCATGATTTTAGTAGACGAAAATGGAAATATAGGAAGAGATTCTTACTTAAACATAGATACCATTAAAGCAAAAGATCCATCGTATTTAAAAGCTCAGCTTGAAATTATGAAAGAGCAAAATAATCCTATTGAAATTAACTTCGCAAAAAACAGAAAACAATTTATTTACTACAGAAACTCAGATTTATTAAATAAATTATCCTATTATCCATTAACCTTAATTTTAATTCTCGCATTATTTTTATCATTAATCTACATGATGTTTACCTCTAGTAAGATTGCTGAACAAAATAAATTATGGACAGGAATGGCCAAGGAAACGGCGCATCAAATTGGCACACCATTATCTTCGCTTTTGGGGTGGATTGCTATTTTAAAAATGGAAAATGTAAATGACAAATATGTTAACGAAATAGAAAAAGACGTATATCGTTTAAATACTATTGCTAACAGATTTTCTAAAATTGGCTCACTTCCAAAATTAAAAAAATTAGATATTATTTCAGTTACAAAAAATGCTTATGAATACCTTGAATATAGAAGCTCAAAACAGATTTCTTTCAAATTTATATCAAATGAGAAAAAACTCTTTTGTAATTTAAACGAAGAATTATATGAATGGGTAATCGAAAATTTAATTAAAAATGCAATTGATGCGATGTTAGGTAAAGGAAAATTAACTTTAAGCATTGCATCAGAAAACAATAAAGTAATACTCAATATTTCAGATACTGGAAAAGGAATGTCAAAATCTCAGTTTAGAAAAATATTTAATCCTGGTTTCACTACAAAAAAACGCGGCTGGGGATTGGGGCTGTCACTTTCCAAAAGAATTATTGAAGACTACCACACGGGTAAAATAATTGTAAAAAACTCCGAGGTTAATAAAGGAACAACGTTTCAGATTATTTTAGATAAAGTTACTTGATATATCCTCAGCTAAACTTTCAAAATCATTGGAAGTTAATTTTTCTTTTTCTATAAATCTCATATTGCTCATTGTATGGATAGGGATTAAATGCACGTGAACATGAGGCACTTCTAGACCTATAACACTCATGCCAATTCGTTTACAAGGAACTGTCTTCTCTATAGCTTTTGCTACGCGGTAAGAAAAACTCATTAAGTCTAAATACTCCTTTTGATCCAAATCAAATAACTTATTGATTTCTTTTTTAGGAATCACTAGAGTATGGCCTTTTGTGTTTGGGTTAATGTCTAAAAAAGCAAGATAATTATCATCCTCTGCAATTTTATAAGAAGGTATTTCTCCTGAAACAATCTTTGTAAAAATACTCATATTTATCAATTTTTATAAAAATAAAAAACGCTTTCCATAAGAAAAGCGTTTCGTTCAACTATTTTTATTTTTTTATCTTGAAACTTCGGTAACCTCAAACTTCATAATCCCGTTAGGCACTTTAATTTCCACATTGTCACCTAATTCTTTACCTAATAACCCTTTACCTATCGGAGAGTTTACAGATAATTTCCCGTTTTTAATATCGGATTCAGAATCAGCAACTAGGGTATATGAAAACTCCATCCCATTGGATATGTTTTTAATTTTAATTTTAGAATGAATTAAGATTTTAGACACATCTAATTGAGATTCGTCAATAATTCTAGCACTTGCTACTACATTTTTAAGCTTCGCTATCTTTGTTTCTAACAAAGATTGTTCTTCTTTTGCTGCATGATATTCAGCATTTTCACTCAGATCACCTTTATCTCTTGCATCTGCAATCTCTTGAGTTACTCTTGGTCTTTCAACTTGCTCTAACTGTAATAATTCTTCTTTTAACTTTTTTAATCCTTCTGGGGTATAATAGGAAACTTCACTCATAATTTCTAATTTTTGAAACTTTTTGGTTGTTTTTAATTAAAATAACCTTCAATATAAAATAGAAAATCTCATAGCCTTACAGGATGAGATTTAGACTACAAATGTACAAAATAATTGTAAATTGTACTTTTTTAAAGCAATTCTGAAAAAATTCAATATGAAAAAAATATTTTTTTTAGTCACTATATTTTTATACTTAGGATGTACAAATAATGCTATTGATAATAATTGTTTTCCTTTTGTAACTGTAAACGAAACCATAAACCTAGACCTTCCTCAATTTATAGATCTTCAGGTTCCTGGAGGATGGGCCTATACAGGTGGTGGATTGCAAGGATTAATTGTTTACAACTTAAATGGCGTTCAATTTAAAGCTTTTGACAGATTATGTCCAGGACAAAATCTTTCCTCTTGTTCTCAAATGACCGTTGGAAGCAATCTGCGAATTTTATGCTCTTGTGACGATAGTGAGTTCAATATTTTAAATGGAGCACCTTTAACCGAAGGAAGTACATGTTTTGCAAATGAATACTTAGTGGATAATGTAAATGGTTCACTTCTTAGAATCACCAATTATTAATATATAAAATAGACAATAGAATGCGTACTTTTGTTTTTTATATCAATACCACATTGTTTTGAAAGATTATTTTTCATCAAATTTTAAATTAGGCGTTCTTGGCGGTGGTCAATTGGGTCGAATGTTACTTGCTGAGACACAAAAATTTGACATCTATACAAGTATACTTGATTCGTCACCTGAAGCCCCATGTGCTCAACTATGCAACGAATTCCATCAAGGAAATTTACTGGACTTTGAAACTGTTTACAATTTTGGCAAACAAGTAGACTTACTAACTATTGAGATAGAAAATGTAAATATTGATGCACTAGATCGCCTAGAAAAAGAAGGTCTTTCTATCTATCCAACACCTAAAAGCATTCGAATTATTCAAAATAAAGCCACTCAAAAGAATTTTTACAAAGACAATAATGTCCCAACTGCGCCCTACTCTCATTATGCCTATTTAGAAGAGCTCAAACACTCTTTTCAAAATGATATTATTGAGTTGCCTTTTGTTTGGAAAGCAGCCCGTTTTGGATATGATGGAACTGGCGTTAAAATTGTTAGAACTTTTGAAGATATAGAAAACCTACCTCAAGGAGAATGTATTGTAGAAAAACTAATTCCATTTAAAAATGAACTGGCAGTTATTGTTGCAAGAAACAGTAAAGGAGAAGTAACCTCCTATCCTGTAGTTGAAATGGAATTTCACCCAGAAGCAAATCAAGTTGAATATGTTATTTGTCCTGCAAGGATTGATGATAGCATAGCAAAAAAGGCAAGAGAAATTGCCTTAAAAGTTGCTGATGCTTTTGATTTTGTAGGATTATTAGCTGTAGAAATGTTTCAAACTGAAGAAGATGAAATTTTAGTAAACGAAGTAGCACCTAGAACTCATAATTCTGGTCATTATAGTATTGAAGCTAGTTATACCAACCAGTTTGAACAACACTTAAGAAGTATCTTAAATCTTCCTTTGGGAAATACAGACAATAAAGTAGCAGGAATTATGGTTAATCTTGTAGGAGCAGAAGGACACACAGGTGAGGTAGTCTACGAAAATATTGACAAAATTTTACAAATCGATGGTGTTACCCCTCATATTTATGGAAAAAAAATAACCAAACCTTTTCGTAAGATGGGCCATGTAACCATCGTAAATAAAGATATCGATGAAGCACGAAAAGTTGCACAACAGGTAAAAAAAATAATTAAAGTAATCAGTAAATAGAAAGCATAATGGTAGGAATTATAATGGGAAGCGATTCAGATCTTCCAATCATGCAAGAAGCAATTGATATCCTTGAAAGTTTTGATATTCAAATAGAGGTAGATATTGTCTCTGCTCATAGAACCCCAGAAAAATTATTCGACTACTCAAAAAATGCACACACACGAGGTATAAAAGTAATTATTGCTGGTGCTGGAGGAGCCGCTCACCTGCCAGGAATGGTAGCCTCTTTAAGTCCTTTGCCTATAATTGGTGTTCCTGTAAAAAGCAGAAACTCGATAGATGGATGGGATTCTGTATTGTCTATATTACAAATGCCTGGAGGAGTTCCAGTGGCAACTGTTGCATTAGATGGTGCAAAGAATGCAGGTATCTTAGCTGCTCAAATTATTGGGGCTTCAGATACATGTGTTCAAGACAAAATCACAGCTTACAAAGAAGGTCTAAAAATAAAAGTAACACAAGCTTCAGACCGCGTAAAAAAATAATAATATTTATTCTTACTGTACCTACCAATGAATCCTTTATTAGAAGATTTTAATACCGCTCCTTTTTCAAAAATTTCAAGCACAGATTACAAACCTGCTATTAAAAAAGCTATAGAGATTTGTAAGAAAGAAATAGAAGCTATTATCTCAAACCCTGAAACACCAAGCTTTAAAAACACTACAGAGGCACTAGAATTTACAGGTCAAAAACTTGGAAGAATTACCAGTATTTTCTTCAATTTAAACTCAGCTGAAACCTCCGAAGCTATTCAAAAAATAGCCCAAGAAATTTCACCTTGGCTTAGTGAATTTAAAAATGATATGATTTTAAATTCAGCCCTATTCATAAAAGTAAAATCTGTATATGACATCAGAAAAAAATTAAATTTAGACCCTGAACAAACCATGTTATTGGAAAAACAATACAAAGGGTTTTCAAGAAATGGAGCAAATTTAAATGATGAAGACAAAGAAAAATTACGAAAAATAGACACTGAATTGTCTAAACTTTCTTTACAATTTGGAGAGAATGTTTTAGCAGACGGAAATGCTTTTGAGCTACACATTACCCATGAAAAAGACTTAAAAGGTCTTCCTGATGGAGCCAAAGAAGCGGCGAGTTTATTGGCAAAGAACCGAAATAAAGAAGGCTGGCTTATTACTTTAGATTACCCAAGCTACATTCCGTTTGTAACTTATGCTGAAAATAGAGAATTACGAAAAAAACTCTCTATAGCCTTTGGAAAAAAAGGGTTTCAAAACAATGAAAACAATAATGAAGAAATTGTTTTAAACATTGTTAACTTAAGATATCAAAGAGCAAATTTACTTGGTTATAAAACACATGCACATTTTGTATTGGAGGAACGAATGGCTGAAACCCCTGAAAAAGTACTTTCTTTTTCTAATGATTTAGTAAGAAAGGCAAAACCAGCAGCACTTAAAGAATTTAAAAAACTTGAGTCATTTGCAAAAAAACTGGATGGAATAGATCAGCTTCAAAAATGGGATAGCGCCTACTATTCAGAAAAATTGAAAAAAGAAATATTTAATTTAGATCAAGAAATTTTAAAGCCCTATTTTCAATTAGAGAATGTTATTCAGGGGGTATTCACAGTATCCCAAAGATTATTTAATTTAACCTTTGAAGAGGTTTTTACTATTGAAAAATACCATGAAGATGTAAAAACATACCATGTAAAAAACACAATGGGTGATTTTATTGCCATTCTATACGCTGACTTTCACCCAAGAGAAGGAAAAAGAAATGGTGCATGGATGACCTCATATAAATCGCAACAAATTAAACATAATAGCAATGAGAGACCACATATTTCTATTGTTTGTAATTTTACAAAGCCTACTGAGACAAAACCCTCTTTATTAACCTTCAATGAAGTAACTACTTTATTTCATGAATTTGGACATGCTTTGCATGGTATGTTGGCAAATACAACCTATAGCAGTCTCTCTGGAACTTCTGTATCTTGGGATTTTGTAGAGTTACCAAGTCAAATCCTAGAGAACTGGTGTTATGAAAAAGAAGCCTTGGCTTTATTTGCTAAACATTACCAAACTGGAGAAGTTATCCCTATGGAATATGTGAATAAAATTAAAGAATCTGCCAGCTTTCATGAAGGCATGCAAACACTACGCCAACTGAGCTTCGGTTTATTAGATATGTCTTGGCATGGAGGCAAGACTCCAGAAAATATCTCATCTGTAAAAAAGTTTGAAGCCCAAGCTTTTTCTGAAACCCAATTGTACCCTGATGTTTCTGAAAATTGTATGAGTACTGCTTTTTCCCATATTTTTCAAGGCGGATATTCAGCAGGATATTACTCCTACAAATGGGCCGAGATTTTAGATGCTGATGCTTTTGAATACTTTCAAGAAAAAGGGATTTTCAATAAAGAAGTTGCAGCTAAATTTGAAGAACATGTTTTAAGTAAGGGAGGTACTGAAAAGCCAATGATTTTATACAAGCGTTTTCGAGGCCAGGAACCAAAACCAGAGGCGCTGTTAAAAAGAGCAGGGTTATTGTAAATTACTGTTTTTTTCTTGAATCCATTTACTCATGTATTTTGAGCTTTGTAAGGAATGATGAAGCAGCATTTTTCCTGTAAAATTATTATTTCTGTGGTCTTCTAAATTGGATAAAATTTCTAGCATATAGCTAATAAAGTCATCTTCAATTAATTCTTTATTATACTTAGAATTTATAATTTGTACCCCATATTGCTGAGCTTGTATCCATCGTTTTTCGTTGGTATATAATTCAACAGCACTGTCTATGAAATCTTCAATTTCATCTACAATAAAACCATTCCATGGCAGCTCATCACTACACATCCCTTCTGCACCAATACTTGTAGTTATATTAGGAGTTCCACTAAGCATAGCGCTAGTAAACTTACCTTTGATACCTGCCCCAAAACGCAAAGGCGCTAGTAAAACTCTACTGTTTTCAAGAACCAATGAAGCATCCTCTACAAAACCATGAACAAAAAAGCCTTCATTAGCATTGGTGAATTCCAAAACTTGCTGAGTTGGATACGCTCCATAAACATGAAGCTCAGCCATAGGAATTCTTTTTCGAATTTCTTTCCAAATATGTTTTTTTAATTGAATTGTTGCATCTAGATTGGGTGCGTGAAGAAAGTTTCCAATAAATACAAAATGATGTCTTTCATCATAGGGTTTCCATGAATTATTTTCATCAATTTTATCAAATAAAAATGGTAAATGATACAACAAGCTTTTATCAATTTTAAATACTTCTTTCAATAACTTCATCTCAAATGTTGAAATGATTAAAGAAATATCACAGCGATAAATTGCTGCGATTTCTCGTTTAGAGATCTCTGAATTTAAGAGGATTTCATTGCTAAACTCAATTCCTTTTTTAAGGGCTTCATGTCTAGTTTTTCTGAGGCAATGAAGGTCTTCAGTATCCAAGACACGTAGCGCTTTTGGACAATATTCTGCAACTCGCCAACCAAATTGTTCTTCTGTAATAAAACGATCAAAAACAACTATTGTTGGTTTTAAATCTGTTATGAACTCGTCAAAGCTTGAAGAGTTTAGCTCTAAGCAAACCTCCTCAATACCAAATTTAGTTAGATCTATAGCATTTGGGTTCTTATGAGAAACTGTTCCAAAAGTAATACGCCAACCTTTTGATAAAAAAGAAGTCATTAGCTGAAGCATCCTACTACCAGCAGCTGATGAATTTGGCTCTACCCATACAGACCCTATGATAAAAACATGATGCTTCAAAAAGTTGGTTTTTACAAATAATTCACAAAAATAATCTTATTTATTTTAGGATTTTAAACTGAATTTATATTTGTGGTTTAAAGATAAAAAATCCATTATAATTTTAAGAATAATGAGTACTTTTGTAATACAAATAATTCAATTAAAATGAAGTACGATGTTATCGTTATTGGTTCTGGTCCTGGAGGATATATTTCTGCAGTAAGAGCCTCTCAATTGGGCTTAAAAGCTGCCATTATAGAAAAGTATGCTACCATGGGGGGAACCTGTTTAAATGTTGGCTGTATTCCTTCAAAAGCCTTGTTAGATTCTTCTCATCATTATTATGATGCTGTGAAGCATTTTGAAGAACATGGAATTTTAATCGATCCTCCAAAGATTGATTTTGGAAAAATGATAGAACGTAAGGCTAGTGTTGTAGAGCAAACCACTGGAGGTATAAAATATTTGATGGACAAAAACAATATTGATGTTTTTGAAGGAATGGGATCTTTTGTAGATACTACCCATGTGAAAATTTCAAAAAATGATGGATCTGACGAAACTATAGAAGGAACCAACATTATTATTGCAACCGGATCTAAACCCGCTTCTTTACCTTTTATTGAATTAGATAAAGATAGAATTATTACTTCTACAGAAGCTTTAAAGCTTCCTGAAATACCAAAACATTTAGTAGTTATAGGTGGTGGAGTAATTGGCTTAGAATTAGGGTCTGTATACAAGCGTTTGGGTGCAGAAGTAAGTGTAATTGAATACATGGACAAGATTGTTCCTGGAATGGATGCAGATGTTTCCAAAGAGCTTCAAAAAGTACTTAAAAAGCAAGGAGTAAAATTCTTTACCAAACATGGGGTAAATGATGTACAACGAAACGGTGATGAAATTACTGTAAAAGCAACCAATAAAAAAGGAGAAGAAATCGTATTTAAAGGTGATTATTGTCTAGTGTCTGTTGGAAGAAAAGCGTATACAGATAGATTAGGATTAGAAAATATTGGTGTTAAGGTAAACGAAAGAGGTCAAGTAGCAACAAATGATCATCTACAAACTAATATTCCAAATATCTATGCAATTGGAGATGTAGTTAAAGGAGCCATGTTAGCTCATAAAGCTGAAGAAGAAGGTGTGGTAGTTGCTGAACTTATAGCGGGACAAAAACCACATATAGACTATAATTTAATTCCAGGAATTGTATATACTTGGCCTGAGGTTGCAGCCGTAGGAAAAACAGAACAAGAATTAAAAGAATCAGGTGTTCAATATAAATCTGGTAAATTTTCTATGAGAGCTCTAGGGAGATCAAGAGCTAGTGGAGATGTTGATGGGTTTGTAAAGGTACTAGCCGACAAAGAAACAGATGAAGTTTTAGGAGTTCATATTGTAGGTGCAAGAGCAGCAGATTTAATTATGGAAGCGGCTGTTGCTATGGAATACAGAGCTTCTGCTGAAGACTTAGCAAGGATTTGTCATGGACATCCAACCTATTCTGAGGCTATGAAAGAAGCCGCTAAAGCAGCTTGGGATGGAAAACCATTAAACGCCTAAAGATATATTACATTTATAAACACCCAATGATCGGAAGTTCCTTCCGATCATTGCTTTTTAATAAAACAGCAAAATTCAGTTTAGACTTTTTGCCTCCAAAATGCAAAGAACAACACGTACTTACTCTGTAGAATCTGTTTCTAATCTCCATGAAAAATTATTGAGATGGGCACAGCAATACGAGACTGCTATCTGGTTAGACTCTAACAAACATCATCTAGAACATAGTAATTTTGATAATATTCTTGCTCTTGAGGAGTTTACGAGTATTCAAACAGATGCAGAACATGCATTTGAAAAACTAAAGGAATACCAAACTATCACCCAAGATTATTTGTTTGGTTACATCAGTTATGATGTGAAAAATGCCTCTGAAAACTTAACATCCACAAATGTTGATGATTTGGGGTTTGCAGAGTTATTTTTCTTTCAACCACAAAAAATTCTTTTCATAAAAGATAATCGCGTAGAATTTCGCTATTTAAGTATGGTTGAAGATGAAATTGATACAGATTTTAAAGCAATTTGTGATATTGTCCTGAAACCACAAAATACTAATATAAGTAAGGAGAAAATTGAAATTAGATCACGAATTTCAAAAAAAGACTATCTTAAAAAAGTAGATAAAATACTAGAATACATTCATAAAGGTGATGTTTACGAAGTTAATTTTTGCCAGGAATTTTATGCAAAAAATACCAGTATCAATCCACTGGACATCTATGAAGATTTAAATACTATCTCTGAAGCACCATTTGCTACATTTTTAAAAATCGATCACCAATTTTTACTTTGTGCGTCCCCAGAAAGATACTTAAAGAAAGAAGGACGTAAGATTATTTCACAACCCATTAAAGGAACTGCCAAACGTTTTGAAAATCGTTTAGAGGATCAAAAAACAGCCACAGCCCTATCAAAAGACACAAAAGAACGATCAGAAAATATTATGATTGTTGATTTAGTTAGAAATGATTTATCTAAATCTGCTAAAAAAGGAAGTGTACAAGTAGAAGAATTATGTAAGGTGTCTTCATTTAAACAGGTACATCAAATGATCTCTACTGTAGTCTCTGAAATCAAGGATGATGTTCATCTTGTCGATGTCATTAAGGATACCTTTCCTATGGGGAGTATGACGGGGGCTCCAAAAATATCTGCCATGAAAATTATTGAAAGTCTCGAAGAAACTAAACGAGGTTTGTATTCGGGAACTGTTGGTTATTTCACTCCCAATGGTAATTTTGATTTTAATGTAGTGATTAGAAGTATTTTGTATGATGCAGAAAAAAAGTACCTTTCATTTTCAGTAGGAAGTGCTGTTACGGCAAAATCTTCTCCGGAAAAAGAATATGAAGAATGTTTATTAAAAGCAAAGGCAATGCAATTTGTTTTAACAAATTCTAACGAACTATGATTCCAAATCAAGAAGAGAAATTTGAGGCTGTTTATAAGAGTCTTACTGAAAAAGCTACAGAGCAACTCTTTTTTAATACATTTTTAAAGATGTATCCAGAAGCATGGAAACAACTAAAAATTACATTTTCAAAATTTAAAAGAAGTAAACAATTTGGTAAAACCATTCCTTTACCAAGACCAGAAGAATTGCTTCGTAAAAGTATTAGAGTTTGGTTAAAAAAAACTAATGATGGCTCATAAAGAATTTAATTTTCATATTTACAAAACCACTTTTTTTGGTCAATGCTGGGAAGCAAAAAAAACTAAAGCTGTTGTTGTTCTGGCTCATGGCATGGGCGAACACTCTGGACGCTACATGCATGTGGCCAGTAAGTTAAATGAACATAATTTTTCTGTTGTTGCTTTTGATCATTTTGGACATGGAAAAACATCTGGAAAACGTGGTCACAACCCTAGCTTTGAAGCTGTATTAGAAAGCCTAGCTACAACCATAGAAAAAGCAAAAGAGTTTTTCCCAAACAGCCCTATTTTCTTATACGGTCATTCCATGGGAGGAAATACTGTGATTAATTATGCTCTAAAAAAAACATGTAATTTACAGGGAATTATTGCCACAAGCCCCTTTTTGAAATTGGCTTTTGAGCCCCCAAAATTTAAATTAGCTATAGGAAAGTTATTGCAAAAAATTGCACCTTCGGTAACTATGGGTAATGAGATAAATCCGAATGATATCTCTCGAGAAAAAATAGAAGTTGATGCCTATATAAATGACCCTTTAATTCATTCAAAGATTAGCCCTAACTTCTCTTTAACGTTCATTGATTCTGGAAAATGGGCCATTGATAATGCATCTAAACTGAACGTCCCAATAATATTATTACATGGAACAGGTGATAAGATTATCGATTATAGAGGAACACAAGAATTTGCTAATAATGCGAATAGAGCAACTCTGAAATTGTATGAAAATGGGTATCATGAGTTACAAAATGATTTGTGCAAAAATGAAATGCTGATAGATGCTGTAAACTGGATAAGTTCTCAACTTTAATTTCCATATTTTTGTAAGATCAATGCTACAGAAATTTAAACAACATCTTTATCAAAACTTTCCTTTTTTAGAGGATAGTAAACTTCTTATTGCCATCTCTGGTGGAATAGACAGTGTTGTGCTAGCACATTTATGCAGTCAATTAAACCTCAACTTTTCTTTATGCCATTGTAACTTTAACTTACGTGGGCAAGAAAGTGATGATGATGAAGCCTTTGTAAAATCTTTAGTAAAAACACTTAAAACACCTGTATATACGACCTCTTTTGAAACAGAAAAATATGCCAAAAAAAATAAGATTTCCATTCAGGTGGCTGCAAGAAATTTACGCTATACTTGGTTTTATGAACTCATAGATTCAAAAGGGTATGATTATGTGTTAACAGCACACAACACCAATGATAATCTAGAAACTTTCATTATAAATCTTACTCGAGGTACTGGTCTGGAAGGATTTACAGGTATTCCCCCAGTGAATCAAAAATCTATCAGACCGTTATTAGCTTTCTCTAGAGATGAAATTATTCTATTTGCTATAAAAAATGAAATTATTTGGAGAGAGGACAAATCAAATGCTAGTGTAAAGTATGTCAGAAATAAAGTACGTCACAAAGTTATTCCTATTTTAAAAGAATTAAATCCACATGTTTTAGAAAGTTTTCAAAACACCATAGAATATTTAAATGAAAGCCAGTCTATTATAAATGATGCTGTAAAAAATATTACTGCTAACGTTGTTTCTTACGAAAATGATTTACTGAAAATAAGTTGTAAAGAAATCGATAAGCTTTCAAACAAGAAAGCGTATCTATATCAACTTCTGCAAGGATATGGATTTACTGCTTGGAATGATATTGTTGATTTAATTTCTGCACAACCAGGCAAACAAGTATTTTCTAACACACATCGGTTATTAAAAGATAGAAATTTTCTAATAGTAACAACTATCAATAAAAGTCAATCTATAAAAGGCCCTATTCTAATCGACCAAAAAGTGTCAGAAATCACAAACCCCATTAAGCTTACCATTCAAAACACAGACGATTATACCTGTAAAAACAAGCATCAAATTATTATTGATAATGATTTGATTAATTATCCGTTATCTCTAAAAAAATGGCATCATGGAGATGCCATGTATCCAACTGGAATGACAGGTAATAAGAAAATAAGTCAACTTTTTAAAGACAATAAATTATCTTTGCTCGATAAAGAAAAAATTTGGATGCTTACAGATGCCAAAGACCATATTATTTGGGTAATTGGGCTTAGACAAGATCGGCGATATTTAGCAAACAAAACAAGTAAAAGTCGATTAAAAATATCCTATCTACCATGAAAAAATTAGGAATCCTTTTTTTATTGTTTTTTACCCTCAACAGTTTTGCTCAAACAGAAAATAATCCAGCTGTTTTTTCTACCTCCATTGAAAAAATATCAGAAGATACCTATGATTTAATTTTTACAGTTAAGATTTTAGACCAATGGCATTTGTATTCTCAATACAATCCAGAAGATGCTTCGCTGCCGCTGGAAATTTCGGCTGCTAAAAACGCTAAAGGATTTCAGCTTGTTGGCAAAGCAGTAGAAAGCAAGACTTATAAAGAATATAGTGATGTATGGGAAAAAGAAGAGATTTTCTTTAAAGAAAAAGCCATCATTACCCAACGAATACAACTTACCAATACAGATATTACTAGTATTACATTAACCTTTTTTGCACAGGTATGTAAAGAGGTTTGTATTCAAATTGAAGAAGACTTTAGCTTTTCTTTAAATGGAAAAGCTATAGTTACCAAAGAGGTTGAACTAGACGAAAAAAGCAAACAACTATCCAATCAATTAGTTCTTCCCCTAAAAAACAAAGAACTTTTAAAACAAGATGCAGACGAAAAACAACAAAAAGAAGGTTTATTTACCATTTTCTTGCTAGGTTTTATTGGAGGTTTATTAGCCCTTTTAACCCCTTGTGTATTTCCAATGATACCCTTAACGGTATCATTCTTTACTAAACAATCTCAAACCAAAGCCAAAGGAATTAGCAATGCCATACTATACGGTATATGTATTGTTGTTATCTATCTATTGTTAAGTCTTCCCTTTCACTTTTTAGATAGTATAAATCCAGAAATTTTAAATACCATCTCAACCAATGTATGGTTAAATAGTTTCTTTTTTGTCATCTTAGTGTTCTTTGCATTTTCTTTCTTTGGATATTATGAAATTACCTTACCAAGTTCTTGGGGAGATAAAATGGATACTGCCTCTAATATTGGTGGGTTTATTGGTATTTTCTTTATGGCCCTAACCTTAGCAATAGTTTCATTCTCTTGTACGGGTCCTATTTTAGGTTCTTTATTGGCAGGCTCTTTATCTGCAGATGGCGGAGCCATGCAATTGAGTGCTGGAATGACTGGTTTTGGATTGGCCTTAGCACTACCCTTTACTTTATTTGCCTTATTCCCAAATTGGTTAAAGTCTATCCCTAGCTCTGGAGGTTGGTTAAATACGACCAAGGTTATTCTTGGGTTTTTAGAATTGGCTTTTGCTTTTAAGTTCTTATCTAATGCCGATCTCGTTGCCCATTGGGATCTCTTAAAACGAGAGATATTTATTGGCATATGGATTGTTATTTTTATTGGATTGGCACTCTATATCCTAAAAAGGATACGCTTCCCACACGACAGTACCGATAAAAAAATCTCATTCTCTAGAGGATCTTTTGGAATCTTAGTTCTTGCATTTGTAATCTATCTTATTCCAGGAACTTTTAAAACACCAAGCTGGAATTTAAGTGTATTGAGTGGTTTTCCACCTCCTCAATTTTACAGTATTTATGAACAAGAAAACGATTGTCCCTTGGGCTTAAACTGCTATAAAGATTTTAAGGAAGGACTTACAGCAGCAAAAGCTGCAAACAAACCCATCTTATTAGATTTTACAGGTTGGGCCTGTGTTAATTGCAGAAAGGTAGAAGAAAATGTATGGAGTAACCCTGCTATTTACAAACTATTAAAAGAAGACTATATTTTAATTTCATTGTATGTAGATGACAGAAAGGAATTACCTGAAATAGCTCAATTTAACTTTAAGCGGGCCAACGGACAATTAAAAGAGATCACAACTGTTGGAGACAAGTGGGCTACCTTTCAAACGGTAAATTTTAAAACAGCATCTCAACCCTATTATGTTCAACTAACTTCAGAATTTGAACTACTAAATAGGGCTGAACAATATACAGATATAGTTACCTACCTCGCTTGGTTGCAAGAAGGAATTATAAATTTTAAGAATGTCAAATAAACTTAAACAGATTCTTAAGATTGGCTTGCCTTGGGGGATTGGAATGTTTTTCATTATGACATTTATTTTTCCATATTTTAATGATGAAGTTATCACTTTAAAGAAAATAGGGATTGCATTTCCATTGTGGATGTTGGGTGGTCTTCTTTTTGGATATTCTATGCAACGTTGGATGCCAAAATAAATACAACATCCTGTTTTACATCGTTTTCGTAGAAAAACCTAGTGAAACCAATAGCTAATAGGGTTTTTTTGTAATTTTACGTTTCAATTATTTTCCTATGTCTAGCGCACTGAAGCTCTCTAAATTTAACGATAATGTAGTCTCAAAATACCAAATATACAACAGTATATTTATGACCTTACCTTTTGATTCTATTAGCAATACTGGAGTGTTATTACCTCTATTTCATGAGGTGTGTAAAAAAGGCTTCTCACTTGGTGAAAACCCCACACAAATAGTAGATTATTTCTTTAAAAAATACCAAGAAAACCCTACTGAAGAAGAAAAAGTTCATTTATTATTTCGTTTTATACAGTATATAGAAAGACAAATTGTGTTGTTTGATGCCATTGAAGATGCAGAATTTGAAAATGTAAACAATATGGAGGGTATTGGAACCTTACGAAGCTCTAAAGATGCTGCATTCTCTCAAAATAAAAAAGAAGAACTACAGCAATATCTTAAAGAATTTAAAGTTCGTATTGTTCTTACAGCACATCCAACTCAATTTTACCCTGGTAATGTTCTAGGAATTATTACAGATTTAGACAAAGCCATACAAAATGATGACTTATTACTCATCAAAAACTTGTTGGCTCAATTAGGAAAAACTCCCTTTTTTAAAAAACAAAAACCAACCCCTTATGATGAGGCTGTAAGCCTTATTTGGTATTTAGAAAATGTATTATACCATTCTGTAAGTACGATTTACAATTTTGTACAACAACAGGTATACGATGGTGAGGTTTTAGATAATGAAATTATAGATCTTGGTTTTTGGCCAGGAGGCGATAGAGATGGAAACCCTTTTGTTACCACAGAAATCACCATTAAAGTAGCCGAGAGATTGCGCCAAACCATTCTTAAAAACTACCACAGAGACATTAGAAAATTAAGAAGGAGACTTACCTTTAAAGGAATAGAAGAGATCTTAATTAGAGTAGAAAAAAGACTGAATAAGCACATTACAAAAAGCTATAAAGTTGTCAACTTTTCTTCAAAAATTCTACTAGAAGAATTAAACAAAGCACGAGTAATTCTTGTTAAAGAACACAAATCATTGTTTTTGGAAGAACTAGACGATTTAATTCACAAGGTGTCTATTTTTGGCTTTCATTTTGCCACTCTAGACATTAGGCAAGACAGTAGAGTTCATCACAATGCATTTACCAATATGGTGCAAGAATTATTGGATACTAAAGACACTACCTTTCCAGAAAACTACTTAACATTATCTGAAAAGAAGCAAGTTGCCATTCTTTCAGAAATTAAAGGTGATATCGATCCGACCATTTTTTCAGATGAAATGTTGGTAAAAACACTACAGTCTATACAAGCCATCAAAGAAATACAATATAGAAATGGAAAGCGCGGTGCCAATAGATACATTATTAGCAACAACCAAACTGCGTTAAATGTAATGCAAACCTTTGCCATGCTAAACCTATCTGGTTTTGGTGATGTATTACCAGTAGATGTAATTCCTCTTTTTGAAACCGTAGATGATTTACAAAATGCTGCCTCGGTAATGAGAACATTATATACAAATAAAGCGTATAGAAAACATGTAAGCCAACGTAAAGACAAGCAAACCATTATGCTTGGTTTTTCAGACGGTACTAAAGATGGGGGGTATTTAATGGCCAATTGGTCTATTTTTAAAGCCAAAGAAGAACTCACGGCAATTTCTAGAGAATTTGGTATTGAGGTTATTTTCTTCGACGGACGTGGAGGACCACCGGCGCGTGGTGGAGGAAAAACACACCAGTTTTATGCCTCTTTAGGCCCTACCATAGAAGACAAAGAAATACAGCTTACCATTCAGGGGCAAACCATAAGTTCTAATTTTGGAACCATAAGTTCTTCTCAGTTTAATCTAGAACAGCTGTTAAGTTCTGGAATTAAAAACGAAGTTTTTCAAAAAGATCAACTAAGTGATGTACATCGTGTAATTATGAACGACATTGCAAACACAAGTTACGAAACCTACGTGGCCTTTAAAAACCATGAGAAATTTTTACCGTATTTAGAAAAAATGAGTACGCTTCAATACTATGCAAAAACCAATATTGGAAGTAGACCAAGCAAGCGATCACAATCCGATACCTTAGATTTTTCAGATTTAAGAGCCATTCCATTTGTAGGGAGTTGGAGCCAGTTAAAACAAAATGTTCCAGGATTTTATGGGGTAGGAACTGCCTTAAAAAAGTATGAAGACAAAGGGGAGTTTGATAAACTAATCGATTTTTATAACAACTCAGACTTTCTAAAAACACTCTTAGAAAATAGTGTAATGAGTTTAACAAAATCGTTTTTTGAACTCACGGCTTATATGGCAGAGGACGAAGAATTTGGCGAATTCTGGAAACTTATTTACGAAGAATACAAAACCACCAAACGCTTGTTGCTAAAAATAGCAGATCATACAGAACTTATGGAAAACTACCCAGACGGAAAAGCTTCTATAGAAATACGTGAAGATATTGTACTACCGTTGCTTACCATACAACAATATGCTTTAAAAAAAATACAAGAAATTTTGGCCAGCAAAAGACCGTCTGCTAAAGAATTAGACACCTTCCAAAAAATGGTAACACGTTCGTTGTTTGGTAATATTAATGCGAGTAGAAATTCTGCCTAAGGAGTTTGTAATACAGGTAATTTTATCATAAGAAAATATGATAAAGAAGAAAAACTAAAAAAGGACTAAGTAGCACTAATGTGATTAGTAATCTTTTTAATATAGGCGCATCGTTTTTCCATTCTAATGTCCATACATTTTTAAAATACTTCTTTAACAGCATCATTATTTTTTTGATTGCTTCTTTAAATTATAATAAGTTAACCAACCCATGAATATTCCAAAAAAGATAAAGTTAGCCGAAAATTTTCCAATACTGAAATCTTTTTTGTAAGAATAGTCAAATAAAGTCATGAGTCCAGCATAAACAAGACCACCAATTAAAGTCCCTATAAGGATTGCTTTTGTTTGCTTATTTTTTAAGTCCATTCTACATCAAGTTTTTCCAATACCGCATTTAATTCAGCAAGTGAACTTGGGTTAATTATTTGCGTATTGATAGCCAATTCTTTTTCGTCAGTTTTTAAGATGTAATCACCTGCAAACTTTTTAATCCGTTTTATTTCAATTAGATTAAGCTTTTTCCCGAACGGACTATTCACTTTAATAATTCCGTTTTCAATAGTCAAATAGTTGGAATTCTTTTGGTAAAAGTACGTTCCTAGATACATAAGAGAAATAACAATCCATCCATAATCAGTCCAATGCGGTTCTTCTTTTCCAAAAACTCCGATAAAGAACCAGATTAACCATACTAGTCCTAAAATTAAATTCACATTCAGGTGTTTCTTTTTGTATTCTATTTTCATTTCGTAAATGTTTTACAACGGTTTTGTATAAGCATAGTAAGGGGTTTATAAGCTATTTGTTTAGGTGTGTAACAACTACTTTTTGCAAAAACAAATCAACAATTAGTTTTAACCTTTAACCCTTATTTTGCTTATACTTTGTTGTACAATGTTTCTTGTTCATACTAGAATAAAAATATTGGCCAAAACCAAATATTCCAAAAATCAAATTTATTAGCGATAAATTCTCTCCAAAATTTTTAACTATAAATATGTTTCCTAAATTAAAGACAATAGTAATAAGAAAAGGAATTATCAGAAAATCTGATTTTTTTTCAAATTTTTTATTTAGAGGATAAAGAAACAACCCTAGAAACATTAAAATTAAAGTTGATAAATAAAATTGTATATCAGATAGATTTCCATATAATACCGCAATAAAAATAATTAATAGCAAAATTATAAATAAGGTAAAAAAAAATCTTTTTATCATAATTATATAGTTTTAAATCGAAGAGTTTGATTAATCAAACTCTTCGATAAATTAATAGTTCTATTCTTCTTCGTCTTCGCAGTCTTCACTTACTGCAATTGAAACTACTGCACCTTGTATTATTGACCATATTGGACTTCCCCATAAACCAAGTGCTGCGCCAACAGCATCAGCAGCAACAACTTGAGAACCACAATTTAATGGGTCTGACATGGTTCTATAATTGCTGCCATTCCAATATTCATTTGAAGCTGATAATGTACTTTCATAAACGTCTAAGAAATTATCTTCATTAGTATCAGTGGTTAGGTTCCTTAAAATTTCAATTTGCTCTAATTTTTCAGAGAATGAAACCTCACTTGTGGTTAAATTCATTATTTCTGTAGAAAAAATGTTTGAAATTTCATTTTCCGAAACCAATGTACTTAAGCCATCGGTTAAAAATGAATTAAAATCAAAATCAGTATCGTACGATGACCTCACAACATAATTTGAATTTAAAAAATTTGATTGTTGAGGAATCGTAAAATCCTTCATTAAATCAGGATAATTTTTAATCATCAAATTTGTTACGGATTGCTGAATCTCTATAATACTTAATTTTTTTTCTTTATTCCCTGATTTAGAATTCTCGTATAAACCTACTGCAATATTATGATATTTTGCTATATCTTTTGCTGAAAGTTCTGATTTTACCTCTAACGACTCTGTTTCTTCTTCACTACAAGAAAAGAAAGTTAGAGATAAAAATAATAAACATATGATTTTCAAAATTTTGTTCATTTTTTATAAATTTACTAGGTTATATATAATTTTTAGTGATTTACTCATTATGCTTTTCAAAATGATGCTCATAACATCTCTCGGATTTACTATTTATTAATGTGGTTTCAAAATCATTTACACTTTGGATGGGTCAGTCCATTCTTAACCATTTCAATTTTAATGTTGTACAACTCGTTATATGGAGAATAAACCTCCTGTTTATAGGTCTATATTTCCGGATAACAAGAACTTTTGTGACTTTTTTTAAGAAGAAGAAAAAGTTTGTTTTTTTCTTTTTCCATAGCTTTTTATTATAGTAAAAATGGTAAAAATAAATCACCAAAACAATCCCTATAAATGGGTAAATTTACACCTCCTTATTTATGGGGAACCCCTGTCTTATATGTAAAAAACACCTTCTCTATTCTTTTTTTTAGTAAAATTATTGAGTACATTTAAAGAAAAAATGCTAGAAAAAGTATATGGTTCTGCCGTCTTTGGCATAGAAGCCACCACCATAACGGTAGAAGTAAATATAGACAAAGGAATAGGTTATCATTTGGTCGGTTTACCAGACAATGCAGTACGTGAAAGTAGTTACCGTATTTCTGCAGCACTTAACAACAACAACTTTAAATTACCCGGAAAAAAAATAACCATTAACATGGCTCCTGCAGACCTCCGTAAAGAGGGGGCTGCCTATGATTTAACCCTAGCCATAGGTATTTTAACAGCCTCCAAGCAAATAACTTTTACAGATTTAGCACACTATATGATGATGGGAGAATTGTCTTTAGATGGCAATGTACAACCTATAAAAGGAGCTTTGCCTATTGCTATTAAAGCCAAAGAAGAGGGGTTTACATCCTTTATTCTTCCTCAAAAAAATGCTAGGGAAGCAGCCATTGTTGAAGGTATAGAGGTATTGGGTGTAGACAACATCATGGAAGTTATTGAGCATTTTAATGGCAAAAAAAAGATAGCACCCACCAAGGTAGATACCAAAGCTGAGTTTTATAAAAATTTAGCGCTTCCCGAGTTTGACTTTTCTGATGTAAAAGGGCAAGAATCTATTAAGCGGTGCATGGAAATTGCCGCAGCTGGAGGGCATAATATTATTCTCATTGGCCCACCAGGATCTGGGAAAACCATGTTGGCAAAAAGATTGTCTTCTATTTTACCACCCATGTCTTTAGAAGAAGCTTTAGAAACTACCAAAATTCATTCTGTAGTGGGTAAAACAAAAGATCACGGTTTGTTATATGAAAGGCCGTTTAGAGCACCACACCATACCATTTCAGATGTAGCTTTGGTTGGGGGCGGACAATACCCTCAACCTGGAGAGATCTCTTTATCTCATAATGGGGTGTTGTTTTTAGATGAACTACCAGAATTTAAACGAACGGTTTTGGAAGTGATGAGGCAACCCCTTGAAGACAGGGAGGTAACCATCTCTAGGGCACGTTTTACGGTTACCTACCCTAGTAGTTTTATGTTGGTGGCTAGTATGAATCCTAGCCCTTCTGGTTTTTTTAATGATGGAAACAACCCCTTGGCAAGTTCACCTCAAGAAATGCAGCGCTATTTAGGAAGAATCTCCGGCCCACTATTAGATAGAATAGACATTCATATAGAAGTAACCCCAGTTCCTTTTGAGAAACTCTCAGAAGAACGTAAAGGAGAATCTTCGATGGTCATTAGAAAACGAGTTACTGCAGCAAGAGAGCTGCAAACACTGCGTTTTAAAGAGTTCAAAAATGTACACTATAATGCACAAATGAACGTAAAACACATCCGTGAATTTTGTAAGCTATCTGCAGATAGTTTGTCTTTATTAAAAACTGCCATGGAAAAATTAAATCTTTCAGCTAGAGCCTATGACAGAATTTTAAAAGTGTCTAGAACCATTGCAGATATAGATGCATCAGAGGATATAACACCATCTCACATAGCAGAAGCTATACAATACCGAAGTTTAGACAGAGAGGGTTGGTTGGGTTAAAAAATAACTGGAATTACAAATATGTAATACAAAATAAGTAAACCTACTGCTAGGAGATTTAAAAGTACTCCAGCACGTACCATTTCACTCACTTTTACATACCCACTGGCAAATACAATGGCATTTGGTGGAGTGGCCATGGGCAACATAAAGGCACAACTACTTGCCATGGTTACAGGAATCAATACATTTAATATTGGAATGTTTAAACCAATAGCAATACCAGCAACCACAGGAGCCAAGACGGCTACCAATGCAACATTGCTCATAAGCTCTGTCATAAATAGCATTAATACTATTAGCAAACACACTACAATTATTGGGCTAAAGCCACCGTTTTGAATACTTTCTGTAATAACAGCTACCAAACCACTGGTAGCCATTCCTTTTGCTAAGGCTAAACCTCCCCCAAATAGTAATAAAATACCCCAAGCCAGCTTACTAGTATCATTCCAATGCAATATAAAATTTCCTTTTGTAAAGCTTAAAGGAATGGCAAATAAGGAAACTGCCCCTACCAAACTGATAATGGTGTCTGATAGTTGAAGGCCCGGAAAAATATAATTAATAAGAGTTCTAGAGATCCATAAAAAAACAGTGACTGCAAAAACAGTAAGCACTCTTTTCTCTTCTTTAGAAATAGCTCCTAAGCTTTTTAATTCGCCAGAAATTACATTTGCTGAAGCCGAAAACTGAATATCATTGCAAGGAAACATGATTTTTACCAATACCAAATAACACAAACTCACCATGATCATAGAAAATGGTAATCCCATGGTCATCCATTTTAAAAAAGAAATTTGTGTATTGTATTCACTTTCTAATAAGCCTATTAATACAGAATTTGGTGGCGTTCCAATTACCGTTGCAATACCTCCAGCATTGGCAGAAAAAGCAATACCAAGCATCACACTTAAGGCAAAATTTTTATCTCCTTTGGTAAACCCGTCTTGGTCATCTATAAGTAATTTAATCACAGAAATGGCTATGGGTAACATCACAACAGTACTTGCGGTATTGCTAATCCACATACTCATAAATGCGGTAGCAATCATAAACCCAAGAACAACTTTATTGGGGGTGGTGCCAGTCATTTTTATAATGGTAAGTGCAATTCTTTTATGAAGATTTACTTTTTCTAGGGCTAGAGCTAATACAAAACCCCCAAAAAATAGAAAGATAATAGGACTTCCATAATTGGCCCCTACATCTGCAATGGACATTACTTTTAATAATGGAAATAATATAAGAGGTAACAAAGCAGTAACTGCAATATGAACAGCTTCGGTAATCCACCAAATCACCATCCAAATAGCAACAGCAATTACGGCATCTCCAGTTTGAGAAACCAAGTGAAAAGGAAGATTTAGAACTATAAAAAATAGTATGGGAGCTAAGAGTAAGCCTATCTTTTTTGAAAACGCCATGGATCATATTTAATGCTAAAGATAAAAAACCTCTCAATATTGAGAGGTTTTTTAAGTAAAAGAAATAATTTTTAGTAATAATTAAGACGTAATTATAACAAATTTTATTGTTTTAGACCAATAATAATTAAAAATTAGATTAATATTCTAAAAATACTATTGTCACAATTGAGAAAACAATATGTTGAAAATCTACTTTAAATTATTAAAATTGGAAATAATTAGATAAAAAAATGGTAAATATGACAATTATTTAATAATTTAATTTTTGTCACAACAATAAATATAGAGTATTATTGTCTAGTAAAATCAGATTTAAATGGCTCACATTACATACATAATAAGTTTTATCGCATTAATTGCCAATAACTTTTCAATTCATAAAATATATGATGATAAGATATTTTACAATTTTGTTTCCTATGAAAATGAATTGTACATAAGTTCAAGTAATGGCATTCATAAAATTGATGAATCTGGTGATAATTTAATTCTTTTTGATAAATCAATTTCTGGCCCAATAAATTCAATTTTTGAAAAAAATAATAATTTTAAAATTAAATTTATTGAATCACCAAATGTATATCCTAAACTTTACACGGAAGCAATAACAGATTTTGCATACCTAGACGACAACCTTTATGTTATAGCAAGAGGGAAATTATTAATTTACAACAACCTTAAATATTCATTTAATCCTCAAGGGAGTGTAAGATCTATTTCTGAGAATGCAATTGGCACTTATAGTGGTGTTTATATTAATAGCAAAAAATTAAATAAAATCACGTATACAGATGGACAAATTAGAGAATTTGATAGTATCACTTTTGTATGTTATAATGGTTTATTAAGCTATAAAAACAATATAGAGACTAAGCTGTACAATAATGATAATTCCATAAGAACTAAAGGTGAGTATGGAGCAATATTAGACATTTATGCTATAGAAAAGTCTAAGTATATAGCTATTTCAGATAAAGGAATTTACAAATATGATTATGAACAAAATATTTTTGATTTAGTTTATACTAGTCAAAATAAAATTATTCCGGTAAGAAATAAGATAGATTCAAGAATTAAAGATCGAAAAGAATTTAACTTTGTAGACAATAAAAGATACATGTCTTTAAATGTAAAAGACTATAGTATAAATATAGTAGAGGATGATATCAAATTCGATATTAAAGATATTTTAGAGAGCGATATAGATGGTAATTATTTTTATGCGATTTCAAAAAATAATTTATTACTTAGTTTAAAAAGAACAAAAAAAGGCATAAGATTAGTAGACCAGTATTCTATTAAAACAACAGCTCACACAATTTCTGATTATGAAAATTTAATATTTTTATCTGGTGATAAAGGGTTAAGTATTTTTGAAAAAACAAAAAAAAAGATAGTTGATAATTATATAGTTGATGAATTTAATAGAGGTGCAGTTTATAAAGCAGATAATAAGATAAGTTTCGGAAGCATTCATGGTGTATACTCAATAGATGGTGTAAATGATTTTAAAAAAAATATAATTTTCAAAGATTTTAAAATCAAGAATAACAATAACTACCTGTATGCTGGAGTTGTATTATTCATAGTTGTTTTTATTATAATTATTAAATTTTTAAACAAAAAAAATATTACAGATGAACAATTGGTTTTTAGTATAAAACGTTTTATTCGTAAAAACTTGAGTGGTGTAACTTTAAAAATGTTAGAAATTGAATTTAACCTAGATTACAATGAAATTAATAGTTTAAATAAGAATTTCAAACCTGCTAAATACATAAAAAAAGAAAGACTAGAGTTAACAAAAAAAATGCTTAACGATAGAAAATCAATATCAGAAATTTCAGAAAAAACTGGATATTCAGAAACATACCTCCTTAAGAATAAATATAAATTTTTGAAATAAATATTATATCCAATAAATTTATCCCTAATAACTTTTCTCCCAGCATTATCAGCATGTAATGATGTGATTCTATACAAGACCTTATTCTAATGGGCATGGGGCGAAAAAGATGTTTTTTAAAAAAATAGATGTTTTATTAAAAATAAAAATATTTATCTCTACATAAAAATAATTGTAATTATGCTTCATATTTAAAAATAAATCCCCTCACGTGCTACATTGTAAAATATACATACGTATTATTTTTTTATTTTTTATTTTGACCAGCTGCTCAAATAGCAAGGTTTTATTTAAAAATATCCCCGATAACATCAAATTAAAAATTCCAGAAGCTATCATAACTTATGGAGATTTAATTGATGTTAATATTTCTTCCTTGAACAATCAAAGTACTTCAATTTTTTCACCAACAACATTAAGTAAAATAGGAACAATACGGAATGCAGAGGCAAGGAAATTAGATGGTTACTTGGTAGACGGTATGGGAAATATTGATCTGCCAATTTTAGGAAAAATAAAAGCCTTTGGTTTAACTTGTAATTTACTTTCTGAAGCTATTAAAGTAAAATTGAAAGAATACACTCAAAATCCAAATGTTAGAACTAAAATTCTGAATTTTAGAGTTTCAATTTTAGGGGAAGTAGCAAGGCCAGGCACATTTAATGTTATAGATCAAAATATTTCTTTTACAGAACTCATTAGTAGAGCTGGAGATTTTAATAAAAATGCAGATCCAACTAAAGTTATGATCATTAGAAGTTCTAATAACGAAATTGAAACTCAATATATAGACCTAACCTCCCATGAGTTTTTTAACTCAGCATATTATTTTCTCAAACAAAATGACAAAATTTATGTAAGGCCTGACAAGGCCTCATTGGCATTTGATTTTGGGATTTTAAGAAATGCTGGAGTACTATCATTATTAACATCAATAGTTGTATTAATTGTAAGGTAATGCAGGTTGAGAACGGACATAACTCAGAAGATCAAACAGATCTAATCGAAATCATATTTACTGTTTTATCTCATAGATTGTTGATTGCTTCGTCTTTAGTCATATTTTCAATCACCGGACTTGTATATAATTATTATCATCATGATATATTTAAAACTTATGCTACACTATTAGTTAGCGAAGATCAATCTGACCCGTCTTCTTTTATCAATAATAATGATTATCAATTTCTTTATAATAATAATCTTAAAAGTCAAGATCAAGTTTCTGTTTTTAAATCAACATTGATCTTAAACCAAGTAATAGAAAAATTAGGAATTAATTACAGGTATTTTAAAAAAAATAAATGGAAGGCTAATACACTTTTAACAAAAGAATCGCTGCCATTTGAATTTATTTTTAAACAAACCATAACTGAAAATAAATGTAGCATTAGTTTTAACAAAGAAAATGTTATTATAAAAATAAATGATAATACATTTTCATTTTCAAAAAGAGAACGTAAGTTTGAAAATTCAATTTTTTCATACACACCAAAATTTATAAATTATGAAGGGAAAGACACCTACATAATAAAACAATTTAGTAAGGAAAATACCATCAATGGTATAAAATCAAATTACATAATAAGTGAACCTAAAAAATCAAATATCTATGGAATTTCATATGCAGGACCTAACAAAGATTTAAATTCAAAAATTCTGAGAGGGATTGTAGAAGGAATTAAAGAACACAATCTAAGAGAGAAAAAAAATGTTTATAAACTGTCTATCAATTTTATTGATTCAAGAATTTCTAAATTAAAAATAAAAATTGATTCTTTGAATTCTGTAATTTCTGATTTTAAGATTTCAAATGGTGTATATATGCCTGCAGCTCAAACTAATTCAGTTTTGAATAATTTAAATGAAATTGAGCAAAAAATATTTAAAAATAAATTACAAAGTGAACTCTCTGTTACATTATTAAATGAAGTAGAAAAACAAAATTCTTTTGAGCTTTTACCAACTGATATTGGTATTGAAAATGAAAATATTAATGCCATGGTTTTTCAGTTTAATAAAATTATTTTAGAAAAAAATAATTTACTTGTTGAGGCTACAGAAAAAAACCCATTAGTAATTCAATCACAGAACCAACTCATAGACTTAAGATCTAATATTCTAAATAGTTTACACATCTATTTTAATAAATTGAAAATGAAATTAAATAGGTATGATGATTATAAACAAAAAAGTAATTCACTGGTTGGGGTAATACCTCTCAGAGAATCCGAATTAAGTAATTTAGATAGAGACCTCTTACTTTTAAATAATTTGTATTCGTATTTATCACAAAAAAAAGAGGAGGCATTAATTAATTTATCCTCTTTAGAGTCGAACATTAAATTAATTAATGATGTTGATTATGCATTAGAATTAAAATCTAATAAGTCAAAAACATTAGCATATTTCTTATTTGCAGGATTATTTCTCCCTGTTGGATTTAGTCTTAGCTTGTTTTTTATTAGAACTTTTTTTATTGACATAGAATACCTTAAAGAAAAGCTCATTAATATAGATTTTTTAGGAGTTATCAAGTTTTCAAAAGATAAACTATCAAATGAGAATAAAGCATTGCATAACGAGCTTTTGAAAAGAATTTATCATAATTTAAATTTGATGATTCCTAAATCAAAAAAAGGGAAGTCAATTATGATTACTTCTTGTATTAAAAATGAAGGAAAAACACATACTGCATTCAATCTTTCAACTTTTTTAGCCAGTATTGATAAAAAAGTTATTCTTATTGGAACTGATGTACGAAATCCTGATTTGTCAAAATTATTTGATTACAATAAAATTCAACACAGGGGATTAACAGATATAATTAGAGACAATTCTAATAAAGTTGAAGAACTTTTTGAAGAGTACAAGATCTCCAACAATCAGCTCGATACTCTTTTTGTTGGAACAGAAACTAATACTAAAATAAACATTTACAATAGCAAAAAATTTGATGAATTAACTTCTTACCTCGAGAAAAAATATGATTATATAATTTTTGATACTGCACCTGTCTTATTTATGGTTGATTCATTGGAGTTGTTAAAAAAATCAGATTATATTATTCATGTTTTTAGAAAAAACTTTTCATCTAAAAAAGTGGCTAACTATGTAGTAGATTATAAGAAGAAATATAACTTGAAAAACATAGGATATATAATTACTGATGACTCTAAACCAGATAAACTAATTGACAAATATGGATATGGATATGGATATGGATATGGTTACGGATATGGAGTTAATTAAATTAAAGAGGGCTTGTAAAAGTCAAAAAATAAAAAACCTCTCCATATGGAGAGGTTTTTTTATGTAATAGAATGTATTCTTTTAATACCTGTAGTATTCAGGTTTAAAAGGACCTTCTTGTTTTACACCAATATAATCTGCTTGATCAGATCGTAATTCAGTAAGTTCTACACCAATTTTTGCTAAATGCAATTTCGCTACTTTTTCGTCTAAATGCTTTGGCAACATGTATACTTCATTATTGTATGCTGCTACATTAGTCCAAAGTTCTATTTGAGCCAACGTTTGATTGGTAAATGAATTACTCATTACAAAACTTGGATGCCCTGTTGCACACCCTAAATTTACCAAACGTCCTTCAGCTAAAATAATAACGTCTTTTCCATTGATGGTATATTTGTCTACCTGAGGCTTAATCTCAACCTTGGTATCACCATAATTTTCATTTAACCAAGCCATGTCTAGTTCATTGTCAAAATGACCAATATTACAAACTATGGTTTTATCTTTTAAGGATGAAAAATGAGTTCCGGTAACAATGTCTTTATTTCCTGTGGTTGTAATAATGATATCTGCATTGCCCATGACAGTTTCTAAACGTTTCACTTCAAAACCATCCATTGCTGCTTGTAAAGCACAAATTGGATCTATTTCTGTAACCGTTACAATAGAACCTGCTCCTTTAAAAGAGGCAGCAGTTCCTTTTCCTACATCTCCATAGCCACAAACCACTATTCTTTTACCTGCTAACATAATATCTGTAGCTCTTCTTATGGCATCTACTGCAGATTCTTTACATCCGTATTTATTGTCAAATTTAGACTTGGTTACAGAATCATTAATATTAATAGCTGGCATTGGCAATGTACCTGCATTCATTCTTTCATACAGCCTATGAACACCTGTTGTTGTTTCTTCAGACAATCCATTAATTCCAGAAACCAACTCCGGATAGCGATCTAATACCATATTGGTTAGATCTCCACCATCATCTAAAATCATATTTAATGGTTTTTTATCTTCTCCAAAAAATAAGGTTTGCTCTATACACCAGTCAAATTCTTCTTCATTCATTCCTTTCCAGGCATAGACTTCAATTCCTGCATCAGCAATTGCTGCAGCTGCCTGATCTTGAGTAGAAAAAATATTACAAGAACTCCAAGTAACTTCAGCACCCAAAGCGATTAAAGTTTCTATTAACACCGCTGTTTGAATAGTCATATGTAAACAGCCTGCAATTCTAGCTCCTTTTAATGGTTGTTCATCTTTGTATTCTTCTCGTAAAGACATTAAGCCTGGCATTTCTGCCTCTGCTAATTCTATTTCTTTTCTTCCCCATGCTGCTAAAGAAATATCTTTAACTTTGTTGGGTACGTAAGTAGCTTTATTAGTGCTCATTATTATTGTTATATTTATCTAATTTAAGACTACAAAGTTACGTAATAACTTTTAAAACATGCCATTATATAAGACCATCCGTGTTAATGATTTTACAAAAGTTCTTGTCTGGAAGATTGATGAGTCTTTAGAAGATTTAACTATGGGTATAAAACTCACCGAACGAAGTAAAAAAAGAGTAGAGGCTATGAAATCTGTTCTGCATCAACAGGGTTTTATGAGTGTTAGACAGTTGCTAAAACAAGCAGGATATGCAGATGCAGATGTATTTTATGATGCGTTTGGAAAACCTCATTTAAAAGATAAAAATTATCTCTCGATTACCCATTCTTTTACTTTTACAGCCATTATTATTTCTAAAATAAAACCTGTAGGTATTGATGTAGAAAAACAGCGAGATAAAATTGTAAAAATTGCTCATAAATTTACCCCTATAGAAGAATATAACACCATAGCTAATCATGAGGCGCTGGTAAGTAAATTAACAGTTGTGTGGGGCGCAAAAGAATCTTTATATAAGATATATGGGAAGAAAAAATTACGATTCTTACATCATATATATATTGAAGATTTTTTATTTATAGATACCAAAACAACAGGAGTTATAAAGTATGAAGGACATGTGTCTACTCATAGCATTCATTTCTTTGAATTTGAGGGATTTACTTGTGTTTATGCTATTTGAAATTTCCAAATGACTTTGTGATCGTGAATCTCTTCAGTTAAATTTCTTTCCAAACGGGATATTTATATCTAGTTCTTCTTATTTTAGCTGATGATAACCTAATTAAAAAAATACTACCAACTAAAAAGTAGAAATCAAGTATGAAAATATCTGTTGAACTTACCTTAATGCCACTTCAACAAGATTTTGAAACTCCTATAATTGATTTTATCAAAAGGCTTCGAAATTCAAAATTTAAAGTTTTAGAAAACCCGATGAGTACTCAAATTTACGGTGACTATCACGAATTAATGCCCTTCTTGACAAAAGAAATAAAAACATCTTTTGAACAGCAAGAAAATGCCGTATTAAATTTAAAAATAGTAACCTCTGATCGCAGCACTTATGAGTCAAATTTTTGATTTTTTTTTCGGGCAGTACTTAGGCTATTCGTCTGTCGATACCATATTAGAAATTAATGCTGTAATTTTTGGTTTTATGTCTGTTTGGTATTCAAAACAAAATAATATTTTGGTATTTCCTATGGGTATGATTAGCACTTCTATTTTTGTGTATTTACTCTTGAAATGGGGGTTATTAGGAGATATGATGATTAATGGGTATTATTTTGTAATGAGTATTTATGGTTGGTATCTCTGGACAAGAAAAGTAGAGAACACACAAGTGACACTCATATCTGTAACCTCTAAACAAGATAAAAAGATTGGAATTCTTATCTTTATAGCTACCTTATTCTTTGTATATTTTATTTATAAAATATTTGATAAATGGACCGGTTGGGTTGCCTATGTAGATACCATTACAACTGCAATTTTCTTTGTAGGAATGTGGTTAATGGCAAAAAGAAAAATAGAAAATTGGATCTTTTGGATTATTGGAGATATTATTTCGGTACCGCTATATTTTTACAAAGGGCTTACATTTACTAGTTTTCAATATTTAGGATTTACATTTATAGCAATAGCAGGATATTACGCATGGAAAAAGACCTTAGACAAGAAGACATTAATCTCGTAAAAATAGTGCTGTTTGGGCCAGAAAGTACTGGTAAAACAACACTATCTATACAACTCGCTAAGCATTATAATACGGTTTGGGTTCAAGAATACGCCAGACCCTACTTGCAAAAAGTGTGGAATCAAGAAAGAAGAACCTGTGAAGCTAAAGACATCTTACCTATTGCCTTTGGTCAAATGGCTCTGGAAAATAGGCTAGCAAAGCGAGCTGATAAAGTTCTAATTTGTGATACAGATTTATTAGAAACAAAAGTATATTCTGAAGAATATTATGGTGGATATGTAGATCCATTATTAGAAAAAGGAGCTCAGGAAAGTAGTTATGATTTGTATTTTCTTACCTATATAGATACCCCATGGGAGGCAGACGATTTACGAGACAGACCAGATCAAAGGGAAGAAATGTTTCTTGCATTTAAAAAAGCTTTAGAAGACAATCACAGACCTTATATTTTATTAAAAGGAAATAAAGAAGAAAGATTTAATACTGCAACTAAAGCTATTGATAAAATTATTGAAAAGAAAAACAACTTATATTCATATTCAGAGACCTTAAATAATGAATAAAGACAGTATTTACAAAGAACTATGCTTCAAAGCAGTCAGAAGCTCAGGAGCTGGTGGGCAACATGTAAATAAAGTTTCTTCTAAAGTTGAGTTATATTTCGATCTTTCTTCATCAGAAGCATTTACTGAAAAAGAAAAAAAACTACTTCTTAAAAACCTCTCTAATAGAATTAATAAAGAAGGAATACTAAAAATATATTCTAGCGAAAGTAGAAGCCAACATACCAATAAAGAAAAAGTAACAAAAAGACTTTTTAAGATTATTGAAAAAGGACTTATTGTACCCAAAAAAAGAAAACCAATAAAAACGAGTAGAGCTCAAAAAATAAAAAGGTTAGACAATAAGACCAAGCATTCAGTAAAAAAACTACTGAGAAAAAAACCTAATTTAGAATAGGGTATTAGAAATAGAAAAATACTTGACAAAAAAAAGATAGGTGAATAACACGAATATTATTCACCTATTAATACCAAAAAATAATACTATTTTCCCCTCAAAAAATGAATAACCTATATTTTGGTTTATTTGTAATTTACTAATTCAAATACTTAAACAAATATACATAGTAAATAAAGTTCTAATTCTAAAATTAGCTTAAAAATAATAGCTTCCTAAACTAACTTCATATGGTGTTTCTAAAAAGCTATGAAAATCCCTATAAATGGCATATAATAAAATAAACTCTTTTTATATTTTTGTAAAATATATATAGCTGAACCCTACTGCAATAGACATGAATACATCAAAATTACAAGTTGAAGAAATTAGAGAAAGAATTAGAACATACCGAATAGAAAAAGGATATTCTCAAGATTATATGGCTGATATGCTAAATATAAGTCAAAATACCTACCACAAATTAGAAAAAGGATATACTAGAATTCATCTTGAAAAATTCATTGACATTGCAAAAATTCTTGAAATTGAGTTTTCTGAATTATTAAATGGCCCTGATTATGTTTATATTTTTTCTGGTCAATACAAAAAAAAACATATTAAAAAAGTTTAACCCTTAAGGAGCTCTTCTTCTGAAATTTGAAAAAAATAGTTATTTTATATACAAATCCAAAATCAATTTTTATCTTTGTAGCGTTCTCATAAAGGGGTGCTTTTTTTATAAGGCTGAGATCATACCCATTGAACCTAGAACAGGTAATGCTGTTTAGGAAAGCGAGTTAAAGAACTATTTAGATGTTATTTAACAAGTGAAGAAGTAGAATACTTCAAAAACTAATTATTCAACCATAACACAAGAATAATTACCTCTTTTTATTCGTTTTAACTATTTTTAAAATGAAAAAAATTACCATTTTTTTATTCTTGTTTGTAAGTGTACTTACAAACGCACAAAAAGTAACGGTTTCAGGGAAAATCGTTAACAAAAATCAAGAAGTTTTAGCTGGAGCTACCGTTCTTGTTAAAGAAACAAATCAAGGAATTTCAACAGATTTAGATGGGAATTTCACATTTAAATTGAACAAAGGACCCTTCACCATAAAGGTCTCCTTCATTGGGTTTAAGACCATTGAAAAAAATGTTTATGTAGATAAAGACAAAGCGTTTACCATAGTTCTTTATGAAGATGACAATGTCTTAGATGAAGTATTAGTCTCAGCAGTAAGAGCTACTTCTAGTATTCCTGTCACCTACTCCAACCTAAGTAAAAAGGAACTTGCTAAACGTAATTTAGGACAAGACATTCCCGTCTTATTAAACTATCTGCCTTCTGTTATCTCGTCCTCAGACGCTGGAGCAGGGGTTGGGTACACGTATTTAAATGTTAGAGGCTCTAATAGTGAGCGTATTAATGTAACTATTAATGGAATTCCGTACAACGATCCTGAAAGTCATGGAACATTTTGGGTAAACTTAGGAGATTTTGCTTCATCAACAGAAAATTTACAACTTCAACGAGGTGTTGGAACTTCTACCAATGGGTCAGGTGCTTTTGGAGCTAGTTTAAATATCTTAACAGATGCTGTCTCAGAACATGCAGGTGGTGAAATCTCCAACTCTTTTGGTTCTTATGGTACAAGAAAACATACTGTAAAATTTACTACTGGAAAAATTAATGAGCATCTTGAAGTTTCTGGAAGATTTTCTAACATCCATTCAGATGGGTATGTAGACAGAGCTTTTACCAACTTAAAATCATATTTTTTACAAGCTTCTTACCAAGATGAAAACACACTTATTAAAGCGGTCTCTTTTGGTGGAGCTGAAAGAACCTACCAAGCTTGGTATGGATTAGATCCACAACAATTGGAGGAAGACAGAAGACAAAACCCATATACCTATGAAAACGAAGTTGATGATTACAAACAAAATCATTATCAATTGCATTGGAATGAACAATTAAATAGCCATTGGTCTACGAATTTGGGTTTAAATTATACTAAAGGCGCTGGTTTTTTTGAACAATATAAAGCAGAAGAAAATGCTGCAGATTTTAATAATCTAATTGAGGATGGTAGCGATGTAATTGTGAGGCGCTGGCTAGATAATGATTTTTATGTACTTAATTTTAATGCCAATTATAAAAATGAAAAATTAAATATTATCTCTGGATTTTCATACAGTAATTATACTGGAGATCATTTTGGAGAAGTGATTTGGGGAAGCGATTTGAGTAGTGGAACTTCTATTCAAGATCGTTATTATTTTAGTGATGCTAAAAAAACAGATATGAGTATTTTTTCTAAAGCAACCTATGAAATTAATGAAAAGGTAGCTGCTTATCTAGATCTTCAAGGTCGTTTCGTTAACTATCAAACTAAAGGGCTTACTTCAGACAGAAACCCTTTAGATGTAGATGCTCAATTTAACTTCTTTAATCCCAAAGCAGGTTTTATTTATAAAATAGCAGCTCAAAATAGTGTATACCTTTCGTATGCTAGAGCCAACAGAGAAGCCAATAGAAATGATTTTGAAAATGGTGTTTCTTCTCCAGAAATATTGGATGATATAGAATTAGGATGGCGTTATAAAAGCGACCGAGTTCAGTTAAATACCAATATATATTATATGAATTACAAAAACCAATTGGTATTAACTGGCGCTATAGATGATGTTGGTGCACCTATTAGAGCGACTAGCGGAAAAAGTTATCGTTTAGGGCTAGAGATTGATGCTGATATTAAATTAAATGATCAATTTTCTGTAAAATCTAATGCAGCATTTAGCACGAATAAAAATGAAGATTTTACAGCTCCTATAGATGGAAGTTTACTAAACTTAGGAAATACTCCTTTGTCATTTTCTCCAAGTGTAATTGTTGGAAATATGTTTATGTATCAACCTAGTGAAAACCTTCAAATTACATTCTTATCAAAATATGTAGGTGAACAGTTTATGAGCAACTTAAATAGCAGTGTTTCTAAATTAGATGTTTTAGACAGTTACTTCACTAGCGATTTAAATTTTGTGTATGAGATAGCAACTAAAAAGGTTTTTGATGCCATTATCATTTCTGGTATAATCAACAATATCTTTGATACAGAATATGTAGATAGAGGATATTATTATACTTATGATTACCCAGATGAAAATGGCAATACAATTACTGGAGATGGAGCTGGCTACTACCCACAGGCTACAAGAAATTTCTTGGTTGGAGTTACCTTAAAATTCTAAATTTAAAATAAAAAACCGAGACAATTGTCTCGGTTTTTTATTTTAAATTTTTCCATTTATTAAACCCTCCTTTTAAATCATAAATTGAGCCAAACCCTACAGATATCAATTTTTTTGCTGCTTTATTACTTCTTCCTCCAACAGCACAATAGATGTATAAAGGTTTATTTTTATCGAATGTAGTACTAACTTTAGCTACAAAATCCGAATCAAAAAAATTAATTAGAGTAGCACCTTTTATAAATCCTTGTTGATATTCTTGTGGAGTTCTAACATCCAATAATTGTAGCTCTTTTGTTGAAATTTTAGAAAATTCTTCTTGAGAAATCAATTGTATTTTTTTAGTTTCTTGTGCACAAGAACTAAAAGAACACATCATCATAAGAATGAAAAATATATTTTTCATAAATTATTTTGAATTAGAACAAGCCGTTACTTGTGTTCTCTTGATTTTCGTTTTCTTGATAGCTCCATAACCTCCTGCTACATCAATTACCCTATTATAACCTCTAGCTTTTAAAATAGAAGCTGCAATTACAGATCGATATCCTCCTGCACAATGCACATAAAAATCTTTATTTGATGGAAATTCTGAAATATGATCATTTAAAAAATCTAAAGGTGTATTAGATATATTTTCAATATGTTCAGACGTGTACTCTCCAGGTTTTCGAACATCAAAAACAATAGCATCTTTATCTATCTCTTGAGCCAAAACATCAGCAGTTACAGATTTCAGAGTATCAATTTCTTTACCAGATGCAACCCACGATTCAAAACCTCCACTTAAATAGCCAAGAACATTGTCAAATCCCACACGAGATAATCGTGTAATCGTTTCTTTTTCCATGTGATCTGGAACTACAAGAAGAATGGGTTGATGAATATCTTTTACTAAAGCCCCTACCCAAGGTGCAAAAGTACCTCCTAATCCAATAAATATAGATTGAGGAATAAAACCTTTTACAAATTCAAACTGATGGCGAACATCAATAATAACAGCATCTGTTTCATTGGCTACTAAATCAAAATCATTAACAGACAGTGCTTTTGCTCCTGTTTTTATTACTTCGTCAATAGATTTATACCCTTCTTTGTTTAGGGCTACATTTAATGGAAAATAAGCAGGTGGAGGAAGTAAGCCGTCTATCACTTCTTTAATAAATTCTTCTTTAGTCATGTCTTTTCTCAAAGCATAATTATGTTGCTTTTGATCTCCAAGTGTACCAACAGTTTCCTTACTTAAATTTTTTCCACAAGCCGAACCAGCTCCATGAGCAGGATACACCATAACGTCATCTGCTAAAGGCATAATTTTATTTCGTAGACTATCAAATAAGGTTGCTGCCAAATCTTCTTGCGTCATAGTAGTTTTTTGAGCTAAATCGGGTCTTCCTACATCTCCTAAAAATAAAGTGTCTCCAGTAAAAATGGCGATATCCTTACCCTGTTTATCTTTCAATAAATAAGTAGTACTTTCCATCGTATGACCCGGAGTATGAAGAGCGATAATGCTTAAATCACCTACTTTAAAAACTTCTCCATCAAAAGCTACATGTGAATCAAACTTAGTCGTAGCATTGGGTCCAAAAACAATTGTCCCTCCTGTTTTTTCTGCTAATGTAAGATGACCACTAACAAAATCAGCATGAAAATGTGTTTCAAAAATATAACGAATTTTTGCCTTATTTTTTTTAGCTCTATCTATATAATCTTGCACCTCTCTTAAAGGATCTATGATCGCTACTTCACCATTACTTTCTATATAATAAGCACCTTGAGCTAGACAACCAGTATATATCTGTTCTATAATCATAATTCTAATTTTCTATCTATCGTATGATTGATGTATGTAATTTGCGTATTTATTTTGATACTCTTTCTCACCAGTTTTATAATAATTAACGGCACCATTAACCCTCATGTAAAAATGGTCAAGAGTTATTAAGTCTAAAATTTTACCTCGAAATAAATGATCTCTTACAGGGCCTTTGACACCAGCAAAATAAAATAAAACACCTTTTTTGCTATAAAATCTAATTCTCTCTTTTAGCATTTCTACTCCTGTACTATCGACTCTATTAATACTTTCGGCATCTAAAACAATGAGTTTTAATCTTGGTCCTTTCTTCTCAACCATAAGTTCTAAAGTTTCAATAAAATAACTCGAATTTGCATAAAATAATTGAGCATCAAATCTAAAAACCAACACCTCTTCATCTAAAATTACTTCATTAAAACGTTCTCTATTTCTGTAAAAATCTGAGTCTGGAACTTTTCCTAATTCAGCTACATAAGGCCTGGAAGTTCTAAAAATTAAAATGATTAATGAAAGCCCAACTCCAATCATAATTCCATATTCTATACCAAATAAAAGTGTTGAAAAGAAGGTAATCACGAGAAGCCAAAAGTCTAAGTTGTTTGCGTTCCATAGAAATATTGCTTCTTTAATATTTACCAGTCCAAAAACAGCCACTATAATTATAGCTGCTAAAACAGTTTTTGGCAAGTGATAAAATAATGGAGTAAGAAATAACAAGGTTAAAAGAACGATAACTACAGAAACTAATGAGGCCATTCCGGTTGTTGCTCCAGATTCTTGATTGATTGCTGATCTAGAAAAGCTTGATGTAGATGGATAGGCTTTAAACCAAGATCCAATGATATTACTTAAGCCTAAAGCAATCAATTCTTGATTTGGCCTAAGTTTATACTCGTCTTGTTTAGACTCCAGAGATTTCCCTATAGATATAGTTTCAAGATACCCAACCATTACTAATGTTAATGCAATTGGTAATAATTCTTTCATTTGACTTATATCAATCTCAGGAAAAGAAAATGAAGGTAAGCCCGAGGGGATGTCTTTTACAATGGCTACATCAGAAAATTTCTCTCCAAAATAACGTATGGTTAAAATTCCTACAACTACAACCAACAAAGCATTTGGGATTTTTTTATTTATTTTTCTAAATAAAATAATTACCCCTACAGATATCAATCCAATTACTGTAGTCTGAAGATTAAAATCTATTATATTAAACCATATATCCTCTAGTACATATTGGATTTGATCACTTTGAACAAAATCTACACCAAATAAATTTCTAAATTGATTAATACCTATAGTTAATGCTACTGCAGAAGTAAAGCCAGAGATTACAGGTTTTGATAAAAAATTAACAATAAATCCAAGCCTAAAAACACCTAATAAAAATTGAATGAATCCAACCATAAGTGCCAATAAAATTGCTATGGCTATATAACTGTCTGAACCAGCTAAGGCTAGTGTTGAAACACCAGTAGCCACAATCAGAGAGTCCATAGCTACTGGCCCTATGGCTACTTGTCTAGAAGAACCAAATATTGCATATACAAGTTGAGGAACCAAAGCACAATATAAGCCGTAGATTGGAGGTAAGCCTGCAATTAACGCATACGCAATTCCTTGAGGAATTAAAATGATAGAAACAGTTATTCCTGCTATAAAATCTCCTTTTAATCTAGAGCTATTGTAGTTAGGTAACCATTCTAAAATTGGTATGAGTTCTTTTATTTTTTTCATCTATATGACACCAAGGAATTGAAATATAATTTTAATAGAATTAAAATAATTCTCCTTGACTTTTACCTTTTATTCGATTCAAATGTTTGTAAGCTAATTCTGTAACTTCTCTTCCTCTTGGAGTTCTCATAATAAAACCTTCTTGAATTAAAAAGGGCTCATAGACCTCCTCTATGGTTTCTCCATTTTCTCCAACTGCTGTGGCTAGGGTACTAATTCCAACAGGGCCTCCTTTAAACTTATCGATAATTGTAATTAAAATTTTATTATCCATTTCATCTAGACCATATGCGTCAACATTTAAGGCTTTTAAAGCATATTTGGCAATTTCTATTGTAATCTTACCATCACCTTTAATCTGAGCAAAATCTCTTACTCTTCTTAGTAACGAGTTTGCTATTCTTGGCGTTCCTCTACTTCTACCTGCAATCTCTATTGCGGATTCCATGGAAATAGGAACATTTAAAATTGCTGCGCTACGTTGAACTATAGTTGTTAATAATTCTTTCTTATAATAATTTAATCTACTACTAATTCCAAAACGAGCTCTCATAGGTGCAGTTAGCAATCCTGAACGAGTAGTAGCTCCAATTAAAGTAAAGGGCTCTAAATTGATTTGAACCGTTCTTGCATTAGGTCCAGATTCAATCATAATGTCTATTTTGTAGTCTTCCATTGCAGAATATAGATACTCTTCTACGATAGGACTTAATCTGTGAATTTCATCAATAAACAACACATCTCTTTCGTCTAGGTTGGTTAATAAGCCTGCTAGATCTCCAGGTTTATCTAAAACCGGACCTGAAGTAACCTTAATCCCTACTTGTAACTCGTTAGCTAATATATGTGCTAGTGTTGTTTTCCCTAAACCAGGAGGTCCATGAAATAAAGTATGATCTAATGCCTCTTCTCTTTGATTGGCTGCTTCAACAAAAATTTTTAAATTTTCTATGGCTTGCTCTTGACCTGTAAAGTCATCAAACGATAACGGTCTCAATTTTTTTTCTACGTCCAACTCCTCATTTGAGTAGTTTTCATTTTCAGGATTTAGATGTTCATTCATATTACAAATATACTAGAAATTGAAGATTGATTTACTTCGTCTCCAAAAACAAAAAACCTTTCCAATAAGGAAAGGTTTTAATTATTTTTTTATCAATTAAGATGGCTCTTCTCCTGGAAGTAACGGAACTGATTGGGATACCCAATCTTTACCATGTAGATAATCGCTGCTATCGTCTTCTGGATCAACTTTTTTACTGTAGTCATAAGCCCATCTGTGAACTTCTGGAATTTTACCTGGCCAATTTCCGTGTATGTGTTCTACTGGAGTTGTCCATTCTAATGTATTGGAATTCCAAGGATTTTGACTTGATTTCTCTCCTCTGTATATAGAGATAAAGAAATTAGCTAGGAATATAATTTGACCAATTCCTCCGATTAAAGCAAAGTAAGTGATCACTACGTTAGTATCTGAAACATCATCAAACATTGGAAATGCAGTGTTAGAATAATATCTTCTTGGAAGACCCGCTAATCCGATAAAGTGCATAGGGAAGAATACTCCATAAGCACAAATGATGGTAATCCAGAAATGCCAATATCCCATGGCTTTATTCATTAATCTACCGTACATCTTAGGGAACCAATGATAGATTCCTGCATACATTCCAAAAATAGCAGAAACACCCATTACTAAATGGAAGTGTGCAACTACAAAATAAGTGTCGTGTATATTGATATCTAAAGCAGAGTCACCTAATACTAATCCTGTTAAACCTCCGGTAACAAAAGTAGAAACCAAGCCTATTGAAAAAAGCATTGCTGGGTTTAATTGCAGGTTTCCTTTCCAGAGTGTAGTAATATAATTAAATGCTTTTACAGCGGATGGAATTGCAATTAAAACTGTTGTAAAGGTGAAAACAGAACCTAAAAATGGATTCATTCCTGAAATAAACATATGGTGCCCCCAAACAA
>OJFL01000084.1_pt1 | contig 47756 bp, 43 predicted proteins | sample 1594131 | NCBI WGS metagenome assembly OJFL01 (sample SAMN05416782, study PRJEB24817) | seawater metagenome | isolation source: Sea water | place: Canada:Atlantic | collected 2013-07 | reverse complement strand
AGAAAGCGCCAGCTAAAAAGCCAGTAGCTAAGAAAGCGCCAGCTAAAAAGCCAGTCAGAAAAGCAGCTGCAGCACCACGCCCGTTGGCTGCGCCCGCAGCTTGGCCATTTCCGGTCGCTGGTAACCGACCTGGATAGTCCTCGATATTCGCAGGTTAGTGTTCAATGTTTTGTTGTATCGCTGATCTGCGAGTTTGTTTTATAGCTTTAACTAGATTGAACTTATCATGGTTGTCCTGTGGCGTGATTGAATAAGTCAGTCACTTAAGTTAGGCTAAAATTCATTATAATTTTAACGCTACTAGTCAATGCTTCATAAAACACCTCTGGCCCTTCTTCTTCTTCTTCTTTATATGTCGGTTTTTCTGCCAGCCACTTCGACTGCAAGTGACGTTTCAGAGCTTGTAATGGTGGTGCAAATAGAAGGCACATTTAATGATGTCAAGGACAGAGTGATCTTTGCCGTCGAGAGCCAAGGGCTTGTGGTTGATCATATTTCTGATGTTGGCGGTATGCTTTCTCGTACTGGTGAGGATTTGGGGGAAGGTAAAACAGTTTACGGAAATGCTGAAGTGCTTGAGTTTTGTAGTGCTCTGTATTCAAGACGTATGGCGGATTTTGCACCAGCGCTTTTAGCATTTTGTCCTTACGCAATTTCAGTTTATACCCTGGTCGATCAACCATACACGTCCTACGTGGCGTTTAAACGTATTGCTCGACACGTAACAGATGATGAAACTCGGGAAGTGCTGCGAGAAATAGATGATCTCTTAATGGCTATCGTCGAGGAAGCCTCCTTTTAAGATATGTAATCTCAGATCTTCTAAAAAAACTCTATCGTTAACATTCATCAGAGCCGTTGGGTGGCTCTGGGTGGGGGTTAAAGTGAAAAGCCTGATGCACTGCATCCTCGTGTATAAAATTGATGTCATATTGTTTTTGATTGACCAGTAAAACGTAGGGCGTCGGACTTTGAGATGACGTTGATTTTATAAATTTTTCAAGATCATTCTCGTTGATTGGGCTGTGGGATTTATTTTTATACGCCAAATGACTAACCAGCATAGGCAAGTCACGATCCGAGATGAGTCCTATATGTCGCTTCCAAGATCCGAGCAGTCGACCCTGATTATCAATCCACAAATGATCCAATTTTTCGATGACTTCATTGGTTTGTGTCTTGAAATGAATATTCGTATCGACTAATTCGATAGAAAGTACGTGAGGTGTATACTTAAGTGATGCAAAGACTCTCTGCGGACCATTTTGGAAAAACCACCTGCCTGTATCGTCTTTTGTGTAACTCGCATTAATAAAATCTATTAATCCTTGATGGTGTATTTTCTCCCTTTTGATTAGCCAATTACCGCGATTGTCTAGCGACAACCAGTTATAAACGTCTGGGACATTTGGCCATTTGATGTTAGGTTTCATGATTAGCATAAGTAAAAAATAACCTATTTTAAAAGGAATAAATATGATGGATTTTTATTATGGATCGGGTTCGCCCTATGCCTGGCGTGTATGGTTGGCCCTGGAGCATAAAAATTTGCAATATCAACGTATTAATCTGTCATTCCAAGATGGGGACTTAAAAAAGGATTCTTTCCTATCAATGAACCCTCGAGGTAAAGTCCCTGTGCTCGTCGATGGAGAAGTAACAATTTTTGAATCCTCGGTTATTTTAGAATATTTAGAGGATAAGTATCCAAATGTTGGGGCTAATCTGTTTCCGCTGGATGTCGAAGCTCGAGCGCTCAGTCGAATAGTTATTAATGAAATTGATGTGTATTTAGATTCGGTGAGCAGACGTTTGTTGATGACTACTCTCTTCACACCAAAAGAAAAATGGGATGAGGCAAAGATTTCTAGAGCAGCTGAATTATTAGATCTTGAACTCAAACGTTTTGATGAGTATTTTGTGCATAGTTATGAACAAAAAAAATTGTCTGCAGTTGAATTTTCTATGTTTCCAATTATCGCGTTGATCTTGCGCATTGAAAAACAGAAACCAGATCTGGGTTTTTCGCGATCAATGAGTTCAGCCTTAGAGAGTTGGTTCTCTGCTTTAAAGCTAATCCCGATTTTTCAAACGACGAGACCGCCCCATTGGGGGTAACTTTAAAGTGATTTTTAAATTTCTAGATGTGAGTTTTTTTGTGGAAATTTATCATTCACTGATCGCCAGTGACATGAACTAGTCTCTTCCGATTGATACTTGAGACGTTTGAACAAGGGAGTTATTTTTTAGAGCCAAGTAAAAAGGTGGACAATCGCTTGTGGCTTAAGCTCATTATCAGTCGCTTCGAAGTGTCGACTCGTAGACCGGTGATTATCATAGTTAAGGTCAAAGGCGATATCAATCAAATAAATTGAAAGAAAGGCAGGTTGTTCGGCTAGGTCGAGTTGTAAAAGCCGTAAAATTAAAATTAGTTTATAAAAGCTAAGCTTCTGATTGTTAAATGTTACGTTCGATACTTAAGGAGTAGGTTATGTGGAATTCCAATCGTTTGATGCTATCTGTTTTTTCATTTGCGTTCTTATGCGTGAGCACTGCTCAAGCAGAAAAATCTTTTTTATTAAATGGAATTGACAGTAAGGTGCAATTCTCCGCACCAGGAAAACTTGAATTTATAGAGCCTGGAGACGATATCGTTAATATCTTAGATATCACGGATCCCTCTCGGCCGTTTACAGTGGCAAACTTAAAGTTATCTAATTCTCTTTTTGGGCCACCAACAAATCTTCAAATTACCCCTAATGAAAAGATAGCACTGGTGACTAGTGCTATGCGGTGGGAGTTGGTTGATGATAAGTGGAAACCAATACCCGATAATAGGTTGTTCGTCATTGATCTTGAGTCGGAGGTCCCGCAGTTGATAGATACAGTCACTATCGGCCGTCAGCCATCGGGAATGGCGATTAGCCCATCAGGGCGTTTTGCATTGATAGCAAATCGGGCGGATCGATCCATTAGTGTCGTAGAAATAAATGGTAAATCCGTTACGCTCAGTCAATCAATCGATGTTGTTGATGAAGTTGCCGCGGTGGCGATAACACCTGATGAATCACGCGCGCTTATTGTTAAAAATAGTACTAATAAGATTGGCGTCTTAGCGATTGATCAAGGGATTATTACATATCAAGCCGATCAAGATATGCCCGTTGGCCAGTTCCCATATAACATCGATATCAGTCCAAATGGGGAGTTTGCTGTTGTAGCTCATACGGGAAATGGTGGCCGATCTGATGGACATGCGGATCCATTTGTCATCATTCAATTGGATCGCGAGGTGCGACCTTATGTTTCAGGATATGTGACTGCTGGTGATGCGCCAGAGGCCTTTGCCATAAGTCCCCGTGGTGGTGTGGCGGTTGCTTTACTGCTCGGAGGTGACACGATGTTACCCAAGGATCATTGGGCCCATCAAAAATCAGGAGAAATTGCTGTGTTTAAAGTTTCAAAAAATGCAATGACACCGCTGCAGAGTATCCCAATTAAGGGTTTGCCAGAGGGAGTCGCTTTTTCCCCAGATGGAGGATATCTTTACGTGAGTAGTTTTGCTCTGCAGCAGGTCATGGTGTTTCGTGTTGACGGTCAAAAATTAATTGATACGGGGACGCGTGTTGATTTGCCTGGTTCGCCTGCATCTATGAGAGGAAGAGCGCGTTAATAAACTTCTTTATAGGCGCGCATAATCAAGTCTGGGTCGTTGTCTTTTAGATGATCTGGGTTGGAAAGGGTGCGCCTCCATATTCTCGCCCCTTTGCGGCCATGGAAGAGACCGAGAAGATGTCTGGCTATTGACTTTAATCGGATGCCGCTGCGAACTTGATCTACCGCATAGCCGTGTATTTTTAAAATGATGTCGTCTAGATCTTGATTGACGCTTCCATGAATGGATTGACTTAATCTCCCGAGAAACTCGGGTGAATGGTAGATGGCCCTACCAACCATGACGCCATTAATTTTTTTCAAAATGGAGTCGAACTCAGTATGTTCATCAAGTCCACCATTAATGATAAATACACAGTCGGGATATTCTAGTTTCAGCCGATATACAAATTCATAGTTGAGCGGAGGTATTTCTCGATTTTTCTTAGGTGACAGGCCCTTTAAAACCGCAATGCGTGCATGGACGATAAAAGTTCTACAACCAGCATCGCGTACCGTACCTACAAACTGAGAAACAAAATCATAGCTGTCAGAATTGTCGACACCTAAGCGATGCTTGACTGTAACAGGGATATTTGTGGCCTCGCTCATAGCTTTTACGCATTGAGCGACTAAGTCATGCTCGAACATTAGCGAAGCGCCAAAGTTACCTTTTTGAACGCGCTCAGAAGGGCACCCGCAATTAAGGTTGATTTCGTCATAGCCCCATTTTGAAGCTAGTGTGGCGCAGTATTTTAGTTCCCTGGGAGCGCTTCCACCCAATTGGAGTGCAAGTGGGTGTTCTTCCTCAGAAAAGTCTAAATGACGGTTTTGATCCCCATGAATAATTGCCCCAGTAGTGACCATCTCGGTGTAGAGCATTGCATGTGGCGCAAATAGTCGGAATAAAAATCTACAGTGCCTATCCGACCAATCAAGCATTGGTGCGGTACATAGTCTGTGCGGATCTTCAAGTGCTGTACTCATTGAGCTTAATAACTGTGTGGATGGCTAAAATTTGTTCGTATCTCAGCTCATTCTCGAAAGATTATAATTTTTGAAAGAAAAAATTTAGATTCTGAGATTACCTCAAGCATATCGAAAGCGTGTATTTTCAAAAATGCTTGACGGTTACACTTTATTGGTCGGCGATAACAGTTTGCTTTTGTTCGCCTAAGCCATCGATGCCAAGCCGCATTCCATCTCCAATCTTCAGGAAGACCGGTTCTGGCTTTACGCCCATGCCAACTCCTGGTGGTGTGCCTGTAGAAATAATATCGCCAGGTTGCAGCGTTATAAAGTATGAGAGATAGGAAATTAATTTCTCGACTCCAAATATCATCGTACTTGTATTTCCTGTTTGCATCCTCTCACCATTAAGGTCTAACCACATTGCTAAGTTGTGAGGGTTTTCGATTTCGTCTTTGGTAACTAACCAAGGGCCCACGGGAGCAAAAGTATCAAAGCTCTTGCCCTTTGACCATTGGCTACCATGCTCCAGTTGCCACTCACGTTCAGAAACATCATTACATATTGTGTATCCCGCAACATGTGTCAGCGCATTTGATTCGTCAACGTTCTTAGCTTTTTTGCCGATTACAACAGCCAGTTCCACTTCCCAATCTCCTTTGACGGAATTGTTAGGCAAAATGACATCATCGTTCGGTCCGTTGAGCGAGCTGATGGCTTTCATAAATACAACTGGTTCAGTTGGGATCGCCATATTAGATTCTTTTGCATGATCAGAATAATTAAGACCAATGCAGATTAACTTAGGTGTGCCAGATACCGGCAATCCAAGACGAGGGTTTCCTAGGACTTTAGGTAATATATCTAGGTCTAGTTTATTGATTTTTTCTATTCCACCCTGGCTCAGGAAGTCCCCGTTAATATCTGAGATGGTGTTGGATAAATCACGAAGATTGCCGTCGGAATCAAGTATCCCAGGCTTCTCTTGCCCAATGTCGCCGTAGCGTAAAAGTTTCATTTAGATCTCCCCCCTATATTAATTATGCGTTTAGATGCTTATTCCACCGTCAACCGAGATTGTTTGCCCAGTCATAAACTTTGATTCATCTGATGCAAGGTATATCGCTATATTAGCAATTTCTTCCGGTGTTCCGAGTCGTCCCATGGGTTGTCGACTAATGAAATTTTTTCTAGCTTCCGTGACATCCCCAGTGGCCTGCATTCTATCCGCTAGACTTGGCGTGTCGACAGTGCCTGGGCAAATAGCATTTGCGCGGATGCCTTGTGCCACATAGTCAGCTGCTATGGATTTAGTAAGTCCAATTACCGCGGCTTTCGTAGCACCATATGCGAAGCGGTTTACGAATCCCTTCATAGATCCCGCAACCGAGGCTATATTAATAACGCTGCCATTTTGCTTAGCTAATAGATGAGGCAAAAATGATTGGGTGACCATAAACATACTTTTAACATTTAGGTCAAACGAATAGTCCCAGTCTTCTTGGCTGCATTCCATGATGGTGCCGTGGTGAACATAGCCAGCACAATTGAGGATAACGTCTATATTGTCGTATTCAGCTGCTGCCGATTGGATGGCTGCTCTATCTAGAACGTTCAAAACCTTCGTTGTGACCCCACTGATATCTTCTAACTCACTCAGTTTTTCCGCATTAACATCAGTGGCAATTATGCGCGCACCCTCTTGTGCGAAGGCAATTACTGAGGCGCGGCCAATGCCTTGTGCGCCTGCAGTTACGAATATTGATTTTCCAGCGAGTCGATCTGAAGTCATAAGTCAGTGCGGTTGAGTTAGATTGTTAGCATATTCTGCCACATTATGTCGTTAGTCTAGATAGCATTAAAGCCTATGTTCTAAATGGCGTGAGGTTTCGCTTTCATGACAACTGGTAAATGTATAATGAAGTTGAAATAGTTTTTTTCAGGACTATAGATAACCACAATCAGATAAAAAGATAAACATACAACTAAGGAGTGAATTAATGCTTCAAACGGCAGATCTCACAATAAGATTAAATGCTGCAGATGATGTGGTTATTGCAAGAACCGAACTCCCGCAAGGGACAGAGATTTTTAAGGAAAAAATTAGAACCACAGGGCTTATCCCTGCTGGACATAAGGTGGCATCGAGGCCTATGAGTATTGGCAATTCCGTGCGACGATATAATCAAATTATTGGTCTCGTCACTCAGCCAATAGTCGCAGGGGACCACGTGCATGTGCATAATTTGGCAATGGGTGACTTTGAGCGAGATTATGCATTTTGTGAGGATTTCATACCAACTGAATTAAACCCTCATCCAGCCACCTTCATGGGGATTAAACGAGCGGATGGGAGTGTCGCCACGCGAAACTACCTAGGCGTTATTTCGAGCGTGAATTGTTCTGCGCATGTGTGTCGACTAATAGCCAAATTTTTCACTGATGAAGTAATGGCGGATTATCCGAATATTGATGGAATAGTGCCAATACATCACCGCACAGGCTGCGGCATGGGGTCTGAAGGGGAGCCCATGGAGTACCTTAGGCGGACCCTCGGTGGGTATGCCATACATCCTAACTTCTACTCGACGTTGCTGATCGGTCTCGGTTGTGAGGCTAATCAAATTAATAATTTGCTTGCGGCGCAAGGGTTGAGTAGGAATGAGCGCTTGAAAGCTTTTACAATTCAAGAGGTCGGTGGAACTCGAAAGACCGTTCAGCAAGGTATCGATATGATCAAAGAAATGCTGCCTGATGCGAATAAAGTGGAGCGTCAGCCGGCTGCAGCGAGTCATTTGATCCTCGGGCTTGAGTGCGGTGGGTCCGATGGGTATTCAGGGATTTCAGCAAATCCTGCATTGGGTGCTGCTGCAGATCTTCTGGTGCAAAATGGCGGTACTGCCATCCTAAGTGAAACGCCAGAGGTCTATGGCGCAGAGCATTTATTGACACGGAGAGCAGTGTCGAGGGAGGTTGGAGAAAAACTGGTCGAACGGATCAAGTGGTGGGAAGACTACACGACGAGACTGGGCGGGGAGATGAACAATAACCCGTCCCCAGGGAACAAAGCTGGCGGCTTAACAACGGTTTTAGAGAAATCCCTTGGAGGTGTCGCAAAAGGCGGTACACAAGGGATGATGGACGTGTATAAATATGCGGAGCAAGTTACCCAAAAGGGCTTTGTGTTTATGGATACCCCGGGTTATGACCCAGTATCAGTAACAGGACATGTTGCTGGTGGGGCTAACATAGCTTGTTTCACGACTGGGCGAGGCTCGGCATACGGCTGCAAGCCTTCCCCGAGCATCAAATTGTCCACCAATACATCGTTATTTAATAAGCAAGAGGATGACATGGATATCAATTGCGGCACTATTATTGATGGTACTGGAACAATTGAGCAGGTTGGTCAGGAAATCTTCGATCGAATACTCGAAGTCGCGTCTGGAGATCAATCCAAGAGTGAGCAGTGGGGATATGGAGAGGATGAGTTTGCGCCTTGGGTTCTTGGCCCTACGATGTAGGATATGACTACTTTTGGAGATTAGAAACAAGATTACTAAACAAACTACACAAGCCATATTCAGAAAAGTATTAATTAAAATGTCTGACGGAGAGCTATTGCGCAATTTTTAAAGGTACGATTTGGTAGTGTTCAACATGTGGAGATGCTCAAAATAAGAGAGCGTCAACTTAGAGTACCTTTAGGCATGAGTCTTTCTAATCCTGACTTAGAAGGTGAAGATAAGCAGTATCACTTTGGACTCTTTGATTCACTTTTAGACCAGTGTGTTTGCATCGCGTTGTCGATGGAAAATTCCGGTCGAAGAGGTAAGTTGATCCAAATGACCGTTGAAAAAAAATTAATTGTGCGGAATGGGATGCCTGCTCTATGAGCACATCGCGGCTTGGTGCGGTGTGAATAGAGTGCGTGAACTTGTCCTGAATGCGTGTGCATCAGCTAAAGGGTTCTATTACAAAATGGGATTCGCTGAATGTGGCGTCGAGTTTGTTCAGTTTGCTTTGGCGCATATTAAGAGGCCAAAAATATTGTGACACAAAGTTAATGAACTTTTATATTGAGCATTAAAATTTTTATTATTGTAGAAAGACGAATTCATGGATGAACAACTAAGACGTTCTGCGCTACGCTACCATAGGTACCCTTCGCCCGGGAAGCTTTCGATAAAGGCTACAAAAGGCTTAACAAATCAACGTGATTTGGCATTGGCTTATTCTCCAGGTGTTGCTGCTGCTTGTGAAGAAATTGTTGCTGATCCCTCCACTGCGAATCTCTATACCAGTCGGGCAAACCTTATTGGCGTAGTGACAAATGGAAGTGCCGTGCTTGGCTTGGGAGCCATAGGCCCATTAGCGGCTAAACCTGTGATGGAGGGGAAGGCTGTTCTTTTTAAGAAATTTGCAGGCATCGACGTATTTGATTTAGAAATAAACGAAGATGATGAAGATCAATTAATTAAGATTATCGCCTCATTGGAGCCTACCTTTGGCGGCATCAATTTGGAGGATATAAAAGCGCCTGAGTGTTTTAGAATTGAGAAAGAATTAAGAAAAAGGCTGAAGATCCCTGTTTTCCATGATGATCAACATGGTACAGCCATTATTGTTGCTGCTGCCTTTCTAAACGCGTTAGAGGTGGTTGGGAAGGATTTAAAAGACGTTAAAGTGGTTTGTTCTGGCGCTGGCGCTGCGGCTCTTGCCTGCCTAGGGTTGTTGGTTCAGGTAGGTTTACCAATGGCTAACATTTATGTGGCGGATATCCATGGTGTGGTCTACCAAGGAAGAGAAGTTGAGATGGATGAAATCAAAGCTCAATTCGCGAAAGATACTGATGCCAGAGGTCTCGCCGATTTAATGATTGACGCTGACGTTTTTATTGGCCTTTCTGCGGCCAACGTACTTAATGAGGAAATGATTTCTCTGATGAAGAAAAACCCAGTGATTCTTGCGCTGGCTAATCCTGACCCTGAGGTGCACCCAGATATTGTTCGGCGGGTACGACCCGATGCAGTGATGGCGACGGGTCGATCTGATTACCCGAATCAGGTCAATAATGTGCTGTGCTTTCCCTTCATATTTAGGGGGGCTCTTGATGTCGGTGCGACAGAAATTAATGACGATATGAAGCTGGCGGCGGTTAAAGCGATAGCGGAGCTTGCAAGAGAAGAACAATCAGATGTTGTTGCCATGGCATATGAAAATGTTGAGATGAAATTTGGGCCAACCTATTTCATCCCTAAACCCTTTGATCCTCGTTTAATCGTGCGTATTGCGCCCGCTGTGGCTGATGCTGCAATGAAAAGTGGGGTTGCTACTAGGCCAATTCTAGATTTTGAGGCATACAAGGAGCGCTTAACTCAATTTGTCTACCACTCCGGAATAATTATGAAGCCAGTGTTTTTGGCAGCAAAACAAAAACCACAGCGAGTTGTTTACTGTGAGGGTGAGGATGATAGAGTGCTGCGAGCTGTTCAAATTGTCGTTGATGAGGGGCTTGCTCGACCGATATTGATTGCTCGACCCGAGATTCTTCAAGAGAAAATTGAAAAAGCTGGCTTAAGAATAAAACCCCACCGAGACTTTGAGGTTTTTAATCCTAATACAGACTCAAGAATTGAGACTTATTGGAAACAGTACTATGAGATCATGCAACGCAAAGGAGTCTCAGAAGAGTACGCGAATCGAGAGGCCTCGCGAAGAACTACGTTAATTGGGGCATTGATGGTCAAAAACGACGACGCCGACGCTATGCTTTGTGGAACGATCGCAAACTTTGATATTCATCTTAGATATATCAACGATGTCATTGGTCTGCGCAGTGGTGCGAGTCGTTTTGCTGCAATGAATGTATTAATTCTTCCAGGGCGAACACTTTTTATTTGTGACACCTATGTGAATATCAATCCGAATGCAGAGCAAATAGCAGATATCACAATGCTGGCGGCAGAGGAGGTAAGACGTTTTGGTCTGATACCTAATATTGCACTTTTATCGCACTCTAATTTTGGCACTTCTAAAGATATTTCAGCACAAAAAATGTCTCTCGCACGAGAAATCATCATTGAACGCGATCCCACATTAAAGGTTGATGGAGAAATGCACGGAGACGCAGCCTTAGACGAACAGATTCGTCAGACTATTTTCCCCAATGCCCAGATTTCGGGTGAGGCTAATTTATTGATCATGCCCAATCTAGATGCAGCAAATATCGCTTTTAATTTGATGAAGGTCACTGTGGGAGAGGGTATTACTATTGGTCCCATATTGCTTGGTCCAAGTAAGGTAGTGCATGTCCTAACGCCCACTGCTACTGTAAGGCGATTAGTAAATATGTCTGCGTTGTGTTCAGTCGATGCTACAACCAACCGGTGATATGTAGATTAGTTTATAGGTCGGCTATTTAAGTCTTCGATGGGTATGTTTTCCCAGTCGAACTCTCCGGTTGTTGGTTGAAGACCTACGAGCGCTCTTGCCGCATTAATGAGAGCCATAGCTTTTTTTTCTTGGCCTCTAAAGCAATGTCGTTTAGCTCGAAAAATTCTATCTGCCAATAATTGGTTTTGTTGGGGCGAAAGTTTGATGCCACTAAGATCATCTCCCAAAACACGAATCTCGCTAGAACACCCTGCCATGCTAGGTTGCTGGAAGCTGGCGCCTAGGAAAACTATAAAAAGTACGACTTTTAAGAAGCGTGAATTAATCATAAATCAGGTGTCTGAGAATTTTGACGGATATATTCGTATTTTTGTTGATTTAAGTTTATGTAATACTAGCGCGGTTAAAGGTTAATTAAAAATAATACGAAAATGTCTTTATTGCTGACTCGTCAAAGCATATCGAAAAGATTGGCGTCGTTTAAGCCGAAAGCTGAAAATACGGGGTATCTGATGTTTAAGCATCCGGTCGGCGTGAGTCCTATTTCGGCCGCAGTGCTGGTTCCAATTGTTCATCGAGCTGATCGGTTATGTATTTTATTGACTAAACGAACTGATCATCTGAACAATCATGCAGGTCAGATCAGTTTTCCTGGAGGCAGGGTTTCGGATGAGGATGCGAATAGGCAGATGACCGCTTTGAGAGAAACTCAAGAGGAGATTGGTTTAAATCTTGACGAGTCGGCCTTGTTAGGCCAGTTACCTGAATATGATATTCGAACAGGTTTCAGGGTCACCCCGGTTGTTGCATGGATTGAACCTCCCATTGATTGTGTTTTGGATCCATTTGAGGTGGCGTCAATATTTGAAGTGCCAATGGATTTCGTATTAGACCTTGGTAATTATAAAATATCCTCAAGTTCTGATGCCTCCGATAAACGATATTTTTATCGTTTACCTTATCTTGAGCACGATATCTGGGGAGCGACTGCTGGAATGTTACATATTCTGGCGTCTGCGATGTCGGACGTTTAGAGAGATTGAAACGGTCTGTTACAGCAGCAGTTCGATTCCTGAGAGCTCATAAGATCTCCTACGCTGAGCACTTATACGCCTATCAGGAACGCGGAGGCACAAGTGTTTCTGCTCACGAATTGGGTGTTTCGGAGCATGTCGTGGTCAAGACGTTAGTTATGCAAACTGAGACTGGTAAACCTCTGGTTGTGCTGATGCATGGCGATAAACAAGTCTCCACAAAAGGCCTCGCACGCATTATTGGAACAAAGGGTGTTGCTCCGTGTGACCCTGTTGTGGCGAATAAGCATTCAGGCTACATAGTTGGAGGGACGTCCCCTTTTGGTACCCGGAAGACTATGCCGATTTACATGGAGAAATCGATTCTCGATTTACCCAGAATCTATATTAATGGTGGAGCCAAGGGCTTCTTAGTGAGTCTCGCACCTAACGTATTGGCAGATGTGCTCAATGCCGTACCCGTGAGTGTGGCAACTGAAGGTGACTGATAGGGTTGGTATAAATGAATTTATCCACCTTGCACTCTAACGACTATATTTAAGTTCTCACCATGACGATGAATTGTAATTACTATTTCTTCCCCAACTTTGAAATCATCCATTAATCCATAGTATTTGCTTATTGACCCAACTGATATCCCTTGGATTTTGGTAATGATATCTCCAGGAACAATCACACCATCCGATCTTAGTCGGGCAGCTTCAAGCCCGGCCTTGGCAGCCGAAGATCCTGGAAGGACCCTGAGAATAGCCGCCCCTTTGACGCCCATGGTTTCGGTAATGCGCCTGTTGAGGTCGGCATCAAGATGTATACCGATGCTTGGTGGCGTGTATTTTTTGTATTTTATTAGTTGAGGGACAACTCGATTAATCGTATCAATTGGAACTGCGAATCCAATGCCAGCAGAAGCGCCTGAGGGGCTGTAGATGGCTGTGTTGACTCCAATTAGCCTTCCAGAAGAATCAAGCAGCGGCCCTCCTGAGTTCCCAGGGTTAATTGCGGCATCCGTTTGAATTAGATGTTCAATATTCTGTCCGCTGTCCGTGCTGATGCTGCGATCCAAAGCAGAGACTATTCCGGTGGTTAGTGTCCAGTCCAAACCAAACGGATTACCTATCGCATATACTTTCTGTCCGACTTTAAGGTCGTTACTTTCTCCAATAGGAATCGGAGGCGGTGATTGATTCGTAACTATAATTTTGAGAACCGCCAGATCGTGGGATGGACTGACTCCAACTAAGCTTGCCTTATAGTCTCGACCATCCTCTAGTCTGATAGTGGCTTCACTGCTGCCCTTGATAACATGAAAGTTAGTGATCACATGTCCTTGTGAGTCCCATACTAATCCGGAGCCTGTTCCGCTTGGGGCTGAAAATATATTGCGCGTCCAATAATCTCTAACGCGTTGCTTCGTGCTAATAAAAACTACGGATTTTTTAGCGTTTTCAAAAATAGAAATGGTTGAATTTTCTTCATCTGTTAGGGCGCCTCTAGGTGTTATCGCTCGTGGTTCTATTTTGCTGGGGTCACTTGCGGCATTAAGGTAGACGAGCCCACCTGAAACGCAGGTGATAACCAACAACATGAGTGTTGAGATCCATGATCCAAAGCTCTTTTGATCTTCGTTAGGCATAACGTGAACTTTATTGACGTATTTTTTAAGATTTATTCTTTTTAAGGGTTTCTAGCAGCGCATCAATTCGTTCGTGATTTTCCTCAGACCCAATATATGTTCTGAACAACCACTCTTGAATACGCATGCTGCTTTCGAGATCTTGATTGAGTAATTGATTTGAAAGCTGTTTGGTTTCGATGAGGCATTGCCTGTCGAATTTCGCCATATTAACTGCGATCTCTAAAACGTTATCTAATAATTTCCCAGTGGGATATACAGCATTGATAAAACCAATTTCCTTTGCTTCTAGAGCATCGTAAAGACGGCCTGTAAGTGTTAACTCCTTGGCTCTGCCGAGACCAATGATGCGCCAAAGTGGGTCCAGTATTGGCGTTAGTGATAGGGCTATTTCCCGTTGCCCGAATTTGGCTTTTGTCGAAGCGTAACGGAAGTCGCACATCATCGAAAGGTCAAATCCTCCAGCTATAGCTGGACCACCAACAGCGCATATCACAGGTAATGGACAAAACAAAATAGAACGGTAAGTCCGGTGAAACATGGCTGTGTAGGATTCATTATTTAATTTTTCGAGCTTCCTAATCTCATTTAAATCAAAGCCAGCTGAGAAGTATCGCTCTCCTCCGGTGAACACTATTACGTTAGTCCCAGTATCTTGGGGTAATGCCTCAAATGCTGCCGTTATCTCTTGGAGTACTTCAGGAGAAAGAGCATTTCGTTTTTCCGGTCGGTTAATAGTCACTACAGCAACCTTCTCATCCCTTTCGATAGTAAGGTGCTTGAAATTTGATGTTTGCATAAAATTTAAATTTTTGATTATTGAGGTAATAGGTTCTTTCCCATTAGAACTTATTTTAATTAAGTTCCTATATGCGTTTTTATATAATGTACACAAAGGTATACTAGTTTATCTATTGCCATAGTTTAAAGTCTTTATTCGTTAATTAATTTTTTGAGGAAATAATTGCGTGGAATGTTTTGTAATCATTGGTGCTGCAATCTGCAGCTGGATTTTTTCTGAGAAGTTAAAGAAAGTGAAAGTATCAAATGACAGATTATTTGACCAATTTCTTGGGTCAAATTTTGTGTCAGGTAAGCCATGGCAATCCATGATTTTTTTTGGCACCTTGTGGGCTATATGTCTATTAATTATCTGGGTGATTACGCAACTTATTTTTCAAGAAACCCCGCCTTTATTGTTTATTTTTAATGTTTTGATCCTTGCAATTATGTTTGATTTTTCTGATCTGCGGAGTGTTGAAACTTCTAATGACAGGCTAAAATCAGAAGCTTCTCAGGCATACTCTGAACATCCCAAGCCGCGTATTACACGACTATTTTCTATAACGGCATCAAGGATATTTGGTCTTATTTTTTGGTATTGCTTAATGCCAGGTTTATCTGGTGCAATACTATTTTTCATTAGTCTCAGCGCTTACAGCGCATTAATCAGAGCACATTCCTTAGAAATGCTTAGGCGGTCTGAATGTGTAGTCGTTGCGCACACTATGCTAACGTGGTTGCCACATCGGTGCCTTGGCCTAACGTATGCATTGGTCGGTGATTTTGAGGCGGCTACTCGATGTTGGCGAGATCAGGGTGGTCAATCTGGTTTAGGGATTTGGCGTACATTATTATCTGCGAGTGGTGGGGCGCTCAATATGCAGTTTGGAGGGGCCTCCGGCGAGGGAGATGGAAAGATATTTACGCCGAAGTATGGTCTGCAAGAGCACTTGAGTCTTGATCAGTTGGCCCAAAGATCCGTGGCATTTTTTCTGCGTTGTTTTTTATTATGGGTATTTCTTGTGTTTATGGTCGATATTTTAGTTTGATGGAGTTGAGTAGACATTTTTCCGTTATTGACTAGCCGGTTATTTCTGCCCGTATCGTTTTGTATTGTTCCCATCTGGTGGTGCGGATAAGCTTATCCTTAACTGCATTAATCACATGGCAGTTCGGTTCCACAGTGTGTGTGCAGTTGGCAAACTGGCACTGACTCAGGTAATTACGGAATTCAGTAAAATAATCAGCCAGGTGCTGTGGGTTAATATGTTTTAGTCCGAATGACTGCAATCCAGGACAGTCGATTAATGATGTTGAATCGTCTAGCCGATATAGTTGGGCATGAGTCGTTGTATGCCTTCCTGTTCTTAGCTTGCTAGATATGGCCGCCGTTTTAGCGTTTACCGCACTGATCATGTTGTTGACGATTGTTGTTTTACCAACTCCAGATTGGCCGACAAGTACTATTCTTTGATCCTTAATTATTTCTCTGATAGCCTGTGTGTCGGTGATTGCGGAGACAGCAATGGGACTATATCCGAGATTCGTGTATTGCTCGATGAAGTTGCTTGATGAGGTGTTTTCGCCTAAGTCCGATTTGTTGACCAGTATCCTTACGGTGATGCGTTGTTCTTCTGCGGCAACTAAGCATCGTGTGATCAGAGAGTAATTAATGGGCAGGTCGGTCGCCACTACCAATATAATCATCGTGATGTTTGCTGCGATTAGCTTTTGTTTAAAGGTATCGGATCGCCAAAAAATAGAAGAACGTTGCTCAATGGTGAGAATTCTCCCCTCTGAGCCGTTCACGTTCAGGACGCATTCATCTCCGCAGGCGTATTTTGTTGACCTGCCTCGAGGATAAGCCATGATGATTAGTCCATCATTGAGTTCCACGGAGTAATGTCTTCCGTGAGCCGATATGATTGTACCTTTTTGTGTTGGCGACTCAGTATTCAAACGAACAGTTTCATCGCTTTTGATACGGCAGCAATATTGTGAGTGATTTTATAAGTCAAAGAGGTGGTCGACTTTAGCCCCACAAATAAAATCATTTTGGCTGAGTCCATTAATCGCATGAGTTGTGTAGCTCACATTGCACGTGTTGTACCCGACTGAAACATCCGGATGATGATCTTCGCGATGAGAAATCCACGCTACCGCATTGGCGAATGCAACTGTCTGATAATGATTCTTAAATGTATATTTTTTACTGATATGACCTTCAGCGTAATCCCATCCAGGCATCCCGTTAAGCATGAGATGAATTTGCGTTTCAGGAATAGGATCTATGCCACCTTCGCAAGGCGTACATTTCTGCCTAACAAGGTTTTCGATGATTTTATTTGTCAATTTTTAAGTTTTTTCTCAATTAATTAATGGACGCTTCAAGTCTCGTAATTCGTGCTGAAGCTGGAGGGTGTGAGTCATAAAACGCCGAGTATAATTTATCTGGCGTCAATGTCGAAGAGTTATCTTTGTAGAGTTTTATAAGCGCCTTAATCAGCTCTTTTGCGGGGGCCTGCTGAGCTGCATACGCATCGGCTTCAAATTCATTTTTTCTGAGGTAGGCAGTAAATAATGGTCTGAATAAAAACAAAAATGGCGGTAGGCCAAAATAAAAAGCAGCTAACAGCAAAGAGGATGAGCCGAACGCATTCAGGTTCAGCGCTTCGTGGATAAAGGCTGACTGTTGAAGTGCACCAAGTAATGCAAAGAATATCAGACTAACCAGAACTAAGAAGCATGTTAATTTAAATACATGTTTCAACTTGAAGTGTCCTAACTCGTGTGCTAACACAGCTTCAATTTCGTCCGGACTATGCTTATTAATGAGCGTATCAAAAAATACGATTCTTTTGGATTTTCCAAATCCAGTGAAGTACGCATTTCCGTGGCTGCTTCTGCGACTGCCATCCATTACAAATAACCCGCTAGATTGAAAGCCGCATTTCTTTAGTAAGCCCTCAATACGTTCTTTTAGTTTATCGTTATTTAAGGGCGAAAATTTATTGAACATTGGTGCTAAGACAGTTGGAGAGATGTACTGGATGAAGAACCAGAACATGATAGCAAGTAGCCAGGCATACCACCACCAGTTAACCCCTGCTGTCTCCATGACCCAAAGCAGTCCTGCTATGAATATTGAGCCAATAACCGCTGAGACTATGAGGCCAATCATGAGATCTTTAAAAAATAATGAAAAAGACATCTTATTGAAGCCGAATTTTTCTTCCAGGATGAATGTCTTGTATAAATCGATGGGTAATTGGACCAGAGATATAAATAGACCTAGGAGCCCAAAAAAAACCAATCCTGAAAGGATGGTTCCTGATGCGGCGGTCGACGAGAAGGCATGCAGCCAATTCAGTATGCCTCCGAATGTCAAAGCAAGAAGCAAAGTTGCATCCACTAGGGTAGCAACATTCGACAGCTTCATTTTAGCTTCGGTATAGTTCGCAGCCTTTTTATGGGATTCCAGAGAAATGTCTGCAGTGAAGGCTGTTGGCACGCGATCTTGGTGTGATTTAACGGCTTTAATTTGGCGCATAGAGAGCCAAATTTTTATGCTTACTGACGATAATACGAAGAGCAGAAAAATATAAGAAAATGCATTGTTCATCATAATTAGGCGACTAGTTTTAGATAGTAAGAAGTTTATAAAATAACGTTACAGACAATGATAGTTATAATCACATTATGCCTCAAAGTACTGAAAATTTAATTTGGCTTGATATGGAGATGACGGGACTTCTTCCGGAACGCGATCGTATTATCGAGTTGGCGATCGTCATTACTGATTCCGAACTGAATGTTTTGGATGAGGGTGGGGTTTGGGTTGTTCATCAAGCTGAGGATATTCTTGACGGAATGGATGATTGGAATAAGGGAACTCATGGGAAAAGTGGTCTTATTGAGCGTGTCAAGATGTCCGCGACCGATGAAAGTGAGATAGAGCAATCAGCGCTTGAGTACTTAAAGCGGTTCGTGCCTCCTAATACGTCTCCTATGTGCGGTAATTCAATCTGTCAGGATAGGCGTTTCATGGCCAAATGGATGCCGAAATTGGAATCTTATTTCCATTATAGAAATCTAGATGTGTCTACTTTGAAAGAGCTGGCTAAGCGTTGGAAGCCGGAGACAATTAAGGGACTAGTGAAGCATGGGAAGCATGAAGCGCTAGCAGATGTAGAAGAGTCAATTGATGAGCTGAAATATTATCGAGAACACTTTATCGTTAGCTAGATCTCTGTTTTTGAGTGTTAATACGCTCTATGAGATTGGCGCTGGATTTAAGTGTGTTTTCGGAGTTATCACCTGACTCTAACTCTTTTTCAATTCTTTTTGCGAGTGATTTTCCAAGTTCAACACCCCATTGGTCGAAAGAGTTGATGTTCCAGATGACCCCTTGAACAAATACTTTATGTTCGTATAAAGCTAGCATGCTGCCCAATGTCCTTGCATTTAATTTATCCAATATGATTACATTGGAGGGGCGATTTCCCTCAATGATTTGTGAAGGTTTTGTTTGTCCATTCGACTTCATTGGATCTTGATTTCCAAAGGCTAAGGCTTCGATCTGCGCGAGGCAGTTGGCGAGCAATGGTTTGACGCTTTGATGGTTTTTGTTGTCAGCTGCGACCGCAATAAAGTCGCAAGGGGTCACGATCGGGCTTTGGTGCAAGTGCTGCGCGAAGCTATGCTGGAAATTTGTCCCTCTGGAGCCCCAAATGATTGGGGCGGTGGTGTGGCTTATCTGAGACTCGGATCGATCAACCATTTTACCGTTGCTCTCCATCTCTAGTTGCTGCAGGTACTCGGGAAATAATGAAAGACGCTCGGTGTAAGGGAGTATTGCGTGCGCGCAGTAGTTTCTGAAGTTAACGTGCCAAATGCCAACTAGTGCGAGCATGATTGGTAAGTTAAGTGCAGCGGGAGCAGTGCTAAAGTGTACGTCCATGTCTTCGGCGCCTCGAAGAAGCACTTCAAACGTCTCAAATCCAAGACCCAGTGCAATTGGTAAACCAACTGCAGACCACAGGGAGTAGCGACCACCAACCCAATCCCAGAACTGAAAAATATTTTCCGTCTTGATCCCGAACTTTTCTGCCACAGATGGGTTTGCCGTAGTTGCTACAAAATGATGTTCAATTGCATTTTTTTCATCAACGTTTAATGTTCGCGTAAGCCACGATAGCGCCTTCTTGGCATTTGTAATTGTTTCTGCTGTTGTGAAGGTTTTAGAAGCTATTACGAATAACGTCTTAGCTGGGTTCACATCTTTCAGTTTTCCAGTTAAATCTGATTCGTCAATATTAGATACGAATAAGACGAGTGGATGGTCGTGGTTCTTCAGAGCTGAATATACTAATTTGGGTCCTAAGTCTGAGCCGCCAATGCCAATATTAATGACGGCGTTGATCTTTTGTCCCGTAGAGCCAACGAGCTTACCATCTCTAAATTTATGAGACAGCATGCGCATCTGCTCTAAGTTGTCATTGGTGGATGTTCTTATTTCCTTGGGTGGTCCCTTGGGATACTCTTTACCGTTAGATCTAAGAGCAGTATGCAATGCGGCTCTATTTTCCGAAGTGTTGATTCTTTTTCCCGAAAACATAGCTGTGATCTGATCCTTTAAGTGCGCATGATCGCAAATGCTTAAAAGTAAATCTTTAGTTTTCTCGCTAATTTGATTTCGAGAATAATCGAGATAGAGTCCGTCGAGTTCGAGTGAGAATTTTTCGGGCCGGCTGACGTCTTTATTAAAGAGTTCTCCAATCGTTTCCAGGTTCGGGTCCTGACCACATTTCTCGAGTGCTTTCCATGTTTCTGTATTAAAAATTCTAGGCATATGGCAAAGAGGATATTCGCTCCGTTCACAGTGCACGACGGGATTAGATTGTTATGAAAGCCGCGTTAAAAACCCATCTTAATGTTGCATAATAATGTTGGCTGGGTCATGCGTCAAATTGAAAAAAACGCTATTAACGGTAATTGAGGCTCGATGCCGAGACGTAAGTTTGGAGCCTTTTACTTGTATATTTTGGAGACAGTGGTCTTAGTTAAAGGAGTTGCAGCAGCATTCACAGTTTGCTGCATTTATTATTAAGATTTATTTGACGTTTATACACTTTTAAATACAGCAGCGATTCCTTGGCCACCCCCAATACACATAGTCACGAGCGCGTGTTGTCCTTGAGTTCGGTTGAGTTCGTAGAGGGCTTTAATTGTAATGATTGCGCCCGTGGCACCTACCGGATGTCCCATAGCAACGGCACCTCCGTTCGGATTGGTTTTGCTTGGGTCAAAATTTAAGCTTTGAGAAACTGCACACGCTTGAGCGGCGAAGGCTTCATTGGATTCGACAATATCAATATCACTTATATCTAGGTTCGCTTTTTCTAGCGCGCTTTTAACGGCTGGTATAGGGCCTAACCCCATGACTCTGGGGTCCACACCGGCGTGTCCGTAACTGACCAATTGAGCTAAAGGCTTGATTCCTCTTAACTCAGCTTCCTTTTTCTCCATGAGAACAAGAACAGCTGCACCATCATTAATACCTGAGGCATTTCCTGCGGTTACTGTCCCGTCTTTTTTAAACACCGTACGTAACTTAGCAAGACTGGCCAATGAAACATCCTCACGAACATGTTCGTCTGTGTCAAAAATTCGAGTGGATCTTCCGTCTTTGACTTCGATAGGGAGTATTTGATCCTTAAACCATCCGTTTTTGATGGCTCTAGTAGCTCTTTGATGAGACTCCAGTGCAAAGGCATCTTGGGTATCGCGACTTAATTCATACTCGGAGGCTACATTTTCAGCAGTGACCCCCATATGCATACCTTCAAAAGGGTCCGAGAGCGCACCAACCATAGAGTCAATGATTGCCTGGTCTCCCATTTTTGATCCCCATCTAGCAGTCGGTAGCCAGTAATTGGATCGACTCATAGATTCACCTCCGCCGGCTACTGCAATATTTGTATCGCCTAATTTGATCATTTGTGCTGCTGTCACGATGGCTTGTAGTCCACTGCCACACAATCTATTTAAGGTCAGAGCTGGCACTTCTTTTGGAATTCCACCATTCATACTCGCTACCCGCGCAAAGTACATATCTTTGGGTTCGGTATGAATTACATTTCCAAACACTACATGCCCAACATCTTGGGGTTCGATTTTCGCTCTTGTGAGAGCCTCTTCGATACATTTCGCGGCTAGATCTGTTGGCGAAAAATCTTTTAGAGATCCACCGTAGTCTCCGATTGCTGTCCGAACTCCAGATACAACCACGACTTCTCGCTCATCTATCATTTTCTTTCCCTTATGAAATTTTTTGTTCTCGGCAGCGTCAGCACAAAACTTACGTCCGCAGATTTCTGTCCCTCTAATCTTGGTGCTTATACCTTGATCTGACCAAAAAGGTGCGTCGCATAAATTTTTTTATAAGTATAAATACTTTAGTTTATTTTTTCTAATTGTCGTTATATGTACCATTTTTTTAACCGTCGTTTTGCTTGAAACGGATGATTTGTTGACGGCCTCTTTTAGTCGGTCGATTTCCGTACTTCGGAGTTTGCAGCTTTTTTTCCGCGTTGAGTGCTTCGGTTATCGTGTTTCTTTGACTTTTACTTTCAGCTGATTCTTCATAAAAGTGTTTAGCCAAATCAGCTGAAACGCGCTGACAGGAGAGTTCTTTGACTTGTATATCCCATGAAATTGAACTCAATTGGATATTAATTTGATCTTCTACGCTAAGTTTTTTTGAGGGTTTAGTTTTCGCGCCATTGACCTTAACTCGTCCGTTGGTTACTGCATTAGCGGCGAGAGCTCGGGTTTTGTAGAAACGTGCAGCCCAGAGCCACTTATCTAATCGAACTTGTTTTACATCAGTCATGACGTAGCATCAGGTGGTTAAGAATTGAGGTATAAGGTCTATCAGTTGATAGAGCCATTGGTCTCTTGCGTGGACTCTCGAGATTCATAGGAAAATATTCGATCAATCCCAGAAGGCGAATAAATATAATTTTTTCCGCAGAACTCACAAGTAATGTTCACATTGCCTTCTTCACTTAAAATAATTCTTACTTCTAACTCCCCGAGGGATTGAAGCATGCCATCAGTTCTATTTTCTGAGCATGAGCAAGAAAAATTAACAGAATTTTCATCAAACACTCGAATGGTTTCCTCGTGAAATAATCTCTTGAGTATTGTTTCAAAGTCTAGAGTTAATAATTCTTCGTTTGTAACTGTAGCCGCGAGAGTCGTGATCCTATGCCAATCGTCTGAAGCCTCATGGCGTTCCGTGGGTAACTTTTGCAGCAAAATGCCAGTAGCCTTTTGGTCGTTTGATGCAAGCCATAGTCGCGTAGTCAATTGCTCAGACTGTTGCATGTAGTCTTCTAAAGATTTCTGAATGGAGTCGCTGTGAACATCTACAAGGCCCTGGTAGGCTTGCCCTGATTTTTTTGGTGTAAGGGTTACTGCGAGCGTTCCTTGTGATAGAAGATTCACATTTGAATCTCCAAGTTCATCGTTATCTCGCCACTTTGCGGTCGATCTAAAGCTGGATATACCTGTGGTCTCTGCTAGTAACAATAGCAATGCAGATTGGCCTTTGAACTGGATCGATAAGGTCCCGTCAAATTTTATTGTTGCAGATAGTAAGGTTGTGGCCGCAGTAATTTCCCCCAGCAATTTTCTGACTGAAGGTGGATAGTCTCTGCGCGTTAATACACTTTCCCAAGAACTATCGAGGCTTACAATTTCCCCACGTATATCGGAGAATTCAAACAAAAATCTTTGTACAGTGTTTTTCACTAATCTAAACCTATTTCTCTTTTGTATAGTCTATAGCGTTCTGCTCGGTCTCCCACGCGGCCGCCTTCCCAAATCATGGACCAAGGTAATCCAATGTGGTTATCAGCTTCGGAATGGTCTTGATAGATCAGGTAGTCACAGCTTTGACCATTTTTTTCTATATAAATATCGGTGGTCACAATTCTTCCATAATATTGGATTAAGCCTCTTTGCGCAGGGCCTACTTGCGCAATGATACAGTCGTAATTTGGATCGATGTGTCGCATCATTGAATGAACCATTGGTGCGTACGTCTTGCGTTCGTCAATCCAATGAAAAAGCAGTAAGACAGACAGCATCCAGCCAAATGTCAAATTCATTGCCCAAATCAAAATGGAGCGCTCGGGTAGTCTTTTGATATTAAAAATTAGTAAAAACCATGTTGCAGTAAGCAGCGCTGCAAGGAGTACGGCAATATCTCTCTTCTCAGATTCATATCCAGGTAATAATTCCAATAAGTGTTCGGATAACTCTTGTGGAAATCCGAAGTGAGAAGCCGAAAAATAAACCCAGGCTGTTATGGTGAAGAATGCAGAGGCCATTATTGCAAACCAATAAAGTGCAGTACCAACGCTTCTAGGTATTCGGCTAGCGGCAATGGATCCAATTAAAGCAAACGGTAATAAGATTGGGCCTAGACCAGATTCTTTATTTATGGTTGTGAACACTAAAACTAAGGTTATTGCTATCCCTAGCACGATAGGTAATTGCAGTTCTTTACGTTTGAGCCCCTCTCGTCCTTCAACCCATAGTGACCAAACCAAAAATATCCAAGTGGGCCATGTAAACCATGGCAATGCAGACGTTTGATAAATGAGTTCATGCATTGAGGGAACCTTGAATGAATCTGTTGCTCCCGACCAAGTAAGAGCTACCCAGCGTGCTGGAAACGAAGGGTCGCTTTGATTAAGAATAGTTAGCCATATTCCCGCAGACATGATGACAATGAGACCTGCAATTGCTAGAGAGGCTGTAAATCTCAATCCACGGTATCTGAGGTTGATGAGTGACATTAAAAAAATCGTAAAAATGGGTATAGCCACATTCTGAAAAGCGGTGCCCAAGAGGATAATCGAGACACCTAGTCCTAACCATACTCCGCCAACAATCGATCGTCGCGGTGCGCTAGCGAGACCATAAAAGAAGATTGCTAACCCAGAAATAAGTACGGGAGTTGCTGATAGCTGATGCGATTTAACTAAGAGCCCGACAGAACCTATAAGTAGCAAAGGGGCTACCCAGGATTGTGTTCGTCCCCATAATTCACCAGCTGTGAGGGCGGTGAATAGTATCGCAGACAACAGCCAAACAGAAAGAGTGAGTCTAGCGGCATCATGAGGTGCGAGTACAGAGCTCCAGATCTCAATAAAATTAATCGCGATCAAATAGAACAGCGGACCAGCCAACGTTACATCGTTTATTGCTAATAGGTCGAGACAGAAATCACTGCTAGTGAATTGGGATAGATGACTAATGAGTAACGCTTCTTCTGATTTCCAAGGGTCGTGACCAATAAGGCCGAACATCGTCCAAGCGACGCAGAGCAGGGAGGTCAGCAACATCGGATTGTTGGTAATGCTGACTGCAGTTTTTTCGTGCCTAAAGTAAGAGCCTGGTTTTAGCATCGTAATTTTTTGCGATTAAGTATCCCTAAAGATTGCGAACAAATATTCCGAATTAAAAAAGGCAGCCTTGGCTGCCTTTTTATATGGTACATAGATCATCCAGATTACTTTCCGGCTTTGACCCCGAGATTTGCATACTTTTTCTTGAATCTCTCAACTCTTCCTGCCGTATCTACGATCTTTTGTTTTCCTGTATAGAAGGGGTGGCAGACAGAACAAACTTCGATGGAGATGTCTTTTTTGCTTGTCGAGCGAGTCTGAAAAATCTCTCCGCAACTGCAGGTCACTGTGACTGAGGCGTAGCCTGGATGGATATCTGCTTTCATTTTGTAATAACCCTAAAAAAATAATATGGCGAAATTTACGCCAAATGTTGCTTGAATTTGTTGTTCGTGTAAGTCAAACAGACCTTGATTATCCCCGAAAATATACAATTTTACAATAAATCATGTAATTTTGACTTACCCTTTTTTCATGCTGTCGAAGAATTCATTGTTACTCTTAGTTGCTTTTATCTTTCCGGTTAAGAATTCAGTTGCTTCCAATTCATCCATAGGGTAGAGCAGTTTGCGGAGAATCCACGCTTTCTGTAATATTTCTGGCTCGAGCAAGAGCTCTTCTTTTCTGGTTCCAGAGCGATTCACATTAATAGAGGGGTAGATCCGTTTTTCGGCCATTCTACGATCAAGATGAATCTCCATATTCCCTGTGCCTTTAAATTCCTCATAGATAACATCATCCATTCTAGAGCCTGTCTCGACAAGTGCGGTAGCGATAATGGTAAGTGACCCGCCTTCCTCTATATTTCTGGCAGCCCCGAAAAAACGTTTCGGTCTTTGAAGGGCATTGGCATCCACCCCCCCGGTCAAAACTTTTCCTGAGGCCGGCGCAGTCGTGTTGTACGCGCGAGCGAGTCGGGTGATTGAATCTAAAAGAATGACAACGTCTTTTTTACTTTCCACGAGACGTTTGGCCTTTTCCATGACCATTTCTGCCACTTGCACGTGCCGTGTTGCTGGTTCATCAAAGGTTGATGACACCACTTCCCCGCGCACTGAGCGTTGCATTTCGGTTACCTCTTCTGGTCGCTCGTCAATGAGTAGCACAATGAGATAAACGTCCGGGTAGTTTGATGCAATTGAGTGAGCAATATGTTGGAGCATGACTGTTTTACCGCTTTTTGGGCTGGCTACGAGAAGGCCCCTTTGGCCTTTTCCAACTGGGGCAATTATGTCCACAATTCGACCCGTCAAATTCTCATCGGATTTAATATCTCTTTCCATTTGCAGTCTATCTGTTGGAAAGAGAGGTGTTAGATTTTCAAACAGTGTTTTGTGTTTACTGTTCTCTGGCACTTCATCGTTGACTTTGTCCACTTTGACGAGCGCCAAGTAACGCTCCCCCTCTTTTGGCGTTCTGATTTCTCCGTCAACGGAATCTCCTGTATGCAGATTGAATCTTCTTATCTGAGATGGGCTGATGTAGATATCATCTGGGCCCGCTAGATAGGAGGTATCAGGTGATCGCAGAAAACCAAAACCATCTGGAAGGACCTCAAGGGTGCCGGAACCAGAAATGCTTTCTCCTTTTTTCGCTTGATCTTTTAGTAGGGCGAATATGAGGTCTTGTTTACGCAGACGATTAGCGTTTTCAACCTCGTTAGCCATAGCCATTTCAATTAGCTCGCTAATGTGGAGGTCTTTTAAATCAGATAGATGCATAGAGTTGAATAAGTAAGAGGAAGGAGAAAATTAGCGGAAAATTTAGAGGATCAATTGTTGAAATTTGGACTCGTAAAGTCACCGGAAGGAGGGATGCTAAATGTTACTATCTATAAAGGTCATCAGTTGAGATTTGGAAAGCGCACCTACCTTAGTTGCTTCTGCATTGCCAGCTTTGAATAGCATTAAAGTGGGAATTCCTCGAATACCAAATTTAGGCGGTGTTCCTTGATTTTCGTCGATATTTAGCTTGGCGATTTTTAGTCTTCCGGAATATTCAGTAGCCACTTCGTCAAGAATCGGAGCGATCATTTTACATGGACCACACCACTCGGCCCAATAGTCAACTAAAACAGGTAACTCAGAATTAAGAACTTCGTTCTCGAACGAGTCGTCGGTTACGTGATGAATTTTTTCACTCATTATTAAAATGTCCAGTTTGGGTTTGTAAAAAAAGAAACTTTTCAGGGGATTTAAGTTTGGAATCTTCACAAACTCGATATTATGGTTCTTACAGTATTTTTTTTGCTGCCGTCAGTTGGTCAATCCCTGATCAGAGAATCGTTATTATAAAACATATTTTTGTCTGATGAGCGCTTTATTTTTTTATTCTCATATTTCGACATTACCTTCTCAAACTAGAACTGTGCTTTTATATTATCTGACTATAGTAAGGTCTTCCTATTTTGTTAGAATGTTATTATTAGATTGTATTTAATGTAAAAATATTCTAAGGCGTTTCAATGACTTATGTTGTAGTTGAGACTTGCATCAAATGCAAGTGGACGGATTGTGTGGATGTATGCCCTGTGGACTGTTTCCGAGAGGGGCCAAACATGTTGGTCATCGATCCAGATGAGTGCATCGATTGCACGCTTTGTGTTGCGGAGTGTCCCGAAGAAGCGATTTACGCTGATGATGATGTGCCAGAGGATCAAACAGACTTCATTGAATTGAATGCTGAATTGGCGAAGCATTGGCCCAGTATTATCGAACGTAAGGATGCTCCTCCTGATGCCGCTGAATGGCAAAACAAGCCGAATAAGCGAGATCTCTTGGAAAAATAAGTTCTCACCTAGTGTAAATTAGGTCTCATGAAAGGAATCTTAAGACACGAAAAAGTATGGCCTCATCAGCTGATTGATGTGCTGGTGTCACGGATTCTGAATGATTCAAGTTTTGATGAGGGCTTTGATTTTTCTGACGTTATTGTTGTTTTACCTTCATTGAGCGCCGCCCCTGCTTGCGCGCACCGCTTGATGACTATGGCAGGTGCTGGGGTGCTCCTCCCTTTATTTACCACCTTTGGTGATTGGTCGCGTCAAGTTGGTCAGCCTTTCGGGGTGGAAACGAAGCGGTATCGTGAGCTTCTGATTTATCACGAACTCGAGCAGCATCAATGGCTAGATCAGGCTAATAATTGGAACTTGGCAGCTGATATGGCTGAGCTGATTGGCGAGTTAGACTTATGCCAGCCTGGTGTCGATTTAACCTTTGAGGTATTGAGCGATCGATTCCGTCAAGCTTATCAAACTCGTTCCCAAAAACTCGTTGGATTTGAAGCTCGATTGTTGTTTGATACTTGGAGTGCTTTTGCTGGGGTTCGAGAGGGTCGAGTATCTGAACAATACGCTTATCGTTACCGCCTCTCGCTGCTGTTAGAACATGAGAGGCGACGTTTATATGTTTTAAAGTATCCTGAACTGAGCGCTGTTGAGCAAAGCTTTATAGAGAGTTACGCCAGCCGAAATAGTGTTACTGTTTTAGAGGCTGATGTGAGTAAGGCTAGTGATGATGTGAGAGCTGATTTTTGTAGAGCTGTTTATCAAAAAGAAGCCGAGCAACCATTGGTAAAAATGTCCGAAACGACTCTTCGAGAAAAAAGTCCTTGGTCATCCATGATTACTTATTTTCCCGCGATTGGCCTCGACCAGGAAGTTCGGGCTATCAAGATTAAAATTCAACAATGGCTATCAGCGGGCAAAAAGAATATTGCAATTGTTCCTTTTGATCGAAAGGTCGCTCGTCGTCTTAGGGCGCTGTTGCAGCAGTCTGAAATTTTAGTGCGAGACGAATTTGGATGGAAAATGTCGACAACTTCTATCGCTGCTACGCTCATTGATTGGTTGGAGCTGCTTGGCTGCGACTTTGAATTGACCAAGTTAATTCGTTTTTTAAAGCGCCCTGCGATCAGTCAGATGTTTGGAGTAGATCAGCTGCGAGCAGCGTTAGAAACAGCTGTAAAGAAAAATAGAAAAAGGGCTGCTGCGATTGGATTCCATAGTATAGCCAGAGAGATCGACGTTGATGAGGTGCGAGAAGTCGCTGATAAGCTATACGAAGTGAAGTGTCAATTCATTAATTTAAAATCAAGAAATCATAGGGATTGGATAAAATTTGTTTTGGCGAGTCTGGAGTTCGGGGGTATTAAAAACATTCTTGAACAGGATGACGCGGGAATTCAACTTTTACAGTTGCTGGATACGTTAGATGCCGAGCTCAATTATTTTGATCAGAAAGTTAATTTCACTGCCTGGTTGGATTGGTTTAAGACGCAGCTGGAGGTCAGCACCTTTAAAGACGCGCAGATAGATAGTCCGATAAGTTTTACTCATCTCAGTGCCGCGCGACTCAGAAGTTTTGATGGCGTAATTTTTGCTGGAGCTGATGACGCTAATTTTCCATTAGCTCAGTTTAAAAGTGCTCATTTTGGAGATGGAGTTCGGGCTCAACTAGAACTGAGGACGAGCGAGGATTCCATCTCTGAGGTTAAGGTCGATTTACTTGGTTTTTTACTCTCGAGCCAAACAGCTTTTGTTACCTGGCAAAGACAAAAAGATAACGAAGATAATCTCTTGAGCCCCTGGTTCGAGTATTTTAGGTTGCATCACACCGTACTTTGGGGTGACGACCTCAAAGACAAAGAAGTAGAGTCTCGGCTTCACTCGTTCGAAGCGAGCCAAAGAAAATTACAAAGCGAGTATAAGCCTTTGCCTGAGCCCAACATAAATATTATCGCATCAGAAATTCCGGCTCAAATATCAGTCAGTGGTTATCAAAGTTTGCTTGATTGCCCATATCAATTTTTTGTACGAAATGTGTTGCGGACTCGAGAGCCTGATTCGGTTGATGAGGATCCAAGCAAGCGTGAATTGGGTAATGTGATACATAAGGTGCTTGAAAAATTTCACACACGATATCCGAAATGCACGAACGTCGATTTAGAAGTTCTGCAATTCGAAATGACCGGTATTGCCCGTGATGCGTTTGCAATGCTTGTTGGGTCGAGAGGCGTGGTTCACGGTTGGATGGCCCGACTTCATGGTTTGTTTAAACAGTACCTTGAGTGGCAAGTCCAGCGAGAGAAAGAAGGCTGGACCATTGTTGAAATGGAGGCGGATTTTGAGCGTAATTTCATGACTTTAGGTGGTTTATCTATAAAATTTTTTGGGAGAGTGGATCGAATCGACGAGTATCAGGGCGTTAATGAAGACCCAAAGCGGATAGTAATTGATTACAAAGCTCGGTCTAAGAGCATGTTAAAAAAGCTAATTTCTTCTTACGATGAGCATGCCCAATTGGTTTCTTATGTTTCACTCCAACCCGACAATAAAACCGAGGGGATGTATCTTTCTTTAGATAAAGGTGCTGTAGATGTCGTGGCGTTAGAAACGCACAATATTGGATCCTCCATTGAGGAGCATATAAGTCGGTTGGAGAGTCTTTTTAGTCAGATAGAAAGAGGCGTGGTGTTGCCTGCGAATGGCGTACCGTCGATTTGCCACTACTGTGATGTACAAGCAGTATGCCGGAAGGATTTTTCTTGGCTACCCAAATGAATACTCTGGTCAGCGATAAAGAGTTCGTACTCGATCCGTACAATGATGTAATTGTCGAAGCGTGTGCAGGATCTGGTAAGACGTGGTTATTGACTTCGCGGATTATTAGATTACTTTTGGCGGGAGCCAAACCTTCGGAAATATTAGCGATCACCTTCACTCGTAAAGCGGCGAGAGAGATGGAGTCTCGACTAACCGATTGGTTGAGAACACTGGCTATTGCTGATGACGAAGAAGTTAGAGAATTCCTAATAGAACGAGGCGTTAGCCCTAATGAGATAGACGCGTATGTCCCTCTTGCCAGAAAACTCTATGGAGAGTATTTATCTACTTCGCCTGGTGTGAATGTGAATACATTCCATGGTTGGTTTTTGCAAATTCTGCAGTTGGCGCCATGGTCAGCCCAATCAGGCCGTGGTGGGGAACTATCAGACAGCGGCGATTTGATTTTTCGGGATGCTTGGGAGTTATTTTTTAAAAATCTTTCCTCTAATCGAGATGTGAAGGATGCACTTGATTATCTTTATGGAAGATATGAGCTTCAGAATACAGGCGAAATACTCGAGCGATTCGTGGGTAGTCGGTTGGATTGGTGGGCAAGTTTAAAAAGCAGTGAGATGCAAGAAATAGTTTTGGCTTGGCGCAGAAATCAAGATCAAGATCCTTTAGATGGTTTTTTGCGGGATCAAATATTAATCTCTAACTTGATTGAATTTAAAAAATTACTTTTAAAAAATGAATTACCCAGTGAGATAAGGGCGCTTGAAGCACTGGAATTGATTGAGTCATTCGATGATCCTGAGAATTGGTTTTTCTATTTGAAAAAATTGTCTAGAGATAGAGCACTCTCAGATGCAATGATAAAGAGGATGGGGACTGAGGATGCGGAGCGCTACGTTCGTGTTAGTGCAGATTTAAAAGCCCTCGTCGACCAGCTTGGAACAGCACGAGTAGAGTGGTTGTCTATTCAGTTGAATCTTGCTGTGCAAATTGTCGGTGATTGCTTACTTAAAATATTTCAGTCGTTTAAGAGTGACTCGAATATCCTAGACTTCTCGGATCTTGAGTGGAATGTTAGATCATTATTGTTAGATGATGATCAAGCAGATTTTGTGCTGCATCGCTTGGATTCACGCTATACGCATTTGTTGGTTGATGAGTTTCAAGATACGAACCCAATTCAGTGGACTATTCTGAAATCTTGGATCGATGCTTCGAATCAAGCAGGTACAACCATTAAACTTTTTTTTGTGGGTGACCCAAAGCAATCTATTTATCGCTTCAGGCGAGCTGAGCCGAGGCTTTTTGGTGTAGCAGAGAAATTAGTCATCTCTGGTTTAGGTGGGCGTAAAGTTATTCAAAATCAGAGTCATCGAAATGCTCCCGGAGTTACGGAATTGGTTAATGCGTGTTTTGAAACTAGGATCAACAGCTTCGTGCGCCAACAGTCGATTCATACAGGTTTATCCTCCGAGTTGGCAGCGTTCCCATTAGTTGATGCTGTTGAGCCTGTTGAAGCTTGCGATATATCTCGCTGGAGAAACCCTCTGATATCGTCCAGGTTGGAGCCAGTAGATGATCGCCATCTTAAAGAAGGGCTAATGATTGGTGAGAAAATTCTCTCGCTAGTCTCCAGTAAAGCTATCGATGACGAAAATGTACTTCGATCCATCATGTTTTCAGACATTATGATTCTTCTCAGGCGACGTACTCATTTAAAAAGCTATGAAGATGCACTCAGGATAGTAGGAATTCCATTTTTCAGTCAAAGGAAAGGCTCACTTTTGGAGTCGCTGGAGACTCAAAATGTCATTTCGCTATTACAGTTTCTCCTGACGCCACACGTTGATCATTATTTGATTCATGTTCTTAAGTCACCTATATTTTCGTTTGATGACATTGCGTTAAAGGTGTTTATTAATCGGGGTGACCGATCTATTTGGAGCATGTTGGTCGAGGCTCAAGGCAGTGATCAATCGAACTCCTTAGCTGACTTCGATGATGCTGCGAGATGTTTGTCTCGATGGATTAAATATGCCGACACCCTACCAGCCCACGATTTACTTGACATGATCTACGGGGACTCTGATTTAATCAATCGATATACGGGTCAGGCATTACCCGACCTAGCTGAGCGTGTACGCTCAAATTTACTCGCATTTTTGGAGTACTCGTTAGATTTTTCTGCTGGCCGATATCCGAGTTTAGGACGTTTCCTTGAGAACATTCGATTATTGTGTGCCGAGGCGAGATCTGGCCCAGAGGAGGGGCTGCAGTCACTATCTCTTAATGCTGTACGCATTATGACTATTCATGGTGCGAAGGGGTTAGAGGCTCCTGTTGTTTTCTTGGCTGATGCTGGCGCTGCAGTAGGTTCTGATAATTGGGATATTCTGGTTGATTGGACTCCGGGAGAAAAAAAACCGAATCATTTCTCAATCTATGGTGCGAAAAAACAGCGAGGAGAAAGTCGGTCTGAGTTGTTTGCGCGTCACGAAGCTCTTAACAGAACGGAAGATACGAATTTATTGTATGTGGCTGTAACACGTGCGCGACAGGCATTTTTTGTATCTGGCGTAGCGCAACCAAAAGATAACCCAAGTTCATGGTATTCCTTACTAAGCGATGCAATGCAACAGTGCAGTCAGAATAAGGGGCTTGACTTATTGTCCGAAGACATCAAGCTCAGAGAAAGAGTAAAAACCGATAGCAGTTCTCAGGACATTATTGAAATAGATCCCATTACTGAAACGTTCTCAGTAGGTAAAAGACAAGAGCGTTATACCAATTCCGATATTGAATTTGGGACACTCGTACACAAAATCCTGGAGACGATAACTGCAGATGGTGAGTTGATCAGTAAGGAGGCTACTCAGCAGCTTTGCGGAGGGTCATTGACTGAATTTGATACTGCATGGGATGTCAGTCTTCGTATTGTAAAAGCCCCAGAATTAAACCGTTTCTTTATTCCTGGCAATTACCTTAAAGCTACAAATGAAGTTGCCTATATGAATGATGAAGGTGACATCAAGAGGATTGATCGTCTCGTTGAGTTTAATGACGAATTTTGGATTCTCGATTACAAGATTTCATCGAATCATAGTTCGAGTCCTGGTCCCGCTAGTCGACGTCAATACAAAGAGCAGTTAACTCAATATCGAGATGACTTATTGCGCATTAAAAAGATGAAACCGATTCGTATAGGGGTAGTTTTGAGTACTGGTGAGTTGCTTGAGTTCTAAGGGGTGGTTTCAGCATCTATTATTTCTTTAGCATTTTTAAACGAATCAATAGCCGCAGGCACCCCACCATAGATAGCCACTTGTAATAAAATCTCACGAATCTCTTCTTTGGTAACACCGTTTCTAAGCGCGCCGCGTATATGCAATTTAAACTCATTAGGACGATTGAGTACGGCTAACATTGCGATATTCAGCATGCTTCTGGTTTTTTTTGGGAGTTCCTCGCGCCCCCAAACAGCGCCCCAGCAATATTCACTCACAAGTCTTTGCATCGGTTCGTTGAAATCGTTTGCATTTGCAAGTGATTTTTCCACGTATTCGGACCCTAAAACATCCTTTCTTATTTTTAGGCCTTTTTGGTATAAGTCATCGTTCATTTTTATCTCCTGGTGATTATTTTTTCCGGACTTCTACTTGCGCCCAATTCTCTACTAAACGGCAAAGAGAGGTGAAGTCTGAGTCCTCGCCAAACTCAGCTTTTGTGGCGGCCAACATTTGTCGAACAGTTGAACCTAAAAACATGGGAATACCCATCGCTTCTGCTTCATCAATACACAGGTTTACGTCCTTATATGAGAGTCCCGTTGAGAAGCCGAAGTCAAATGTTCCGGTAAGAACAGATTTAGGAAATTTATGTTCAGTCGCTGTGTTTTTACCAGTACTGACATTAATAATTTCAAGCATTTGCTCGGGATCTAATCCCGCTTTAGTTCCCATAACCATGGCTTCTGACGTGATTGCTACTGCGGCGCATGATAGGAGATTGTTCGCAAGCTTCATGGACTGTGCTTGGCCTGGCCTGTCGCCGACGTGATACGGTCTTCCAAAAATGTTTAATAGGCTCTTGTGTTCTTCAAATAAAAATTTTGTACACGCAACCATTACTGATAACGTCCCTGTACCCGCACCTTTTACTCCACCGCTGACTGGGCAGTCGATGTAATGTATTTTCTGGTTCTTGGCTAGGTCATCAATGAACTTCGCAGCTCTCGTTCCGATGGTTGAAAAATCGATGATCGTTTTGACTTGACTGCCATGTGCCAAGCCTTTTTCTGAACCCACTACTTCCTTAACAATATCCGGGCTTGGGAGACTAAGCATAATGATCTTTGTCCGTTGGGCCACATCCAGACTAGATTCGGCACGGAGTCCACCAAGGGCTTCCGCGGCGTCTAATGCCTTGGAGTTAGTATCGTAGATAACAACTTTTCGGCCAGACTCGATTAATCGTTTCAACATGGGTTGCCCCATATTGCCTAAACCAATGAATCCTAGAGTTTGATCTTTCGCCATAAAGTCTCCGCTATTTTTTAAGGTTTTTGAACGCTCGAGACTGTTGTCACTACATTGCTTTACCTAAGTGTAGCCCAGCATCTACGAGAATGGTTTCTCCTGTGACTAATCTGGCTGAGGAGAGTAACCAAATAACACTGTCGGCAATATCCTCAGGCGTTGCTACAGACTTTAAAGGTACTGTTTTTTCATAATTTTTAAGAAATGATTTATATTCATTTTCAGAGAATCGCTTGGAGTGCCAATCGGTATCTACAAGCCCGGGGCAAACTGCATTAATGCGAATCTCTGGTGCTAGCGCGCGGGCAAGTGCTACGGTCATTGCATTTAACGCAGCCTTAGATGCGATATATGCAGTAGAAGATCCAATTGCTTTTATTCCAGCAATAGAGGAGATGTTTACGACAGACCCACGTGACGTCTTGAGATGATCGGCACATGCCCTGATCATTTGATAGGAGCCAACAACGTTTGTTGAGTATAAATCAATGAAATCATTGGCGCTTAGAGCTTCCAGATCTCCAGGCGCTGCGAATTTAGTGATGCCCGCGTTATTAATCAGTCCATCAATTCTGCCCCATTGTTCTATCGCCTCGACCGCTATTTTCTTGCAATCATCGTCAAAGACGACATTACCTTGTATCGTAATTGCGTCGCCTCCTAATTTCTTACATTGCTTCGCTGTTTCAAGCGCTCCTGTTTGGCTTTTATTGTAGTTAATGATGATTCGTGCGCCATGTTTAGCTAAAACTTGTGCGCAGGCTGCGCCAACTCCTGTACCTCCGCCGGTGATAATAACGACAGCGTCTTTTAGGTTCATATTGATCCTCTATTTTTTATCGTAGAAGGCGTCCTGGTAGATTTCCAGTTTGTTCATCTTGATTAATAATTTCTACTCCAGATACAAATGTGTGACGGTAACCTCGCGCTCTTTGAATTAAGCGTTTTCCACCGGCAGGTAAATCATAAACAATCTCTGCATCTAATAACGACAACTGTTCATAATCAATAATATTAAGATCTGCTTTGTATCCAGGTTGAATAAGTCCTCGATCTAGAAGGCCGTAGCCACGTGCGCTAACGGAGGTGTGTTTCTTCACCAAAAATTCTAGAGGAATTCTTGGTCCTCTTTTTCTGTCACGACCCCAATGCGTCAACAAATAGGTTGGCGCACCTTCATCACACACAGTACACACATGTGCTCCTCCATCACCAAGGCCCATGATAGTGCCGTCGTCAAGCAACATTTCTCTTATGATTTCAAGGTCACCATCAAAATAGTTTTCAAACGTGTGTGCGAGTAGCCCCTTACCGTCGTTTTGAAGCATTCCATCTAAGGCTACTTCAAAAGGACTTACTCCTTTCCTCTGAGCAATCTCGCAGATGCTATCTTCTGGTGAGGGCTCATAATCAAACCCCTTATTCATTAAGAACGTCTTGGGCATCCATTCTTTAATACGTCTCGTATGCTCGTTGTCAGGCACTTGATGAATTAACTCATGACGCAGCTGTGCATCTTGCTTGATTCTTGTAAGACGTTCTGCGGGCGTTAGCGATGACAATTGCGTCCATTTCGGATGTGTTGAAAATGGATTAATTGTTGTTTCGAGCCCCATAATGATGACGATGGGCCGACACCCTACCTGCCCGTTGACGTTCATACCTTCTATACGGGCTTGATGAATTTGATCCCGAGTTTGCCGCCAAAGATCGGGCGAATTATTGGTCTGGAGAAGCAGGATGGACAGTGGGCGCCCAGACACTTCACTAACCATACGCATGATCTCAAATTCACCTGGACCAAAATCGGAGTTAACTTCAATGATTCCTTTTCCAGCGCGTTTCATAGCGCGGGCTAATCCACGAAGTTCATCATGTTTTGCCGATAGGCTTGGTGTATTCTTTCCGTCGCGACTCAAGTGTTTGGTTGTTCTTGATGTCGTGAATCCCATAGCCCCTGCGGTTAATGATTCCTCGAGCAACAAGCCCATAGACTCTATTTCTTTAGGGCTAGGAATTGCATGGTGATCCGCGCCTCTCTCACCCATAACATAAAATCGTAGTGGACCGTGGGGTACTTGAGCACCGATATCAATAGCTTTGGGAGATGAGTCGAGAACATCAAGATATTGCGGGAAGGATTCCCAATTGAAATCCACACCTTCTGACAACACTGACCCAGGTATGTCTTCGACTCCTTCCATCAGATTGATGAGATAGGGGACATCGGTTTTTCTAACTGGGGCGAACCCCACTCCACAATTGCCAAACACGGCGGTAGTCACGCCATGAAACGTCGAAGGGGTTAAATATGGGTCCCAGGTGACTTGTCCATCATAGTGCGTGTGTACATCAACGAACCCTGGAGTAACTAGGAGGCCATCCGCATCGATAATACGTGTCGCCAAACCTAGATTGTTCCCAACGCCATTTATGAGTCCATCTTTGATAGAGATGTCTCCTACGAACCGGTCTCGTCCTGATCCATCGATAATTACTCCGTTTTTAATCAATAGGTCGTTCATGTTTATATTCTTCTGAAAAGTTTTTTAATAAGTCTGTGGCTCAACAATAAAATCATTTCTGTCTAGGTTCATTATTTCGTACTGAGGACCCCAGCAGTAAGAGAATAGCGTTAGCGTTTAGTCGCAGCCCGTTTTGTACGCGAAGCTCCGAGTTTAGGAGAATGGATTTTTTTAACAGAAACAATTAGTGCCGATAGCAAGTCAAAATCGGCCATTCTATTGTCAGTCTTTCTTTTGAGTAGCGCAATTTCTCGATAAGGAGGCTTATCTGAAAAAGGTCTCGCTACAAGTTCCGTACCTAGTAATGCCCCAGACTTGAGTACCATTTCTGGGAGTAGTGTGCACCCCAAATCATTATCTACCATTTGGAGGAGGGTATAAAGACTGGTTGCTGCAAATGACTCATCAAGTGAGTTAGCTGCTTTAGTGCCACACGCCTCGATCGCGTGATCTCTGAGGCAATGTCCCTCCTCGAGCAAAAGTAGTTCACTAAGGTTTACATCCTTTATCGAGATTTCTTTAAGTTTTGCAAGCGCTTGTCCTTTTTTTGCGACCCACCAAAACTCATCTTTAAACAGCGTGTTGATAATGAGATCTTCTGTCTTGAAGGGTAAAGCAATGATTGCAAAATCAAGTTCGCCCGATTTAATTTGATCTAAAAGGCGCAGAGAATAATCCTCTCTTAGATAAAGCTTCAATGCCGGATAGTCTGCTTTTAATTTGGGAATCACGATGGGTAGCAGAAAAGGAGCAATGGTGGGGATGACTCCTAATTTTAATGTTCCACTAAGAGGTTTTTGTAAACGCTCGGCGAAGCTGCTCAAGTCATCCACTTCGGTGAGTATTGATTTTGCTCTATGTAGTATTTCAGAGCCTATTTTTGTTAGTTTAACTGCACGCTTAGTTCGCTCGAGAAGAGTTGCGCCGAGGGTGATCTCTAACTCTTTGATGCCCGCTGAAAGAGTGGATTGTGTGACAAATAATTGCTCTGCAGCTCGACGGAAATTTAGTGTTTCTGATAACACAGTTAAATATCTGAGTTGCCTAATTGTTGGTAACGCTGCACCCATGATTCTTAATTATTTAAGATTATTGTCGCTTATTTAAAGGCGGTTTGTTTAATTTCATCACCTTGTTCGGATTGAAATTGGCTCTTGATATAACGTTGATTGTATCCGTTAAACATGTGTCCTAATAAGCCTCGATCAAGGTCGCTGGTACCCATATACCAATCGGCTATTGGGTAGGTCAAATTCATGTTTCTAGCCGTCATAATATGTTGACTGTGGTGCGCAGCGTGATGTCGACGGATTGTATTCACCAGTGGGCAGTTCCGAACGAACCAGTTTTCTTTAACGTGGCAGCATAGGTGAAAGGTTTCATAGTTTAAGTAATAAAAAGGCGTGGAAAGCATCAGTATGTACCCAGCATTCGGGCTCCATAAGTAACCTAGGAGGAATGCTGGGGGGATAGTTCCGACAAGGACAATTAGCAGGGCATAAGGCGGAAATAAAACAATGCGCCATTCCCGGGTTGTATCGTAAGTCATTCTTTTCGCAGTGAAATATTGGTGGTGCTCATGCGTGTGTCGGTGAAATACTGGCATGAGGGCGCCACCAAAACCCTTAATTGGTCTGTGCATTACATTTTTATGAAGCCACCATTCGTTAAAGTTATTAATGAGGATGATGGGTATTAGTAATGAAATTTCTAACCAATTAGGATTTTCAATATGACGCATGCAAAAAATAATGACGAGGAGTCCAGGTGCGTATATTGATAGAAGATGCCCCCAGCCGTTATACCAATTGGCAATATCTTTTATATACTCGTCACGGAATAGACGTTGCTTGTCCGTCATCTCTCCAGAAAATAAATTTTCGTCAGACATGCTTTCTCCTTTATTCTTGAGCGTGACAACCCTCGAGAGTGTTTGTTCTTGCTTGAAAAGAATGCGTCATTACTTTTTTTTATTGAAGTTCCATAAACTTAATCATCTATTGTGCCGCTGCGATTGCTCTAGTGGCAGCATCGACTGCGGCTAGAGCAGTCATATTAATAATTCTGCGAACTGTTACTGTTGGGGTGACGATGTGTGCCGCCTTTTTAGCTCCCAATAGTATTGGGCCAACGGTTATTCCGTCACCGCTAACCATCTTCAGAAGATTATATGAAATATTGGCGGCTTCTACGCTTGGCATAATCAATAGGTTTGCTTCACCTGTTAGTTTTGAGTCGGGATGCGTTCGTTGTCGAATGATCTCGTTTAATGCGGCATCACCATGCATCTCTCCATCGATCTCCAGATTGGGATCTAGTTTTTCAATGATGTCTAGTGCAGCACTCATTTTGCTTGCTGACGGATTGTCTTCAGTCCCAAAATTTGAGTGAGAGACAAGTGCAACTTTAGGCATTAGTCCGAAACGCTTAACCTCATCGGCCGCCATGAGGGTTATTTCTGCAATTTCGTCAGTAGATGGGTTGTGGTTAACGTAGGTATCACTAATAAAAAGAGTTCGATTCTGCATGGGCAACAAATTCATTGCTGCAAAAATAGATGCATTTTCTTTTTTACCAATCACGTTGCTAACGTGCTTTAGGTGGTCTTTGTAGCGCCCGATGGCTCCGCAGATCAGTGCGTCGGCGTCACCTCTTCGTACAAGCATAGCCCCAATGAGTGTTGAAGAGCTTCTGACGGCCGCTTTGGCGTCATCAGGGGATACGCCTTTTCTTCTCATGATTTGATAGTATTCCTGCCAGGTTTCTTTGAAGCGTTCGTCGTTTTCTGGGTTAACGACCTCAAAATGTTGGCCAGCGTTGATCCTAAGTCCAGCCCTTTTAATTCTTGATTCAATAACGTCGGGTCGCCCAATAAGAATTGGAAGACAAAGTTTCTCATCTGTGAGGACTTGGACTGCTTGCAACACTCTTTCATCCTCACCTTCTGCGTAGATAACTTTCTTTAGGTCGGCTTTTGCAGCCTCAAAGACTGGTTTCATCACAAAGCCCGTTTGATATACGAGGTTGGAAATTTTTTCTCGGTACACCGACATATCTTCAATTGGTATTGTTGCGACTCCACTGTCCATCGCGGCCTGGGCAACAGCTGGCGCTATTAGGGTGATAAGTCGTGGGTCAAACGGTGTCGGGATAATATATTCAGGACCGAAATCTAATTCTTTACCTTCATAGGCAGTGGCGACGATGTCCGAGCGTTCGGCTTGTGCTAATTCTGCAATAGCGTAAACGCATGCTAGTTTCATTTCTTCAGTGATTTTGGTTGCTCCGACGTCCAAAGCACCTCTGAAAATAAATGGAAAACATAGGACGTTATTAACCTGATTAGGGTAGTCAGAACGTCCCGTGGCGATCACGGCATCAGGGCGCACAGATTTGATTTCTTCGGGCATGATTTCCGGTGTGGGGTTTGCGAGTGCCAAGATTAAGGGCTTCTCTGCCATTTCGGCGACCCACTCTTTTTTGATCGTGCCTGGCCCTGACAGTCCGAGAAAGATATCAGCACCTCGCATCGCTTGATCTACGGATACAAAAGATGTTTCGCTGGCGTAGATGGCTTTATTCTCGTCTAACTTCCCACTACGGTTTGTAGAGATGACCCCTTTTGAATCGCAGACAATGATATTTTCTTTTTTTATACCTAGTGTGGTGAGTAAATTAAGACATGCTATAGCCGCCGCACCTGCTCCTGAACACACAAGTCTAACGTCGGCTAAATTTTTCCCTACCACCTTCAGACCATTAATGATCGCGGCACCTACGATAATCGCAGTGCCATGCTGATCATCGTGAAAGACGGGAATGCTCAGTTTCTCTTTTAGTTTTTTCTCGATATAAAAACATTCTGGAGCCTTAATGTCTTCGAGATTAATTCCGCCCAGCGTGGGCTCTAATGCCGCAATAATATCGACTAATTTATCTGGGTCGGTTTCAGCCAACTCGATATCAAAAACGTCAATACCTGCAAATTTCTTAAATAAACAAGCTTTGCCTTCCATAACAGGTTTCCCAGCTAGGGGGCCGATGTTACCTAGGCCTAGCACAGCAGAGCCGTTGGTAATAACTCCGACCAGGTTCGCTCTAGAGGTGTACTTAGCAGCCATGCTTGGATCCGCTTCAATCGCGCTGCACGCGTAAGCGACCCCAGGTGAGTACGCAAGCGCCAGGTCTCGTTGATTGGTTAATCCTTTTGTTGGGACAACTGAGATTTTCCCAGGCTTTGGGTATTCATGGTATTCAAGCGCGGCGGCTTTTAATGCATCTGACATTCGTGTTTCCCTCTTTAGGTTGCGTCTGTTACTATAAGCAGTCTTATATTAGTGATTAGGTGGCTGTAAAGCCACTGAAACATCCAAGTTTAAAGGTTTTGGCGGCTAAGATTTATTTTGACGTGACTGGCTTTATACGTTATAAGGCGCGTGCAAAATTATCAAGCTGGGGTAGATATTTTAACGATGTCGTACTATCTTTTCGCCTGATTAAGAAAACATCCTTAATTCTTGGTGAAAGACGGTCTCTTCTTGAAGTTTTGGCATTTATTTTTTTATTTTCAAGGAAAGACATAATGAGTACTGGTACAGTTAAATGGTTCAACGATTCAAAAGGTTTCGGATTTATCACTCCTGATGATGGCGGTAAAGATTTGTTTGTGCATTTTTCAGCTATTCAATCGAATGGTTTTAAGACGTTAGAAGAAAATCAAAAAGTATCATATGACGTTACAAGTGGCCCTAAAGGCGACCAAGCAACAAATATCCAATCGATAGACTAGTGATTTAAAAGTTACATCTTGACGGGAGTGTGTCTCCCGTCAAAAATTGCTACAAAACCCTCTCTTCAAAGTTCGTCCTAAAACATTTCCTCTCGGTCTTATCGTAAAGACCACACGACAGCTCATCTACCGCCCTATTTTTTGCTAATATTTGGGCAACGCAAAAGACGGCATGCAGCATGTTACTCAGAGAAGACTCTTATCAAATACTGATTGATCAATTTAAATGGCATATACCTCAACGTTACAACATAGCGTGGGATATATGTGATAAGTGGATTGAGGAAGTTGATCGTACAGCTTTGGTGTACGAAACGGGCGATGGCATCCCAAAACGATATACGTTTAAAGACATTCATCGTCTGTCGAATCAACTAGCAAACGTGTTTAACGCATTTGGTCTTGATCGCCTTGATCGAATTGCTGTTTTATTGCCCCAACGTCCTGAAGTCGCTGTGACACACTTAGCGGCTTACCGGTCGGGTGCAATAGCAGTCCCGTTGTTTACACTTTTCGGTCAAGATGCCTTGCGATATCGATTGCGAGATTCGGGGGCAAAGTTCGTGGTTACCGATTCTGCTGGAATAAAGTCTATTGCTGCAATTCGAGATGAATTGCCAGACCTTCAGGTTGTGTTCAATGTCGATGGTGTCGGTGATGGCGGAGAGGATCTGTACGGATTACTTCAGCGCGCTTCCGACTCTTTCGAATCAGTACGAACGATGGCAGATGATCCGGCGATGATTATTTACACGTCAGGAACAACGGGTGACCCTAAGGGGGCGCTTCTGCCGCACCGCACGATGATCGGCCATATGCCAGGAGTTGAGTTTTCGCATGATTTTCTTGGTCAAGAAGGTGATTTAATTTGGTCTCCAGCAGACTGGGCTTGGATTGGCGGTCTAGTTGATGTGCTGTTTGCTGCGTGGCAAATAGGTGTTCCAGTTATCGCGAGGCGTTTTGACAAGTTTGAACCTGATTTAGCGCTTGACTTGATGATTCGACATTCCATTACAAATGTATTTATGCCTCCAACTGCTCTGAAAATGATGCGCACGATTCCGGCAAAAAATTTTACCGCATTAAAACTAAGGTCGTTAGCCAGCGGAGGAGAATCGCTGGGGTTTGAATTGCAGGATTGGTCCCAAAATACATTAGGTATTTTCATTAATGAATTTTACGGACAGACGGAATGTAATATGACGGTGAGTGGCTGCTCATCCCTATATGCATTAAAACCAGGATCGATTGGTCGCGCGGCGCCTGGCCACTCAGTTGCAATTATTGATGAGGATGGCAGTCGAAAACCTCATGGAGAGGTCGGGATGATAGCGGTGTCTGCGCCCGACCCTGTAATGTTTCTTGGCTACTGGAATAACGAGCAAGCTACCAAGGATAAATTCATCGGTAATTGGTTAATTACAGGTGACACCGGATCTCTTGATGATGAGGGCTATATTACATTTGTTGGACGTGATGATGATGTGATCACCAGTTCGGGATATCGTATCGGACCTGGCCCTATAGAAGATTGTTTGACTGCGCACCCCTCTGTCCAGTTAGCAGCAGTTGTCGGGCAGCCTGATGAGGCGCGGACCGAGATTGTTAAGGCCTATATCGTGTTGCGAGATGGCCATACTCCGGATAATAAATTAGCAGAAGAGTTAAAGGGCTGGGTAAAGGGGCGACTTTCAAAGCATGAGTATCCCAGAGAAATTGAGTTTTTGCCTGATTTGCCCAAAACTAACACAGGTAAGATTATCCGCCGTCTTTTACGAAACTCAGGCTGAGAGTCGTCTTAATTTGAGTCATAATCTTTCGTTTAATACACAAATAAGTTAGCTTTTTGAGCGAATACTGTCTTTCAGATCTCAGGCAGGGTCACCAGCTAATGTCGTTCGCCGCATATCTCGCGTCTCCTTCGTGTCTTCAAATCGGGTTGCTCTATGCATCGTACGCCGATTGTCCCACATAACTAGATCGTAACGTTTCCATTGGTGGGTATAGACGTATTCCCTTTGTGTGGCTATCTCAGTTAATTCTTCAAGAAGTAATTTGGCTTCGGTTATCGGCCAGTCGACTATTCGACCTGCGTGTGAGGCAAGAAATAAAGATTTTCGTTTAGTCGCGGGATGCGTTCGAACCAAAGGTTGTATGACAGGCTTGAAATCTTCTTTTTCTTGATCAGTAAAGTGGTCCATACCAAGCCGAGTACGAGAATACATCAGTGAATGCTCACACCGAAGGTCCGCAATAAGCTCTTTCATTTTAGGGCTGAGTTGTTCATATGGCGTATGCATATCTGCATATTGAGTATCACCGCCTTTACTAGGAATTTCTCTGGCCGACAATAGTGAGTATCGTGCTGGATTTGGACGAAAGGCGCTGTCAGAATGCCATATTCTGTTTCCTAAATTGAAGATTCTTTGCCTTGATTCCTTTGCATGAAATTCGTTATTTTTATTGAGGTTGGAGATGTCTGCAAACATGTTGGATAGTCTGCGGTTCTCTTGTTTTGTAATGTTATGTTTGTTATTAGCCATTTCAATTTCCCCAAAATATTGACTGAATGCTACTTGTTGCTCATCCGAAATATTTTGGTCTCGAAATATCAATATGCCATGTTGGTCAATTAAGTCTTGAATTTGAACTTGAATTTCTGGCGATAGTGGTTCGCGAAGGTCTAAGTCCGTAACTTCTGCGACAAATAGCGGATGCATCGGTTTGATCGTTAGCGCCATCAATAATCTCTCTTCGCAAGTAGTCAAGTGTTCACTAGTTTAACCATCAATGAATACCCGTTACAAGGTCTCCCACATAAGGGTTGCTCTGCCTTTCCCTTCCAAAGGTCGAAGTTGGACCATGTCCAGGATAAAATGTGACATCGTTACCTAAGGGCCACAACTTGGTTGTGATTGCTTCGATGAGCGTGTCGTAATCCCCTCTTGGAAAGTCGGTTCGTCCAATAGAACCATTGAAAATTACATCGCCTACAATCGCAACTTTTTCTTCAGGAGAAAAGAAAATAACATGGCCAGGTGTATGCCCTGGGCAATGTTTTACTAATAATTTAATCGCTCCAAACTCTACAATTTCATTATCGCTTAAGTACCTATCAGGAATGAATGAAGAGGCATTGGGTAATCCAAATTGTTTGCTTTGTTCTTCGAGTTGGTCGATCCAAAATTGATCATCTTTGTGCGGCCCTTCAATCAAAATATTGAGCCGATCCTGAATCTCTTTACTTGCCCCACAGTGATCTAGGTGCCCATGAGTGAGTAGAATTTTTTCTATAGTTACTGATTCTTCGTTGATCACTTCAAAGATGCGCTCAATATCCCCACCGGGGTCGACTAATGCAGCTTTCTGCGTCGATTCACAGATAAGTAATGAGCAGTTTTGCGAAAAAGGAGTAACGGGAATGATTCTGATTTTCATGATTTACAGTGACTTGTACTTTTTCAGATACTTAATTTTAAGTGATTTATAAGACTGGCGATGGCATGAATGTGAGATTGGCGACAAAATGTAACTGTTAGGTCGCTCTTAAACCTTAGATATTTCCTGTTAATTCATACTGTATGAGACCCTACTGCGCTCGTAAACAAGCGATAAATGGATTGATATGTAGCAGAAAATGTATAATGAAAATCATTCTCATTTAGGTTTAGGCGCTATGGACAAAAAATACCTCTCAGATTTGAAGCTTGGCCAAGAAGCAAAGATCTTGGGTGTGATTCAGCACTCTGCTAATGATGCTATTGCTCGCAGGCTTCGTGATCTTGGGTTTATTGAGGGTGAAGAGGTGAAACTGATTACCTTTGGCCCAATTGGCAAAGACCCGCTTCTTGTTCAAATAGGATTCACGAGATTCGCGCTTCGCGCTAGCGAAGCAAATCGTGTAGAAGTTCAATAGATTAGGCCGAAATCAATGACAAACACTAGAGTCGCGTTAGTAGGGAACCCAAATTCGGGAAAAACAGCGCTTTTTAATTTGTTAACCGGCAGTCGTCAAAAGGTCGCTAATTATCCCGGCGTCACTGTCGATAAAAAGTCAGGTTTGCTGCGTTTAGACGATGATAAAGAGTGGGAGATTTTAGATCTGCCAGGTGCATATTCTTTTGATACAGAGAGTTTAGATGAAATTATTACTAAGGATATCTGCCTTGGAAACGTTTCAGGTGAGAGGCGTCCTGATGTTGTCGTCTGTGTCGTTGATGCGACAAACCTTAGATTGCATTTAAGATTTGCTTTAGAAGTTAGGGATCTTGGGATTCCGATGGTGATGGCGCTAAATATGTCTGACGCAGCGAAGAGGCGCGGGATTAAAATTGATATAGAGGGTTTATCTCAGCAATTGGGTATTAAGGTAGTAGAAACTATTGCTGTTCGCAAGAACGGTGCAGATAGATTAATTTCGGAGATGAAGGGAAACTTAGCTCACATTAAACCATCACCATCTGAATCGAGTGATTATCATGGTGAAGTAAAAAAACTTATTTCAAACCATGTGGTGATGCCCAGCAGAACGTCTCGAACTGATGATGTCTTGGATCGTGTTTTTCTTCACCCGGTTGCTGGTCTTTTAATTTTGGGCTTGACCATGTTCCTGATGTTCCAAGCAGTTTTTTCTTGGGCAGCTCCCTTTATGGAGATGATTGACTCTGGAATCAGCGGATTCGGCCGTATTACTGAATTAATCTTACCGGAAGGGCCGTTGAGATCTTTTATTGTTGAGGGGTTAATTGGTGGGGTCGGAAGTGTAGTAATATTTTTGCCTCAAATTTTATTTCTATTTTTATTTATTTTAATCTTGGAAGAGTCGGGTTACCTTCCAAGAGCAGCATTTTTATTAGATCGATTCATGGTTGGTGCAGGTTTGTCGGGACGTTCATTTATTCCCTTGCTGTCTAGTTTTGCCTGTGCCATTCCGGGGATTATTGCGACTCGAACGATTCAGGATCCGCGTGATCGGATCACTACAATTTTAGTCGCGCCATTGATGACGTGCTCCGCTAGACTCCCGGTTTATGCCCTTTTAATCGCGGCCTTTATTCCCGATCAAACTGTTTGGGGGATATTTAATTTGCAAGGGATAACACTGTTTGCACTTTATGCGGCTGGCATTATCAGTGCATTGGTTGTCTCTTTTGTAATGAAAAGGGTTAGACGCACTCTTAACACGCAAACATTATTGTTAGAGTTGCCAGCTTACCGACTGCCTAGTGTAAGGGATGTGCTCATTGGTTTATGGGAGCGCGGACGCTTATTTATAGCTCGGGTGGGTACGGTGATTCTCTCGATTACAGTAATACTATGGGTTCTTTCAACTTACCCAACTCCACCAGAGCTGTCTCTTATACACATCTGACGCTGCCGACGATATGCAGTGTGTAG